>OHRU01000595.1_pt1 | contig 13960 bp, 8 predicted proteins | sample 1578491 | NCBI WGS metagenome assembly OHRU01 (sample SAMEA3879565, study PRJEB24766) | human gut metagenome | biome: human-associated habitat; feature: feces | place: USA | collected 1985/1987 | reverse complement strand
GGAGCTCCAAGTTCAGGATGCTTTCGCCTTATTTCCAGTCAGTTGCAGGCGTTCCTCTTCAGGAGGGAATCAATGTCCTCGTCCGCGTGCAGGTGAATTACAGCCAGCTTTACGGTTTTTCATTGATAATAGACGACATTGATCCGGAATTTACCCTCGGAGACAAGGAGCGCGAGCGCCAGGCGACCATCGAACGGCTGAAGCGGGAAGGCCTGATGGACAGGCAGAAAGAGCTGGAAATGACGGCGTTGCCTTATAGGATCGCTGTGGTTTCGGCTCCCGATGCGGCCGGCTACAGGGACTTTATGCGCCATCTTCACGAGAACGAATCGGCATTTGTCTTTCATACTGAGCTGTTTGAGGCTGTCATGCAGGGTGCGTCTGCGCCTTCATCCATTTCGGCGGCAATTTCAGCTGCTGCATCTGCGGAACCCGCTTATGATGCCGTGGTGGTGCTGAGAGGCGGCGGGGCGAAACTGGATCTCGCATGTTTCGATGATTATGAAGTGGCAGCGGCGATTGCAAGATGTCCGATACCGGTACTTACGGCAGTCGGACATGACCAGGACTATCATATATGTGATATGGTCGCGTGGCAGTATGTGAAAACCCCTACTGCGCTTGCCGATGTTTTTCTGGATATATATGCTGCTGAAGACCAGGAGATTCTGTCGTACAGTTCCCGTCTGAAACTGGCATTTCTCGGGAAAATCGCCACTATGTCGTCAAATGTGGACTTGATGGAGTCCAAGCTGAAGATGGCATTGCAGAATAAGATCAATGCCTTGTCGGCGAAGGTGGATGTGCTCGAGGCGAGTATCTTGGGCGCGGATCCGAGGCGGATTCTGTCGCGCGGATATGCGCTTGTTACTGATGATAGAGGAGTGGTGCTGAAAGCGGCGAAAGGAAAAAAGCCCGGAGACGGTATCAGAGTAGTGTTTTCTGACGGTTCTCTGGACTGTGAGGTGAAAGGCTGAAAAGTATTCTTTACATTTTCTTATTGGTTTCCAAATGGAAAATGTCTAAATTGGTGGATGAAGATTATGGAAAAATTCGATTACAAAGAAGCGGTGCGTGAGTTGGAAAGCATTGCGGCCAAGGTGGAAGATCCTTCCACGGGGTTGGACGACATTGACAAGTATGTCAAGCGTTCAAAGGAACTGATTGCCGCGTGCAGGGCTTATCTGCGCACTGTACGTGACAAGGTTGACAAACTGGACACCATCTGAGGACGGAGGGTGCAAAACTTATAAATTTTATGGCAAAAAACACGTTCATATATGATTCGGATCCGTATCTGGCTCCCTACAAAGAAGCGATTGAAGCGCGTAGTGCCAGAATCGAAGCGGAGAAGGAAAAGATCGCCGTGGACGGTTCATTGTCCAAAGGCTTGAACAATCATCTTTATTACGGTCTTCACCGGGATGCTGACGGAGGCTGGGTGTTCAGGGAATGGGCTCCGAATGCCAACAGGATCTATCTCATCGGTGAATTCAACAACTGGAAACGCACGTCGGCCTATGCATTGACCCCGACTGGCGGAGGAAACTGGGAGATAAAGATTCCGGGCATGTTCCTCCATCACGGGGAACTGTACAAACTCTTCATCGAGTGGCCGGGCGGCGGAGGTGAGAGGTTGCCTTCCTACGTGCATCGTGTGGTGCAGGACCCTGTGACCAAGGTGTTCAGCGCACAGGTCTGGGAGCCTGAAAAGCCATATAAGTGGAAACATAAGGGACCGGGAGCGAGGCCGCATCCTCTTATATATGAATGTCATATCGGAATGAGCTCCGAGGACGAGAAGGTGGCCTCTTTCGAGGAGTTCCGTACCAATGTCCTTCCTCACGTGGAGAAACTGGGCTATGACACGTTGCAGATAATGGCCCTGCAGGAGCATCCTTACTACGGGTCTTTCGGCTATCAGGTATCCAATTTCTATGCATTGTCCTCAAGATTCGGGACTCCGGAAGAGTTCAAGCATCTGGTGGACGACGCGCACGGGCGAGGTATCGCAGTGGTGATGGATATAGTCCATTCCCACAGCGTGGACAATGAGGCGGAAGGTCTCAGCCTTTTCGACGGACGTGAAGACCTGTATTTCTACAGCGGCAGCCAGGGACATCATCCGGCCTGGGGCTCACGCTGTTTCGACTACGGAAAATCAGAAACCAAATACTTCCTTCTGTCGAACTGCAAATTCTGGATGGAGGAATATCATCTGGACGGCTTCAGGTTCGACGGCGTGACCAGTATGCTGTACTGGGACCACGGTCTGGGCCGCGACTTCGTCGGTTATGACAATTATTTCAATGCAGGGGTGGACGAAAATGCCGTAACCTATCTTGCATTGGCCGCGATGCTGACAAAGGAACTGAATCCGGATGCGATAACCATCGCGGAGGACATGAGCGGAATGCCGGGACTGGCTGCCCCGTTCGCCTCGGGAGGTCTGGGCTTCGATTTCCGGATGGCTATGGGCGTAGCTGACCACTGGATAAAATGGCTGAAGGAGAAGAGCGACGAGCAGTGGAGTATGGGTGAAATCTGGTGGGAACTGACGAACAAGCGTTCGGACGAGAAGACCATCAGTTACGCGGAGTGCCACGACCAGGCTTTGGTGGGGGACAAGACGCTGATATTCAGGCTGATGGACAAGGAGATGTACACGTCGATGAACATTGACTCCAAGAATCTTGTCGTGGACAGGGGCATGGCTCTCCACAAAATGATAAGGCTTCTTACGTTGGCGACGGCCGGCGACGGATATCTGACGTTCATGGGCAATGAGTTCGGGCATCCCGAGTGGATAGATTTTCCACGTGCAGGGAACGGCTGGTCTTATAAATATGCCCGCCGGCAGTGGTCGCTGTGCAAACCGGATTATCTCAGGTACAAGTATCTGATGAACTTCGACGAGGATATGATCCATCTGTTCAGGAAAGAAAACCTTTTATCCTTCAAGCCTGAGCTGATAAAGGCTGACGAACAGAGTAAAGTGTTGGTTTTCCGGCGTGGAAATTATATCTTTGCAGTTGATTTCAATTCCACGAAATCTTTTGAGGGCTACGCATTTGAGGCGCCTGAAGGAGAGTGGGAATTGGAGCTTGACACTGACGAGAAACGCTATGACGGTTTCTCGAGACTAATAGCCGGAGAAAAACACATTGCAGGTACTGAATTGAGGGTATATCTGCCTTGTCGTTGTGCGCTTGTGTTTAAGAAAACTAATAAATAGGATATGGCATTTTTGAAATTTAACAAGGCCGAGCTCGTAAACCTCTCGTATTCATTGAAGCGGGAGATTATCTGCGCGAACAAGACGGGGGCGTATTGCAACACCTCCATTGTTACGTGCAATACGAGGCGTTATCACGGCCTCCTGGGCGTGCCTGTCGATGCTTTCGGCGGGAATAAATATATGTTGCTGTCCTCGGTGGACGAGAGCCTGCTGGCGAACGGCAAGCTGTTCAATCTCGGTATCCACTGCTATGGTGACATCTATGAGCCGAGGGGTCACAAATATATCATTGACTTTACTGCCGATCCGGTTCCGACCGTGGTTTACAGGGTAGGCGAGATGGAGTTCGTGAAGAGCATTCTGCTTGTTCCGGACAAGGATCAGGTGATGCTCAAATATGAGTTGCGCAAATCACCGGCCGATGTGTCTCTGATTCTCAAGCCTTTCCTCGCATTCAGGAATATCCACAGTCTGACGAAACGCAATTCTGAAGCGCGGACAGACTATGAGGAAATAGGCAATGGCGTGTCATTCAATATGTATCCGGGCTTTCCTGACCTCAATCTCCAGCTCAGCAATTCTGCTTTTGAGTTCAGATACAGACCTGATTGGTACAATGGCATCACTTATTCTGACGAGTCGCGCCGTGGATTTGAATGTAAGGAAGACCTCTTCGTTCCGGGAATTTTCGCGCTGAAGATGAAACAGGGCGATTCTGTGATATTGTCCGCATCCGTGGAGGAGGAGAATCCGAGAATGCTTACGCGAAAGTACAATTCCACTCTTTCCAAGATGCGTGATATCGGAAGTTATCACGACCAGCTTCTGTACTGCGCTGACCTTCTTGTGCGTGACCGCAACGGCCATAAACGCGTAACAGCAGGATTCTCATGGCTTTACACCGGACTGCTCAGAGAGACATTATATACATTGACTGGTCTTACGCTCTGCACCGGCAGAAAATCCGAATTTGAGGAGATTCTGGACAATCTCATCGCTGACAATCAGGAGCGTTTCCTCACAAGGACCACCCAGATCGAGGCTCCGCTGATGCTCGGACTCGTTCTTCAGGAATATATCAATGCAGGTGCTTCCGCAAAGAAGGTATGGACCAAATACGGCGACTTTGTCAAGAAGGTGATCTGCAGTTATGCTCCGGGCGTGAGAAAGGAAGTGTCCCTGCAGCCTAACGGACTGCTGTGGGCCCAGAAAGACAAGACAGCATTGACCTGGATGAATGCCTATATCGACGGAAATCCTGTTACGGAAAGGGCCGGATATCAGGTGGAGACCAATGCCTTCTGGTATGACATGCTTTCCTTCGCGCTGGAAATGGAAGGGAAATACGGCAAGAAGTCAGATGCTTTCGTCGCTGAGTGGACACCGATAAGAGACCTCGTGGCTGAGAATTATCAGAAGACGTTCTGGATGCCTGACAAGGGTTATCTTGCTGATTATGTGGACAATAACGGACAGAATACCGATGTTAGACCTAACCAGCTCTTCGCATTGGCCGTATTCCATCAGCCTGTGGACGATTCTGTCGTCGGCAGCATGATGAACATAGTGGACAGGGAACTTGTGACGGCTCGGGGAATCAGGACATTGTCTCCGCGTGATGAGAAATATAAGGGCGTCTATGAGGGAACTCAGCGAGAGAGGGACTTGGCCTACCATCAGGGCTGCGCATGGCCTGCATTGCTGATGCCATATGCGATAATCAAGTTCAAGATGCATGGTGCTGCATTCTGCAAGCGTGCTGAATGGCTTATGGAAGGCTTTTATGCCGATTTGAACAAGCATGGCGTGGGTGCGTTCTCGGAACTTTATGACGGAGACCCACCTCATGAGCCGCATGGCGCCATCTCTTCTGCAATGAGTACGGCGGCGCTTCTGTACATGGAAAGTCTGATCAACAAATACAAGGAGGAACGATAATGAGAGTGCTGATGTTCGGATGGGAATTCCCTCCACATATTGCCGGCGGTCTTGGAACTGCTTGTTATGGAATAGTGAAAGGTCTGGCGCACTGCGGAGTAAGCACGATGTTCGTGATGCCTTCCGCTTCGGGTGACGAGGACCAGAGCGCTGCGCAGATCATCAATGCCAGCGACGTGCCTGTTCAGATAACTGATACTATGAATGTAGATGATTTTCTGGACAAGGTGCAGTTCGTGCATATCGGTACCAATATGGTTCCGTATCTGGACCCTGCCGAGTTCCACACTCTGGTTGAAGAGGACAGGAGGCGTCAGGTGCGTGATTTTTCCGTACATTACGGACACACCTACAAGTTCTCCGGAAAATACGGTTCCAACCTTATGGAAGAGGTTGCCAGGTACGCCATGGTCGGCGGTACGATTGCGATGACACACAAGGACGAGTTCGATGTCATCCACGCGCACGACTGGCTTACATATATGGCCGGCATCGCCGCGAAACGTCTGTCCGGTAAACCTCTTGTGGTTCACGTTCATGCCACGTCATTTGACCGCAGCAGCGACAACAACATTGACACCCGCGTCTATGATATCGAGAAACGCGGAATGGAAGCTGCCGACAAGGTGATTACGGTGAGCGATTTGACCAGAAACATAGTCATAACGAAATACGGCATTGACCCGTCAAAGGTCGTGACAGTCCACAATGCGGTGGATTTCAGCGGCAGGAGCAATGTCAATGTCGAGAGGGGAGTGAAGGACAAGTCACGTTCCTCGGACGTATCACATTCCAGAAAGGACCTGAATATTTCATCGAGGCGGCTGCAAAAGTGCTGAAAAGATGTGACAATGTCCGTTTTGTGATGGCGGGAAGCGGTGATATGATGAACCGCTCGATACGTCAGGTAGCAAGGCTCGGCATTTCCGACAGGTTCCATTTCACAGGATTCCTCAGAGGAAAAGAGGTGCAGGAAATGTTTGCATTGTCAGATGTGTATGTAATGCCTTCAGTGTCAGAGCCTTTCGGAATCTCTCCGTTGGAGGCGATGCGTACTGGCGTGCCTTCTGTGATTTCCAAGCAGTCAGGTGCGGCTGAGGTGCTCAAATATGCCTTCAAGGTGGACTTCTGGGATGTGGATGCGATGGCAGACGAGATCTATGCGCTTCTGAAGTATCCTGCATTGGCCAATTTCGCCTCAAAATATGGTTTTGACGAGGTCAACACGCTCAAGTGGAACAATGCTGCGGTCAAGATCAAGAATGTTTATGAATCAGTGATAAAATAAAAATTGACAGATATGAGTAAAAAAAGTCTATGCCTGTATTTTCAGATTCATCAGCCTGCCAGATTAAGGCTTTACAGGTTTTTCGATATAGGTAAGGATTCTCATTATTATGATGATTTTACCAATAGGACCATCCTCCGGAGAGTAGCGCAGAAGTGTTATCTTCCGATGAACAGCCTCCTGCTGGATCTTATCAAGAAACATAAAGGAGCTTTCAAGGTGGCATTTTCCATTTCCGGTTCCGCTCTCGAGCAGTTCGACAGATATGCTCCGGAAGTGATCGACAGCTTCAAGGCATTGGCCGATACAGGATGCGTGGAGTTCCTTTGCGAAACATATTATCACTCACTCGCTTCGCTGGCATCTCCGGCAGAGTTCAAGCATCAGGTCCTGAAACACAAGGCCGCCATTGAGAGCCATTTCGGAGTTACTCCTGTGACATTCAGGAACACTGAGCTCATTTACTCCGACACTATAGGCGCACAGGTATATGAAATGGGCTTCCATACCATGCTTACCGAGGGGGCAAAGCATATTCTCGCATGGCGCAGTCCGGATTTCGTATATACCGATGACATGCAGCCTCGTCTGAAACTTCTGCTCAGGAACTACGTTTTCAGCGATGACATAGCATTCCGTTTCTCGGACAAGTGCTGGAACGAATGGCCTCTCACGACAGACAAGTTCCTGTCATGGATGAAAAATGAGGTAAGCGCGTCAGGTGATGTCATCAACCTGTTCATGGATTATGAGACATTCGGCGAGCACCAGAGTTCTGCTTCCGGAATTTTCGACTTCATGTCATATCTTCCGACAGCTGTCGTTTCCGACGGCACTTTCGAATTCAATACTCCGGCTGAGGTGGTCAAGAAGTTCAAGCCTGTTTCCGAGCTTGAAGTCGATGAACCTGTCTCATGGGCAGACGAGGAGCGCGATGTCACCGCATGGCTCGGCAACGAGCTCCAGCAGGAGGCGTTCAATAAGCTGTATGCTCTGTATGAGAAGGTTGCATTGATCAATGATCCTGCTCTGTTCAATGACTTCGGACATCTTCAGGAGAGTGACCACTTCTACTACATGTGCACGAAATTCTTCTCTGACGGGGAAGTCCACAAATATTTCAACCCGTATGACACCCCTTACGAGGCGTTCATCAACTATATGAACGTTTTGAGTGACTTTATTATCAGAGTAGATGAGGAATATTCAACAAGTGTTGCTAAATTTGCAGCTCCGAAAGAAACCGAGAACAAGGTGAAAGCCAAGGCGGTAAAGAAGGTAAAGGAAGATAAGGCTGAGAAAACTGTGAAGAAGCCGGTCCGTACCGTGAAAGCCAAGGCGGTAAAAAAGAAGACTGAAAAATAATGGCAAAAGAGTTGAACAAACCTGATTATCTGTTTGAGGTCAGCTGGGAAGTCTGCAACAAGGTCGGCGGAATCTATACGGTGATAGCCACCAAGTCCCTCTTCCTCAGATCCCAACTGAAAAGACATCATATACTTATAGGTCCTGACGTCTGGATGGATACGGATGCGAATCCTGATTTTCAAGAAGACCCGCTGTTGTGGCAGGACTGGAGGCTAGAGGCTGCCAAGAGCGGCCTCCGTCTCAGAATAGGGCGCTGGAACGTGCCGGGCAATCCGGTTGCTATCTTAGTGGATTTCAAGCAGTTCCTTACGGAGACTGACGGCATCCTTACCAAGTACTGGGAACTGTACGGAGTGGATTCCATAACAGGAAACTGGGACTACAAGGAATCAGCCCTTTTCGGGTATGTTTCAGGTAAAGTCATTGAAAGTTACTGTAATTTCTTTCTGTCACCTGCCGACAAGGTTGTTGCGCAGTTTCATGAATGGCAGACAGGTGCAGGTGTCCTGTATCTGAAATACAAGAAACTTCCGATTGCAACGGTATTTACGACCCACGCGACTGTCGTGGGCCGTTGCCTTGCCGGAAACAATCTTCCGCTGTATGACTCCATGCAGTCGTACAATGCTGAAGAAAAGGCGAGACAGTTCAATGTCACCGCACTCCATTCTCTCGAGAAGAAGTCTGCGGAAAATGCTGACGTGTTCACTACGGTCAGCGAAATCACAGCAATAGAATGTGAGCATTTCCTCGGAAGGCAGGTGGATGTGGTTACGCCGAACGGCTTCGAGAACAGTTTCACGCCTGCGACCGACCAGGAGTATGACGAGAAGCGCAGCGCCGCAAGAGGCAAATTGCGTGAGGTTGCTTCTGCAATGTCAGGCTGCGAGGTGGCGCAGGACGCTATCCTCATCGGTATCGGCGGACGTTACGAGTACAGGAACAAGGGCATTGACGTATTCATTGACGCAGTCTCCAAAATCAAGAACTCGGACTTCCGCGGCAAGGAGATACACGCATTCGTGATGATTCCGTCAGGTCATAACGGGGCGGACCGCGAGCTCGTGGCCAAACTCTCCGGAAAGAGTGACAGCTCCTATACGACTCAGGTTACACATTATCTGATGACACCTGAGTATGACCAGATTACAAGGCGGTTCAGAGAACTCGGCCTGGACAATTCCAAGGATTCCAATATCAAGATATATTTCGTGCCGTCATATCTCAACGGTACGGACGGAGTGTTCAACATGAAGTACTACGACCTGCTCGTGGGACTTGATTTGGCATTGTTCCCGTCATATTACGAGCCTTGGGGCTATACTCCGCTCGAGAGCCTTGCGTTCCGTGTCCCTACATTGACCACGACACTTGCCGGTTTCGGCCTTTGGGTGGATACCCATTATAACAAGGAACATCCTGGTATCGAGGTGGTAAAGAGGACCGACTCCAACTATTTCGAGGTCGTGGATGCAGTCGCTTCACGAATCCGCGAGATCGCATTGATAACAGACGAACAGAGAAAAGAATATATGGACAATGCCAAGGATGTATCATCCATCGCATTGTGGGAAAATCAGATCAAATATTATCAGGAAGCCTATTCCAAGGCAATCGACAAGGTCATTGCCGCAAATGGCGCTTATCCGGAAGTGAAAGAAAAACCAATTATGAAATACGAAAAAATTCCTGTCAGTACACCTTCTTGGAAGAGTGTTATGGTCGTCAGACATCTGCCTGACGCATTGAGTGGACTTGAGGAGCTTTCCAAGAACCTGTGGTGGTGTTGGAACGAAAGCGCCAAGGCATTGTTCAAAGCCATTGACCCTGAAATCTGGCACAACTCCGGCCATAACCCGATGGTGGTTCTGGACAAAGTGAGCCTCAAGAGGTTCAATGATCTTAGCAAGGACTCTACCTTCCTCGGTCAGTATCAGAGTGTTATGAATGAGTTCAGTGAGTATATGGCCGCAAAAGCCGACAGAAAGGATCCGTCGATCGGTTATTTCTGTATGGAATACGGTCTGGACTCTTCATTGAGCATCTATTCAGGCGGTCTCGGTATCCTGGCCGGTGACTACCTGAAAGAGACCAGCGACATGAACGTGAACCTTGTGGCTGTCGGTCTGCTCTACAGATACGGCTACTTCACACAGGTCCTTTCAGCCCAGGGAGACCAGGTGGCCAAATATGACGCTCAGAACTTCTCCAGAATTCCTGCAAGCCCGGTTATGGACAAGGACGGAAACTGGATGACTACCAGCGTGGCATTCCCTGGGCGTACGATCACAGCCCGCATCTGGAAAGTCGCTGTCGGCAGGACAGATCTGTATCTGCTTGATACAGACTATGAAGCAAACATTGACGAGGATCGTCAGGTAACATATCACCTTTATGGTGGAGACTGGGAGAACAGACTTAAACAGGAGCTTCTCCTGGGCGTAGGCGGTGTCCGTGCTCTCCGTGCTCTCGGACTGAATCCTCAGGTATATCACTGCAACGAGGGTCACGCCGCATTCATCGGTCTGGAAAGACTCCGCGAATATATCCAGAATGACAATCTGGACTTCCCTGAGGCTCTCGAAGTCGTAAGGGCATCTTCATTGTTCACTACCCACACTCCGGTTCCTGCCGGACACGATGCTTTCGATGAAGGTATGCTCAGAAAATACATCGGACACTATCCTCAGCGTCTGAAGATCGACTGGGAGACAATGATGGGACTCGGCAAGATCAATGGCTCAGATGTCAATGAGAAGTTCTCCATGAGTATTCTCGCCGCGAACATTTCACAGAATGTGAACGGTGTGTCGATGCTCCACGGAAAAGTAAGCCAGGAAATCTTCTCCAACATGTATCCGGGATATCTTCCGGAGGAGCTCTACATCAGCTATGTGACCAACGGTGTGCATTATCCTACATGGGCATCCAAAGAGTGGAAAGCTATCCACGCGAAAGTGTTCGGCCCTGAGTTCCAGACACATCACTATGACAAGAAGTGCTTCGAAGGCATCTACAAGGTAGGTGACGAAGAAATATGGAATGCAAGAAAAGAACTGAAGTCCACACTTATCAGGGTGGTCAAGGAGAAACTCTCAAATCCTGCAGTGGCGAACCACTATTCTCCACGTCAGGTGGTTACCATCAAGGAAACTCTCCGCGATGACGTGCTGACCATAGGATTTGCAAGACGTTTCGCCACATACAAGCGTGCTACATTGCTCTTCTCAGACCTCGACAGGCTCGATGCCATCGTGAACAATCCAAAGATGCCTGTACAGTTCCTCTTCGCTGGTAAGGCGCATCCGGCAGACAAAGCCGGTCAGGACCTCATCAAGAGAATAGTGGAAATATCCAAGCAGGACCGCTTCATCGGCAAGATAGTATTCGTTCCGGGCTATGACATTTCCCTGGCAAAGAGACTTGTGCAGGGCGTGGATGTCTGGATGAACAACCCTACAAGGCCACAGGAGGCTTCCGGAACATCAGGCGAGAAGGCTGCCATGAACGGCGTCATGCATTTCTCAGTTCTCGACGGATGGTGGGTTGAGGGTTATAAGCCGGGCGCAGGCTGGGCTCTTCCTCTCAAGCGCACTTATGATGACCAGAACTACCAGAACGAGCTTGATGCAGCTACGATCTATACGACGATCGAGAACGAAATCGCTCCGTTGTACTATGACGTGGACAAGGCTACAGGCCGTTCAGCTTCATGGATTGAATATATCAGGAACACTGTCGCTCAGGTTGCCTGCAACTTCACCACGAACAGGATGCTTACGGATTACGTGAACCAGTACTACGCTCCTCAGTCAGTCAGGGCGGAAAGTCTGATTGCTGACGACTACAAGGTGGCTCGTGAAATCGCGTCATGGAAGAAACTCGTGCGCAAGGAGTGGCCTGACATCGAAGTGATCTCGTACACACAGCCGGATTCCTCATATTCGCTGTCGCTCAAGAATGTGCTCAATGCAGAGGTTGTTCTGAATATCGGTGACCTCAAGCCTGAGGATATCGGAGTCGAGATGCTCTTCGCTACGACCGACAACAAAGGAAAACTTCATATACAGGACAAGTGTGATTTCAATATCGTTGAGGCCAAGGACGGTGTGGTGAAATACCAGACATCCATCCTTCCTGAACGTTCCGGAATGTATCAGGTAGCAACCAGGATATATCCGAAGAATCCGCTTTTGCCTCACAGACAAGATTTCGGACTTGTAAGATGGTTGTAGCCACGGGATTTTTCGACGGTGTCCATCTTGGACACCGTTTTATTTTACGCACTCTGGTAGAAGAGGCAGCTGCACGTGGCGATGAAAGCATGGTCGTCACATTCTGGCCGCATCCGCGCAATGTCCTGCAGGATGATGCCAGGAATCTGCGTCTGCTTACCTCGATGGAAGAGAAGAAAGCGCTTCTGAAAAGCATTGGCGTGGACCATATCGAGGTTCTGCCGTTTTCCAAGGCTTTCAGCCGTCTGACCGCGGAAGAATATCTGAAGGAATATGTCATAGGAAAGTTCGGGGGCAATGCCATCCTGCTCGGTTATGACAACAGGCTTGGTTCCGATCTCTGTACTCCTGAACAGACGGCGGCATTGGCCGAGAAGTTGGGACTGGATGTCATAAGGCCTGAATCATATACTGCGGAAAGCGGTATCGTGGTGAGTTCCACCAAGATACGTAATGCGTTGGCATCGGGGGACATTGTCCTTGCCAATTCGATGCTCGGTTATGACTACAAGCTCTTCGGAGTGGTCGTGTCCGGCAACCGCCTGGGGCATACCATCGGATTCCCGACCGCGAACATGCAGCTGTACGAGCCTCTGAAACTCGTTCCCGGCAACGGCGTCTATCTGGTCAAGGTAGAGACACTCGGCAATGTCTATGACGGAATGTGCAACATCGGTGTCCGCCCGACCATCGGCTCAGGGAATACAATCACCATTGAAACGAACATCTTTGATTTCGACGAGGATATCTACGGCCTTGACATCCGCGTATCGTTCGTCTGCAAAATCCGTGACGAGGTGAAGTTCAATGACCTTTCCCTTCTTGCCGCGCAGCTGGAGAAGGACAGGGAGCACTGCCGGAATATTCTCGACAAAAAATGAGGGAATCCGCGTAATCCTTTGAAAATAATTACTTAACTTTACGTGGACGGGGAGAGGATAACCGAGGACAATAGCATTGAAACGTATGGATTTTCTGGATATTATATGGATTGTAGTCTGTATCGTCCTTGTGGCGGTGCCTGACTTGGTGTTCAATAATAAAAAGAAGAAATCTGCACGCGGCAGGACACGTACTTCCGGACCGATGCCGCAGATGCCGTCTGTCCCGTCAGAGCATGAGTCAGAGCCTGAGTCAATGCAGGCAGAAGACGAACCTGAGGATTTTCCTGTATGGACAGAGCCGGAAGAGATGGAGGAACCGGCTGTGCCGCAGGTGCAGGCCGTAGAGCAGCCGAAGCCGGTGGTAGAACAGTTCAAGCCGGTAGTGGAGCAGCCGAAACCGGTGGCGGTAAAGGAAGTGACCAGAAGACCGGCGTCTCCCGCACCTCAGACTGACAGTAACCCGGCGGATGACGGGAGGAAAGACGGGAAATTGCGTGTGGATCCACGTAACTTGGTGATTTACACGGCGATAATGGAGCCAAAGTTTAAAGAGATGTAGTAAAGGTATCTTTTTTGAGATTAAGGAAAATTGACTATATTTGCATAACAAGTCAAGGGTTCTGTCCGAGCGGCAGGACTCGTTTTTAATTGTATAAGCGAAACGTAATTTTTATTATTATGGCAGAAGTTCATTATATGACACAGGATGGTCTGGACAAACTGAAGAAAGACCTCGCTGATGCACTTGCACAGCGTCCTGTAATCTCGGCCGCTATTGCAGAGGCCAGAGAAAAAGGCGATTTGTCAGAGAATGCTGAATATGATGCGGCCCGTGATGCCCAGGCTCTCTTGGAGCTCAAGATCGCGAACCTCAAGAACCTTGTAGCAAATGCGAAAGTCATTGACGAGTCTCAGATCGGAACCGATAAGGTCCAGATGATGAACAAGGTGAAGATCGAGGATCCGGGCGATACCCGGTTCTTCGAAGACCAGGTCGTCGACAAGTGGG
>OHRU01000591.1_pt1 | contig 13999 bp, 10 predicted proteins | sample 1578491 | NCBI WGS metagenome assembly OHRU01 (sample SAMEA3879565, study PRJEB24766) | human gut metagenome | biome: human-associated habitat; feature: feces | place: USA | collected 1985/1987 | reverse complement strand
CTTTTTCTGTATTATACCTGATTTCCAGCCTTCCGGCAAGAGCCATTCTGCCAAAACAGAAAGCAGCCGGCAGACAAGTCTCTGCCGGCTGCTTTGGTACACAAAGGAGCGAATATGAATCGTATCAGAACGTTGCGACGTTCTGCTCGGCAGGCTCGGCGGGCTGCACGTTCACAGCCGTCAGGATGGGTCCGACGCCCTTGTAGAGCGTGTGGAACTTGACCTCGACCGTCGCCGTTACCCAGACCCAGCTTCTGGCCGCAAGGCCGGAAGCCGCCGCGAATTTGCACGGCAGGCCCATGAACGTGATATCCGCCTCGCAGCAGGTCATGACGAACCGGCCGGGAGCAAACATCCCCTCTTTTTCCCGGCGCAGGCGCGCGACCTGCCCCTTGAATTTCACGGTCTTGCCCGCGTACTTCTTTGGCTCCTCGGTGATATCGCGGTAGAACAGGGCATAATCCTCGTCCCTGATCTCGACCACGGGCGCGTTCAGGTCGAACGGCAGCGGGTCTTCGATATCGTCATAGTGCGTCGAGCCGTCGGTGTATTCATAGAGAATGTCGATCTTCCGGTTCACGGCGCGGGCGATCTTGTGGTACGGCATGACGTCCGTGCCGGGGGCCATGCGGTTGAGAACCAGCATCTCCGCGCCTGCCAGCTTGTCCACGACGAGCTGGCGCATATTGGCGTTGTAGCTGAGGAAGGTCGTCGCGTCGGCAAACATGACCTCCTGCGCGATCTTCCAGTGGTCGGGGGTCTTGAGGTAGAAATCCGCAGCAAGATGCATCCCGTTGAGCTCCACGACCACACGCTCGGCCCGGTATTTCTTCTGCAGGCCGGTCAGCAGCTCCGGACTGAGGTCTTCGTAGTCCAGAACCTGCTCGTAGACCTCCTTGTGCGGGTAGGCCGAGACGTCGTATTCCTCCTCGCCCTCCTCGAAAACCAGCAGAAGCGTCCGCTCGCCGGTGTTGAAGCGCTCATCCTCGAGCGTTTCCTGAATGAACTTCGTCTTGCCGGACTCCAGAAAGCCGGTAAAGACATACATGGGGATATCAGGCATAGCCATAGAGAAAACTCCTTACTGCTTTTCCACGCCGAAGAGCTTCGCAACAGCCTCTTCGTTCAGCTTCGAGCCGATCACGCAGATGCGGCCCGTGACCATCGCGCCGCCGTCGCGGATATCAGGCTCACCGGGAACGTAGTCGAAGTGGATCCACTTTTCTCCCTCGGCGTTTGCGACATAGCCCTTTGCGCGCAGGACAATGCCGTAGGCATCCGCGTCCTCAAGCGCCTTCAGGATGCGCTCGATCTCGGCCTTTGTGAATTTCTTGTGCGTTTCCTCGCCCCAGCTGATGAAGACCTCGTCGGCGTCATGGCCGTGGTGGTGATGGTGATGATGGTGGTGCTCATGCTCGTCGTCATCGTCGTCATCGTGATGGTGGTGGCAGGCGCAGTCCGGGTCATCGCATTCATCGTCATCGTCGTCATCATGGTGATGATGGTGATGGTGCTCGTGCTCGTCGTCATCCTCGTCGTGGTGATGATGGTGGCAGGCGCAGTCCGGATCGTCGCACTCGTCGTCCTCGTCATGGTCATGATGATGGCAATCCTCGTGCTCCTCATCCTCATGGTGATGGTGGCAGCAGTGCTCATGGTCATCCTCGTCATCGTGGTCATGATGATGGTGATGCTCGAGCTCGCCGTGGTCGTCATCGTGGTCATGCTCGTGGTGATGGTGATGATGCTCAGCCTCCTCGGCCTCGTGCTCGGCCCGCATCTTCTCCAGCAGCTCGTCGGCCAGAGACACCTTTTCCACGGCGGCCAGAACGGTCTTGCCGTCCAGCTGGTCCCAGGGGGTGGTCAGAATGGCGGCGGTGGGGTTCTTCTCCCGCAGCAGAGCCACGGCGGCCTCCAGCTTTTCCTGGGTCAGCTTCTGGGTCCGGGACAGGATGATGGTGCCGGCGGCCTCGATCTGGTTGTTATAGAACTCGCCGAAGTTCTTCATATACACCTTCACCTTGCCGGCGTCGGCCACGGTGACAAAGGAGTTCAGCTTCATATCCGGGATATCCGCCACGGTGTTTTCCACCGCCACGATCACGTCGGAGAGCTTCCCCACGCCGGAGGGCTCGATGAGGATGCGGTCCGGCTGGAACTGCTCCTTCACCTCCCGCAGGGCCTTGCCGAAGTCGCCCACCAGGGAGCAGCAGATGCAGCCCGAGGACATTTCGGAGATCTGGATCCCCGCGTCCTTCAGAAATCCGCCGTCGATGCTGATCTCGCCGAACTCGTTTTCAATCAGCACCAGCTTTTCGCCCTGATAGGCCTCCTTCACCATCTTCTTGATGAGGGTGGTCTTGCCTGCGCCCAGGAAACCGGACACGATGTCAATTTTCGTCATAACAGTACCTTCTTTTCTTTTCCCGCCGTGCGGGACATATTATTTCCTCTATATCATAGCCTATTTTTCCAAAAAAGCAAGGGCAGCGAAAAAAATTCACATTTCTGTCCCGGTAATCTGCGGTTTGTCCCGTTTTTCCCGGGAATTTTCCCGGTTTTCTATTGGGATGGGGCGGACCGGAGAATGGGGGTAGCCATTTGCCGGAAAATGCGGTATAATGGCGAAAATACACAGAAGCGAGGTACTCCCCTATGTCCGTGAAAGAACAGCAGACCGGCGCGTGGGCGCCGGAGTGGGTCCAGGAGACGGAGCCGGATTATACCCCCCGCCCCCGGCGCAGCCGGAAGCAGCGCCGCCCCCGGTGGCCGGGGATCGCCCTGGCTCTGGTGTGCCTGGCCACCATTGCCGCACTGGTGTGGCATTTTACCCGGCAGAAGGAGATCCCCCTGGAGACGGCGGCCGGTTATGTGGCCTCGGAAGCGGAGACGGCTCCGCTGTACGACGAGGAGGGCAATGTCCTGCGGCAGCTGGTCCGGGGCAGCCAGGTCACCTATGTGGTGGAGGAGGCCCACAAGGATCGTCCGGACCAGGTTCGGGTGCCCCAGGAGGACGGCAGCTTCGCCTGGCTGGACCGGGAGAACCTGACCGATGACCTGAGCGGCGTGGTGACGCTGAAAACCGTGTATGTCCGCCGGGCCCAGAATCTGACGGATGAGGGCGGCGACCCCACCGGCCCCCTGGTGCTGCGGGGCCAGGCCCTGACCGTTACCGGCTACCGGGACCTGGCGGCCGACGGCAGCGTATCCTATTACCGGGCCGACGGCGGGTACATCCCCGCCCAGTATGTCCGCCTGACAGAGGACCAGGCCACGGCTCCCTATGACGCGGATATGGCCCGGCTCCACGCGGACCGGGGCGACAGCTGGGGCGGCGGCGACGCGGCGGGGCTGGACTACGACGCCTATGAAAAGCCCCGCTTTGGCGGCAGCGTCATGCCCGATACCGTGAAGGCCCTGTACCTGAACAACGAGGCCATCCGGAATCCGGAGGCATACATCGCCGTGGCCGACGGGTGCGGCATCAACGCCTTTGTGGTGGACATCATGGACGGCGGGGCCATTGGCTACGCCTCCCCGGTGATGCAGCAGTATTCCCCCAGCGCCTACGAGGACGCCTACAACACGCTGGAGAGCTATCAGGCGGCGGTGAAAAAGCTGAAGGACGCCGGGTATTACGTCATCGGCCGCATCACGGCCTTCAACGATCCCAACCTGGCCGCAGATCATCCGGAGTGTGTGGTGGCGGACCTGAGCGGCCGGCCGCTGAAGATCGGCGGCATGTACTGGCCCAGCGTATACAGCCGCCAGGTGTGGCAGTATAAGGTGGACCTGGCCCTGGAGGCCGCCGAGACCATGGGCTTCAACGAAATTCAGTTCGACTATGTCCGCTTCCCCGACGGCACCTGGGACTATGACGAGGCGGGCACCATCGACTATCACAACGACAATGACGAGAGCAAGGCCCAGGCCGTTCAGCGGTTTTTGCAGTACGCCGCCGACCGGCTCCACGGGGCGGGGGTGTATGTGTCTGCCGATGTGTTCGGCGAGTGCGCGGAAAAGTACGTCACGGCCTATGGCCAGTATTGGGCGGCCATCAGCGGCGTGGTGGACGCCATCAGCGCCATGCCGTACCCCGATCATTATTCCGCCTCCGGCAGCTGGCTGCCCTGGGAGCACCCCTATGAGACCATGAAAACCTTCGGCGAGAAGGCTGCCGCCCGGCAGCAGGAGACTCCCTCCCCTGCCGCGGTGCGCACCTGGATCCAGTGCTACAACGCCATCCGGGAGCCGTACAACACCTATGGCCCCGATGAGATCGCCGCCCAGATCCGGGCCCTGAACGACACCGGCAACACCGGCGGATACATGACCTGGAACGCTGCGTCCAGCCTGGACAAGTACCGCTATGTCAGCGGCGCGTTTGAATAAGGGCGGCTCGGCGAGAAATGCCGAAGCTTGAATGGTCTGATATCCCTGTTGTTTATTTGAAGCATATTGATTTCATAATGTTGAAAGGTGATAGCTTATGGAAAAAATAGACACGAATCCATCAAAATATGTAGTGTTTGATGTTGAAACGAACGGCCTAAAATCACAGCAGGATGATTTACTTTCGATTTCATTTTACAAGCCCGACGATAAAAGAGAATACAGCAGATTCTTGCCTTTGGAGCTAAACAGCAAAGTTGAAACGACACATATAAATGGCATTACTGAAAAGGATTTAGCTGGAACAACTGCTCTCACGCAATTCGAGTTCGATCAAATTGTTGAAGAATATGAGCTGGAAAAGAGAATTATACTAGTTTATTCCGGCAGGAATTTTGATGAAGCGTTTCTCCGTGAATACATGAAAAGGCACCAAATTTCCGGATTTGAAAAGCTGAAGTTTTATAATATCAAGAACCAGGTGATTTCTCCAACAACGTTCTCAACTGGAAATATTACCAAGGATAATTTGTGCGCACTGTTTGGTATTGAGGGTGTCACGGCAGTTCATAGCGGCGCAAATGATTGCAAACTGGAATGGCAATTATTTGAGAAAATGGGCGGCTATTATTACCTTGTGACCGAAATGGGCGAGGAGGACAACATATTCAGGCTTAATGACCGCTACATTATTCCGGTTAGTCTATTATCTTCTCACCCGAAATTAAGCCGTATACTTCCTGCGAGACCGTATCTTCAGTGTGAAAGTAAAGTTGTTAAGACTTTTGAAATCAGCGCTGAAGGAGTCGAAAAATTCCAGACTAATTTTACAGGAGTAACACTTGAACACCTGATAAACTCAATGCTGAATGTTGACACGCAGGATCCATATCCATTTCTACGGGCAAATAAGATGAAACTGGATTTCATCGGGTCAATTCCTAATGGGAAAAGAATCGTTCCATTCGAATTTAATCAAGATGGGACAGTCACCGCAATTCAAAAAAAAGACCATGATATGGAAAAACGTATAAATTCTACCGGAGATAGGCTCAAGGATCGAATACTTCCATTGATCAGCTTTATCAAGTATGAGATTTTCAATGGCGAACGTATAATGTCTCAGGAGTTGGTAGTAGATGCAAAGAATAATTTCCTTGCCGTATGCGATCTCTCCTCAGAAAAAACGGTATTAGAAATAAAAACAAACAATTATGATTCGGAGAAATACAAGGAACAATTTTTCTATGAGGCTAAGGGACGAAACATTTATCATCTAAGGATGAACTGGGTAACAAGCAACGACACTATGTTGCCCCAAAAAATTGTTTTTCAAATCCTCCTTGTTGATGTTCATATTGGCACTCCTGACTCTTCCAGCTGGTCCAAAGGAAAATTAAAGGAAAGGCAAATTAAAAAAACAGCTGAAATTCAAAAATATTTATCGTCCTCAAATGTTTCTTTAGTATCGTACACGAATACCAGCTCGCCAGTTAAATTGCAATGTAAAATCTGTGAACACGAATGGGCTATTAGCTATGTCACTCTTAAGAAACGGATTCCTGAATGTCCCAAATGCAGGCAAAAATCCGCTGGCAAACAGCAGGTTGAGATATCCGAAGATGAGCGAAAAAAACTTCGTGCCGAAAACTATCGCGAGAAGGTGCTCCAAAAGAGCAATCGTACGATCGTCGCGACTAATTATACTGGCGCAAGGAATACCGTGGATGCGATATGTGTTGTTTGCAAGCACAAATGGAAAGTACGCGCAGACCATTTGATAGAACGATGCTGGTGTCCAGTATGTAAGAGAATGTAGATTTTACCTATGGCCCCGATGAGATCGCCGCCCAGATCCGGGCCCTGAACGACACCGGCAACACCGGCGGATACATGACCTGGAACGCTGCGTCCAGCCTGGACAAGTACCGCTATGTCAGCGGCGTGCTGAACTGAACGCGCTGAAACGCGCTTCGCAGACTGTCAAAAAAGCAGCAAAACCTCCGGGAAAACCGGAGGTTTTGCTGCTTGAGCTATTCTGCTTGCTGCCCCAGCAGCTGCTCCAGCTCCTCCGCCGTCAGAACCTGTCCGCCCACCCGCTGCATATCCGCCAGGTTGGCGGCCTGCACGGCAGGGGTCACGGAGGAGGTGCAGTCCGACAGCACCGCCGCGTCATAGTCCAGGGACAGGGCGTCGTAGAAGGTGGAGCGGATGCAGTTGGGCGTGGTGGTCCCGGCCAGCAGCACCGTGTCCACCCCCAGCCGCCGGAGGATCAGGTCCAGCTCCGTGTGGAAAAATGCGGAAAACCGGGGCTTTACGATGACATAGTCCGTGTCCGCCCGGTGAAATTCCTCCGGCCACGCGTCGGACATGGACGGCGGGCACGTCTCGGACAGGGGCCTTCCGCCCCGGGCCCACACGTCGTACCGGGCCCGCTCCACGTCGGAGCCGTCCGCCCGGTAGTGCCGCACGGCGAACACCACCGGCACCCCGGCCCTGTGGCAGCAGTCGATGGCCCGGGCGCAGGCGGGCACCGTGTCCGCCGCCCCGGGGATAAACAGGGGGCTGGATGCGTCCAGAAACCCCCGCTGCATGTCAATGACCACCAAAGCGTATCTGTGCATGAGATGACCTCCTGAAAAGCGCAATAAAACCGGCGGTGCTCCGCCGGTTTTATTGTACCGTCTTTCCCGGGAAATTACAAGGTCTACAGGCCGTCAGGAAAAGCTGTCCGCCACCTGATACAGGGCGTCCAGGCACTGCTGCTCATCAGGCGCGGAATCCGGGCGGGCAGGCCCCGCGATCAGCTGCACCACGGCGTTGCCTGCCGGCACCACCGCCATACAGCCCCAGGATGTCTCATCCAACGGGGTGGTGCTGCCATCCGGATTCAGCTGCGAAACCCGCTGCCGCATTCCCAGTGCAATCACACTGTTTCCGGAGGGGGTAATGTGGTCCTCCAGCTGATGATATTCCAGCGAGGTGTCGGTGAAAAGGACCTGCAGTGGAATGGCGTCTCCCTGATAATTTTCGGTATAAATGAGGATGTCCGCTGTCACCAGTACATCCCCCACCGTGCATCCGGTGAGTACAGACAGGGAGCTCAGCTTGCCGTTCTCCTTGCTCACCCGGATAATAAACCGTCCTTCTACCTCTGAGCGGCCCCTATCGTCGCCAATGACCATGGTGGAAAAGCCGCGCTCTGCCATGAAGGGATTGCTGGGCAGAACACCGCCCAGATAGTCGTTGGCCTCCTGCCAGGTGTCAAAGGTAACAGCCTTGTATTCCTGCTGGCTCTGCACCTGCGGGGATAATGCGGAGGTATCCATCCGAAGGCTGGTGGTTACCTGCCACATACCGGAGGCGTCCAGCTCCTCTGTCAAAACGGGGTCCATGTTTTTCTTGTCCACAAACCGGGCAAACACCCCGCTCTCCGCCGCCAGCACCGCCCCCGTCAGCACCAGCACCAGGCAGGCTGCCAGCAGCACCGCCCGGGGGACCCTGCGCCGCTTCCGTGCGGGAAGCTGGGCCAGGGTCCGGGTCAGATTTTCGTCAAAGTCCTTGGGCACCGGGGTCTCCTCCTCCCGGGCCATATGCCGTAAACGGGTATCCAAATCGTTCATGTTCGTTCCTCCTTCCGCGTGACCTGCGGATCCGACAGCGCCAGCCGCAGCTTATCCCGGGCCCGGCTGAGCCGGGATTTCACCGTGCCCGCCGGCACCCGCAGCAGCGACGCAATGTCCGCCACCGGCAGGTCCTCATAGTAATACAGCACCACCGCCGCCCGCTGGTCCCGGGGCAGGGACAGCACCGCGTCCCACAGCTCCGGCCGCGGGTCCTCCCGGGCTGCCGCCTGGGGCGGCAGGTCCTCCAGATACACCTCCCGGCGGCTGCGGCGGTTCAGCTGCCGGGCACAGTTCACGCTGATCTTCACCAGCCACGCCCGCAGGGCTTCAGGGTCCCGCAGCCGGTCCAGGGACTGCCAGGCCAGCAGCACTGCCTGGCCCACGGCGTCCTGGGCGTCGGCATCGCAGGGGGTCAGGGCCCGGGCGGCCCGGTACATGTCCCGGCTGTAGGTCTGCACCCCTCGAGTAAATTCCTCTTGTGACAGGCGCAAGGCCATCACCGTCCTTTCCTGGCGGCCCCGGGGCCGCCCATTTGTCATGACGTATATTAGATACTCCGGCCCGGCCTTTGGTTCCGCGGCCCGGAGAAAATTTCGGATTTTGAAAAAAGGACGCGCCCCGGCGCGTCCTTTTGCTCTTATTTGCAGCTCACAGCCACTTTTTCCACTTGAAGATCACCAGCTCCACGATGATGCACACTACGCTGATGATGCACACCGCCAGGTATCCGTGCTGTGCGGTAAGCTCCGGCATGTTTACGAAATTCATGCCGTACCACCCGGCGATCAGGGACAGGGGCAGAAACACCGTGGTAACGATGGTCAGGATCTTCATGATCTGGTTTTGCCGCATGTCCAGCTGCGTCTGGTGCATTTCCCGCAATTGCAGGGCGTACTCCTTTTCCAGCTCCGTGGCCGACAGCAGACGCTGAGCCCGTCCCGTCAGGCGGTCAAACAGCCGGGAGGCGTGGGCGTCGCTCTCCTCCGTTTCGTCCGACAGCGCGGCAAACAGGTCGTCCAGCTGCTCATAATACGCCGCAAACACCGACAGCTCGCGGCGGATGCGAAAGAGCTTCTTGTCCAGGTCCTGGGCCTGATCCTGCATCAGGGCCTCCTCCAGAGCCGTCAGGCGCTTTTCATATTTTTGCAGGGTGGGCATATCCTCCTGCAGAAGTCGGGCAAACAGCTCCGCCAGCGCCTGGGCCGGGGTCTGGGACTCCAGGTCCCCTGCCAGCCCCCGCAGAAAGCCGCCCTCCTCTGCCAGCAGCAGCCGCCGGTCCGTCAGGTAAAAGCCGAAAAAATGCTTGTCTCCGGTGGGTGCCATAGGCCGGGGCATGGCATAGGTCCCGGCGGCTCCGCCGCCCTTGAGCCGCTCCGCCCGGCAGAAGGCTCCGCCGGTGGGAGCAATGCGGTGCTGCTCCAGCTGGGGATACCGCCGGAGCAGCTGGTCAAAGGTCACCAGCTCCACGCAGGAATCACTCATTGCGCCTCACCGCCTCAGATAAAGAATTTCCGGTGCAGGGACCGGCGCAGGGGCTTGCACACCGCGATGATCAGCAGCATGATCCCCAGCAGCACTCCCGCCGCCAGGGGGTAAAACGACCAGATAAACGTCCGATGGACCTGGAAAGTGATGTTCAGCAGGAACTCAATGAGCACCGCCAGGCCGCCGCCGGCCATCAGCGCCCCGCCGAAGATGTAGAGATACCCCCGGCTGAGATACCGCAGCAGCGTCACCACCGTGGTCACCAGCACCCCGATGGTCCCCGTCACCGGAAGGGCAAACGTCAGGAACCAATGCCCGCCGGTGGCAAAGTTGATATACAGCAGATACAGCCCGATGGCCGCAAAGTCCGCCGGAACAAAGATCACCGGGTTGGGCCTTCTGAACCACAGGGGCAGCACCGCCAGGATATACAGCAGCAACACGCCGCCGGAGGCAAACCCGGACCACACGATGGTCCCGTTCAGCGACCAATCGCACAGGATGCAGATGACGATGGGCAGCACCGCCAGCATGGTCAGGATGAACAGCGCCCCGGAGCGGTTCACCTCCTCGGGGTGGGCCGACGGCTCCGGCGGGAAGGGGGGCTCCCCCTGCTGCCGGGGCAGATCCGGATGGAACACCCGGGTGCCGCACAGAGGACACACGGTCTCGCTGTCAGACAGCTCCACGCCGCAATGGATACAATACATGGATAACGCTCCTTTCCCTTATCCCCGGCCCCGCTGGTTGCTCTCCACCTTCACAGGCAGACCCAGCCGGTGCAGGACCCGGTAAAAATGCAGCTCCAGCTCCGGCTCCTGGATGCTGCGGATACAGTTGATATACATGGTGCCGTTCCAGGACACCACGCCGCAGTCGTGAGGCGCGGCAGCCTGGACGCCGATGATGAAGTCCACCCGCCGGACATAGGGGGCCATGACCTCCGGCAGCTCCACCGCCCCCAGATTGGACAGGCACAGACAGGATTTGCGCTCGCCCACGGCGTTAAACACCGCCTTCATGGCAATGTTTTTGATGAACAGGGGCATCACCTTCAGCACCGGGGACTTTTCGCTGGCCACATTGGCGGCGAATTTGGCCCGCAGGGTGTGGGTGTTGTTCTCCAGTCCCATCCGATGGTGGACGGCGGCGCAGATCTCGGAGAAGGTATAGTCCCCGGTGCGGGGATCGATCTCCGGGGTGATATACGAGGCAAAGTTCCGCAGACTGCGGCTGGGGAACAGGTTCCGCAGGTTCACCGGCAGCAGCACCTTCACAGGCTTGCGCCGGCTGCGCCGGGGTACCTTCTCCGCCTGCAGGTCGGCAATGGCCTGCATCATGGCCGCGCCCAGCAGCTCCGTAACGGATACGCCGTACTGCCTGGCACAGGCGCGGACCCGATCCACCGGCACCATCATGGTGATGAGGTTTTTATAGCCGTCCTTTTCCGGCGTGCCGCTGAGGTGATAGGCAGTGTTCTCCGCCCGGCTGGCGGTAACATCCCCGGCATAGCGCAGGAAGCTGTCCTCCAGCTCCTGCGGACTGGGCTCCTCCAGGCGGCCCAGCACACCCTTTTCCGCCGGGATGCTGATGCCGTATTTCTGGCACAGATACTCCGCCGTCAGGGTTTTCAGAAAAATCAGCCCGCCGGTGCCGTCGGTGACGGCGTGGAAAAACTCCACCGCCATCCGGTCATGGTACACCAGCACCCGGAAGGCGCACTGGCGCACCTGGCCGAAGGGCACATGGGCCAGGGGGCAGCTTTTCTCCGGCTGGATGTCCGGCGCCTTGGGAATCTCCTCCAGATAATACCAGAATGCCCCCCGCCGCAGCCGCACGGCAATGGAGGGGAAGCGGCGCACCGTCACGTCCAGCGCCGCCCGCAGCACCGCTGTGTCGATGGGCTCGGTCAGGGTGACGGACAGGCGAAAGAAGTTGTTCCAGTTCCGGCGCTTGGCGGCAGGATAGATCTTGGCGGCGTTGTCCAGCCGCATCCACCGCAGGCTCCGGGCCGGGGACAGGGTCCGGTCCAGGAAGTGGTTGATGTCCTCGAAGTCCTGAGCCATGTTCTCATTGAGGCAGTACAGCACATAGGCGTGCCACCGCTCCGGGGCAATGTGCAGCTTGCTGCGGCATCCGGCGGACAGAAGCCGGTTATGCAGGGCGCGGGTGTCGTCCAGCATCACCTCGTCCCCGCCCACAAACAGCAGAGACGGCGGCAGCCCCGTCAGGTCGCCGAACAGCGGCGAGCACAGAGGGTCCGTGGGGTCCTGCGTATAGCACCTGGCGTAAAATTGCAGCAGCTCCGGAGTCATGGAGGGGTCCTTCTCCCGGTTGTCCCGATAGGAGTCCCCGGACCCGGTCAGGTCTGTCCAGGGAGAGATGCCCACAAGCCCGCAGGGCAGGGCCATGCCCAGCTGCTTGAGCCGCAGACACAGACAGTAAATGAGCCCGCCTCCGGCGGATTCTCCCGCCAGCAGGATCTGCCGGGGCTCATAGCCCTTTTTCAGCAGGTATTGATAGCTCTCCAGCGCATCGTCCAGGGCCGCGGGATACGGATGCTCCGGGGCCAGACGGTATGCCGGGCAGAACACCCGTACACCGCATTCCGAGGCCAGGGTGGCTGCAAAGCCCTTGGCATATTCCAGGCTGCCGCAGGTATAGCCGCCGCCGTGGAGATACAGGATCACGCCGCTGCGGCGCTGATCCTTGGGCATGACCCACGCCCCCTGAAAAGCGCCGAAGTCGTGGTCCCGCACCAGCACCTCCCGCCGGTGCAGGGCGGTCATCAGCTCCCCCAGCTTGTCCTGCCCCTTTCGGGTGACCTCCAGGGACAGACCGGCCACGAAGGGCTTGAAAAATGATAGCTGAGAACGAACCAGCTTTGCGTGCAGCTCCATGCAATGTCGTTCCTTTCCTGAAAATGTTCTGAATCATTTTATTATACCAGAAATCCTACCGCATAACAAGGTTTGACCGGTAAAAAGCATATGGAAAAGAGCGCCCCTTCAGACTGCCAGAAATATTCCAACGGGCTGTTAATTCGGCTTTATACGATTATTGAATTTTTAACGGTATATTAATGGAACAAACCGCCGAAAATGGAAAAATTGTGATACTTTTACAAAATGATTGTTAATAATTCGGCGAAACATTAATTGTAAACAGGCCGCTCCTATTATACAATAGAACCAGAGACGTCCCTGCTCCGCACAGAGACCGGGACAGAATTGCGGAGGCGGGACACCCCTTCCGGACAAAATAAAGGAGAGTGAGTCTGTGTTCAAGAAATTCACCAACGGCTGCGTTCGCGTGGTCAACCGGTGGCTGCCGGATGCGTTCCTGTTTGCCATCATCCTGAGCATCATCGTTTTCATCGGCTCCATGTGCGCCACTAAGATGGGCCCCCTGCAGGTGCTCAACGCCTGGGGCGACTCCAAGGGCTTCTGGGGCCTGCTGAGCTTCTCCATGCAGATGGCCCTGGTGCTGGTATTCGGCTCCGCCATGGCGGCTGCCAAGCCCTGCAAAAAGGCCCTGCGGGCTGCCGCCGGCTTGTGCCACAACAACATGCAGGCCATTGTGGTCACCACCTTCATCTCCACCCTCTGCTGCTGGCTGAACTGGGGCTTCGGCCTGATCGCCGGCACGCTGCTGGCCAAGGAAGTGGTGCGCCGGGTGCCCACCGTGGACTATCCCCTGCTGATCGCCTCTGCCTACTCCGGCTTCGTCATCTGGCACGCAGGTCTGTCCGGCTCCATCCCCCTGGATCTGGTGGCGGGCAAGAAATTCGGCGAGGTCCTGTATCAGGCCCCCATCACCGACACGGTGTTCCACCCCATGAACCTGATCATGGTGGGCGTCATTCTGTTTGTCATGCCCCTTGTGAACTACGCCATGCATCCCGATAAGGCCCACACCGTGTGCATCGACCCCACCCTGCTGGAGGATGAGGCCGAGCGCACCTATGAGGTCAGGACCCCTGCCGATAAGCTGGAGCACTCCAAGCTCCTGTGGGCCATCACCCTGGTGGGCGGCTTCGTGTATATCATCTATTACTTTGTGCAGAACGGCTTTACCCTGGGCCTGAACATCGTGAACATGATCTTCCTGTTCCTGGGTATTCTGCTCCACGGCGACCTGCGCCGCTATGTGGATGCCATCTCCGACGCCGCCGGCGGCGCAGCAGGCGTGCTGCTGCAGTTCCCCTTCTATGCCGGTATCATGGGCATGATGGTGGCAGCCAACGACCAGGGCGTGTCTCTGGCGGGTGTCATCTCCGAGTTCTTCGTGAGCGTCTCCAACAACGTCACCTTCCCCATGCTGTCCTTCCTGGCAGCCGGTGTGGTGAACTTCTTCGTTCCCTCCGGCGGCGGCCAGTGGGCCGTGCAGGGCCCCATCATGATGCCTGCCGGCGCGGCTATGGGCATCGAGAATGGCCGCACCGCCATGGCCATTGCCTGGGGCGACCAGTGGACCAACATGATCCAGCCCTTCTG
>OHRU01000588.1_pt1 | contig 14034 bp, 15 predicted proteins | sample 1578491 | NCBI WGS metagenome assembly OHRU01 (sample SAMEA3879565, study PRJEB24766) | human gut metagenome | biome: human-associated habitat; feature: feces | place: USA | collected 1985/1987 | reverse complement strand
CTACGCCCCAAACCCCATTTTCAAAAATATATAGGTTTTTCGACAGTCTAAGAGCCTTTTATGTTCAGGCTCTTTATATGCAATTGAAATTATTCGGATACATCGGATGAAACCGGTTCAGGCTTGCTGTCTTCGGTTTCTTTGCTGTTTTCCTTGTCGCTTTCTTTGCTGTCGGTACTTTCGGTCTTACTGCTTGCGGTTTCGGGCTTTTCGGCAGGGAATGCCTTTGCAATCTCTGTCAGAAGCTCGGTAATCCTGCCGCTCGGACGTTCAAAATATTTGTTTTTCACAACGGTGATTTTTCCGTCCTTTACCGCTTTAAGTCCGGAATAATTTTCGTTTGTGGTAAGCATATCCTTGCCTATAGTGTCACTTACGAAAATAAGGTCGGGCTGATTGTCCTTCAGCATTTCGGGGTTATAGGTATAACCGCTCGTACTCTCGGCTATGTTTGTGCCGAAAAGGCTGAGTATTGCATTTTCAAACGTATCCTTGCCTGCGGGGGTATTTGCGGCGGTGACATATATAAAAGTTTTGTCGGTCTTTTTAATCGAATCAAGCTGTTTTTTTATGGGGGCGAATGCTTTTTCGCCTGCAGATTCGCCGTCAAAAATGCCGTTCATTGCAAGCCCGAAAAATTTGTAGACGTTTTCAAATTCTTCAATGGTTTTCGGGGACGCAATTGTCAGAACTTTTGTGCCTTGCGCCTCCAGTGAAATCCTGTCCTTTGTGACGATAGGCGTAGCGGTTATTACAAGGTCGGGCGAGAGCTTTTTTATCGCCGCAATATCGGGATTCGCACTGCTTGCGGCTTTCGGCAGCTCCTTTACGCTTTCGGGATAGTCGCAGTAGTCGCTGACGGCAACTATCCTGTCGCCGTAGCCCATTTCAAAAAGGATCTCTGTGTAGGCGGGGGTAAGCGATACTATTTTTTCGGGAGCTTTCAATATTTCTGTGCCGTTGAGTGTCACGGGGTATGCGCTCAGCGGCTCTGAAGCCTCACTGCTTTCCGTTATCGCACCGGACGATCTGCCCGGTACGAGTACGATGTTTTCACATCCGCTTATCGCAAAGGTCAGCATAAGCAGTGCCGAAATCAAAAGCGGTATTTTTTTCTTCATCACATTTTCTCCGGATCTATGCCGAGAGCGAGCTTTGATTGCAGGCTGTCGGCGAACTGTCTTGCTATTCTCGGGGATCTGCCGTTTCGCTTAAGAGCAAATCTTTCCGCACATCTGTCGAGCTTGTCTGCGTCTATTATTATACCTCTGTCAAGGATAAGACTGCGGACTATTTCGAGATAGGTTTCCTTGTTCGGTGCGAGGAATGTCACAAACAGACCGAATCTGTCGGACAGCGACATACTTTCGTCAATTTCATCAGCACTGTGAACATTGTCGCCCATACGGCTGCTTTCGGTTTCCTTGATAAGATGGCGGCGGTTGGTGGTCGCATATATGAGTATATTTGACGGTCTTCCGCAGACAGAGCCTTCCAGAACCTTCTTGAGTATACCGAAGCCTTCATCGTTTTCACCGAATGAAAGATCGTCTATAAAGATTATGAATTTCAGTGGGCTTTCGCTGAGTGTTTTGTAGAGCGTGGGCAGGCAGGCAACATCCTTTTTGTCAACCTGTACGATACGCAGATTTGCATATTCGTTGAGAAGCGCTTTGACGGTCGATGATTTTCCTGTGCCTCTGTCGCCGTAGAGCAGGGCATTGTCGGCAGGGTGACCTGCTATGAATGCTCTTGTATTGTCGATTATCTGCTTTCTTTGAGATTCGTATTTCTTCAGATCGGACAGACGTATTGCGTCGGGCTTTTCTATCGGATGAAGCAAGCCGTTATCATATACAAACGCTTTATATTTTGCGTAAATGCCGCTTCCGTTCTCGCTTATATGGCGGATGAAGTATTCGGCGTTGCAGTCAAAGCCGCCTGTCACATATTCGGGGAGCGAGAAAATAAAATTCTCGTTGAACTTCTGGAAAAGATAATCCTTCAGCTTGTGAGCCGACATTTTAGCAAGCTCCTTGATTACCGATACGTCATATTCAACCGCATATTGCTTGTTGGTATCTTCTTTTCTGATGTAGCTTTCGATGAGCTTTGAGTCTGCGTAGGTGAGAAGCTCACGGAGGTAATCGGCAAGCGTTATGTCGTTTGTCAGCAGATACCGTGCTATGTTTGTATAAGCGTCGATAGCGGTTTCTTCGTCGTCGCTTGCAAGGCGTTCAAACTGACCTATCAGATAATCGCCGCTTATGTCAAATGCCGTAAGAGATTTTAACTTGTGTGCCGTTTCTTTCATTTGTCTTTCCTTCTTTGTACTTATATATCCTGCTGAGCCGTATTTCTTATCAGCGTCAGCATATTGTCGAAATCTTCAAGTGTTGCAAGGCTGCCGCACATATTGCGAAGTTTAGCCGCACCGGGTCTGCCCTTGAGATACCATGCGGTATGCTTGCGTGCCTCCTTCATACCGATATATTCGCCCTTATCGGCACAAAGCAGCCTTATATGCTCGTTCATTATTTCAAGCTGTTCGTCGGGGGAGGGGGGAGGCAGTGTTTCGCCTGTTTCAAGATAGTGCTTTATTTCCGAAAATATCCACGGCCTGCCGCAGGCGGCTCTGCCGACCATAACCAGATCACAACCGGTGTAATCGTACATACGTTTACAGCTTTCGCCGCTGTCAACATCGCCGTTTCCTATCACTGCTATGCTGAGTGCCTGCTTTACCTCTGCGATTATCTCAAGGTCAGCCTTACCGCTGTACATCTGATTTTTTGTCCTGCCGTGAACGGCGACCGCCTTTGCTCCGCTTTCCTGAGCAACACGGGCAACCTCTACGGCGTTTACGTTCTTTTCGTCCCAGCCCTTTCTTATCTTGACCGTTACGGGAATATCAGTGGCTTTTACAACAGCCTCAACGATATGTCCGAGAAGAACGGGATCTTTCATAAGGGCGGAGCCTGCGCCGTTGCCTGCTACCTTCGGCACGGGACAGCCGCAGTTTATATCTATGAAGTCGGGCTTGTACTGTGCCGCAATAACAGCCGCCTTTGCCATAAATTCAGGCTCACTGCCGAAAAGCTGTATCGCCATAGGACGCTCATAATCGGTGACGGTAAGCAGAGCCGCAGTTTTCCTGTCGGAATAACACAGCCCTTTTGCACTTGCCATTTCTCCTGTGAGCAATGCCGCTCCGTATTTCTTGCACATAGTACGCATTGCCTTATCGGCAACAGAAGCCATCGGAGCCAGTGAAGCAGTTTTTTCTATTTTGACATTTCCGATTGTAATGTATTCCACTGTCGGTTTAAGTTGACTCCTTTCGGAATATATTTAATTTATTATAGCACTTTTTTACCGCCTGTTCAATAGTTTATTAGGCTGTGAATACGGAAGTTGCCGCTAATCTGAATCTTTTTATACAATATTCCTATTTTTAACTTGAAATCCGTCAAAAAATATTGTATAATATTACACGGTATTTTTACCGTATGAGTGTAACTGATTATTTAAACGCTGTTAACATTACGGTGTTATCATTGACATAATGCCGTTAAGGCAGAAATGTTCACGTTTTCACGTTAAGGAGTTGTTATCTTGGCATTCAAGTTATTCGATTATCAGAGCTCGGGCAAGGGCGTATCAAAATCGGCACCGCAGAAAAAGCCGTTTTTCAAATATTGGGAAATATTCGGCAGAAAGTTCTGGAAGCTGATAGAGCTTAATATGCTGTATGTTCTTTTCTGCATACCCATAATTACCTTCGGACCTGCTACGGCGGCTCTTACTCACGTTATGAGAAAGTTCATTCTCGAACAGCCGTGCTTTGTTTTCGATGAATTCTTTACTGCTTTCAAGAAGAATTTCAAACAGTCGTTTTTTATTGGTATAGTTGACGTTATAATGATAGTATCCGTCTGGATTGCCTGCTTCCAGTTCCTTATGAACGAATCGCTCCCCGACGGCTCGCTTGTGTTTATCTGCATTATGATATGCTGTGCTACTCTTGTGTTTATAATGCACTTCTATATTTATCTTGAGATCGTTGCACTCAACCTTTCAATCGGCTCGATACTCAAGAACGCTGTTTTCCTTGTTTTCCTCGGAGTAAAGCGTAATTTCATTGCGCTTATCATCAATCTCGTTATAATAAGTCTTATTGTGCTTTTTTTACCTTTTTCGGTATTTGCGGTTATATTCTTACCGCTGTCGCTTATGTGCTTTACCACTACATTCATCTGCTATCCCGTGATACAGAAATATATTGTCAATCCGTATTACGAGGAGCGTGGCGAACGCAACCCCGAGCTTGGCTTGATAACCGAGGAGGATATTGCCGAAAATGCCGTGTTTGTTGACAGAGGCGGCAGTGAAAAAGAGATCAAGGCTGCTCCAAAGGCTCACGGAAAAGTTATCAAATAGTTAAGTTCGATGGCATTCCCGCATTAATTGCGGGAGTGCCGTTTCGCATAAAAAAGAGCGTTTGCTCCGAATTTACAAAAACTGTTGCATTATACCTTTAAAAGTGGTATAATTATTTAGTATCGTGCAGTTTGCGGCTGTAGCGTTACAAGCAGAACACAAAGAAAGAAGGGTATTGATATGAAGGCTGATTTACATTGCCATACCACAATGTCTGACGGCTCACTGGGACTTGAGGAAACCATTGCACAGGCTAAGCGTTACGGTATTGATTATTTTGCAATAACCGACCACGACACGCTGTCTTCTTCGTCAAGGGCGGTAGTTCTCGGAGAACGTTACGGCGTTAACGTAATTCCTGCTGTCGAGTTTTCCACATACGACAGCAAACACGGAACTAAGGCGCACATAATATGCTACAACCCCGAAAAGCCGAACAGGCTTGAGGGCTTATGTCTGCGTACCTGTGAGCTTCGTAAGAAGCGTGGCAAGCAGATGGCTATGAAGGTGATTGAAAAGTATCCTATAACGCTTGAGAGCATATTGCGTTATGCGACAGGCAGTAAAGTCATATTCAAGTGTCATATCATGCACGCCCTTATGGATTACGGATATACGACAGACCTTTACGGCAAGGTGTATGACGAGCTGTTCAATCCTGCAACGGGACTTTGCGCAGAGGAAGTCAGCACGGATATGCAGGATTATCCCGAAGTACATTTCGTACTGGAGCTTATACATTCTGCAGGCGGTGTAGCTGTACTTGCTCACCCTGCGGTATTCGACAATTTCGAACTGCTCGAGGAGCTTGCCGCAGCAGGAAAGATAGACGGTGTGGAGGTATGGCACCAGAGTGCGACCGAAGAACAGCGTGAAAGGCTGCTCAAAACAGCAGGAGAGCATAATCTTATCACAACGGGCGGTTCGGATTTTCACGGATTCTATAACCACTATCCGATAGCTATCGGCACGAACTACACTCCCGATGATTCGCTTCAGCGTATTCTGAAACGGAAAATAAAATAATTGTCCCAAAAGGAAGGAAAAGAAAAATGGCAACCGATATCAAACAGCAGGCACTGGAAAAGCACTACGAATGGCAAGGCAAGATAGAAGTTATTTCAAGAGCACCCGTTAACACAAGGGAGGATCTTTCGCTTTGCTATACGCCCGGTGTTGCACAGGCCTGTCTTGAAATAGAAAAGGACCCTTCGCTGTCATACAAGCTGACACGCCGTAAGAATTTAGTTGCGGTTATCACTGACGGTACAGCCGTGCTCGGTCTTGGCGATATAGGCGGACTTGCAGGTATGCCCGTAATGGAAGGCAAATGCTGTCTGTTCAAGGAGTTCGCAGGCGTTGACGCATTCCCTATCTGCATAAAGTCTAAGGATGTTGACGAGATAGTTAGAACGATAGAGCTTATATCCGACAGCTTCGGCGGTATAAATATAGAGGATATATCCGCTCCGAGATGCTTTGAGATCGAACGCAGACTTAAGGAAAAGCTTGATATTCCCGTATTCCACGACGATCAGCACGGAACAGCCGTTGTAGTGGGTGCGGCGCTTATCAATGCGGTACGCTGTGCAGGCAAGCAGATGAAGGATATTACGGTTGTAATAAACGGCGCAGGTGCGGCAGGTATCGCGATAGGCACATTCCTGCTTAATATGGGAATAGGCAATCTTATCATGGTCGATATAAACGGTATCATCAACAGGGATGATAAGTATGAAAATCCCGCCCACGCAGAGATTGCAACAAAGACAAACAATAATAACATAAAGGGCGGACTTTCTGAAGCTATGAAGGGCGCAGACGTATTTATAGGCGTATCAAAGCCGGGTCTTGTGAGCGAGGATATGATAAAGTCGATGGCAGAAAAGCCAATAGTATTCGCTATGGCTAATCCCGAGCCTGAGATAATGCCCGACAAGGCTCTTGCCGCAGGCGCTTATATCGTAGGTACAGGCAGAAGCGACTTCCCCAACCAGATAAACAACGTTCTTGTATTCCCCGGAATATTCAAGGGCGCTTTACAGTGCGGAGCAAAGGCGATAACGGAAGAAATGAAGAAGGCCGCAGCTTACGCTATAGCCGATATCGTAACCCCCGACAAATTATCAAGAGAATACATAATCCCAAGCCCGCTTGACAAGTCGGTAGCAGAAGCGGTAGCCACAGCGGTTGAGAAAGCTGCGCAGAAATAAGAAAACAAGAAAGGCAGACAAAAATGACATTTGAATACACACCCAAGGGAGTATGTTCCCGTAAAATGATAATAGATGTTGAAAACGGCAAGGTAGAAGGCCTTCAGGTAATAGGCGGCTGCAACGGAAATCTGCAGGGTATAGCCCATCTTGTACAGGGTATGCCTGTTGATGAGGTTATCGAGCGTCTTGACGGTATAAAGTGCGGCTCAAAGAGTAGTTCATGTCCTGCTCAGCTTGCCGAGGCACTGAAAGAGTATAAAGCCAACAACTGATTAAACTGATAATCACAGGGAGGTGAAACGGGTGGCGGAATACTGGGACGTGTACGACAAGAACAGAAAGCGTACCGGAAAACTTCATAAAAGAGGTATCCGTATGCAGCCGGGCGAATACAATATCGTCTGTGAGGCGTGGATAGTAAGCGGTAACAAGCTGCTCGTTACACAGCGCTGTAAGTATAAGAATTTCGGCGGTCTGTGGGAATGCACGGGCGGTGCGGTCAAAGCGGGAGAATCAAGCATTGACTGTATCAAGCGTGAAATAAAGGAAGAAATCGGCATAGATGTTGCCGATGAGGAGCTTACATTCAAAGGTACAAAGCACGGTGCGGCTTTCTTTATCGACTGCTACGAGCTGCACAGAGATCTGACGCTTGACGATCTTACACTTCAGACAGAGGAAGTGTCGGGTGCGAAGTTTGTCACGCTTGCGGAATTTGAGAAAATGCAGAAAGAGAAAAAGCTCATTCCCGGATTGTTCGATTTTATGACGGAGCTTGAATTCAGCTTTGTTACAGGAAAAACTACTTGTCCGAAAGGAAATAAAAAATAATGAAAATAATGGCTGTTGATTACGGCGATGCACACACAGGTCTTGCCTGCTGTGACAGAACGCAGACGCTTGCGTCACCTATAGGCGTTATAGACGAGAGAAATTTTCAGACGTGTGTTGAAAAGGTAGCCGCCGCCGCTGTCGAATATGAGGTCGGCGAGGTCGTGGTCGGAAATCCGATAAATATGAACGGAACATACGGACCGAGAAGTGAGAAGTGCAGAATGTTTGCAGATATGCTTCAGAATTTTCTCGAAATACCCGTTGTTATGTGGGACGAGCGTTCGACCACGGTCACTGCACACAATATGATGAATGACGTAAACAAGCGTGGCAAGGAGCGTAAAAAAGTGATTGACGCAGTTGCCGCCGCAGTTATTCTCCAGAATTACCTTGATTATAAGGCTAATCTGCTTGCTAGGGAAAAGGCAAAGCAGGAAGAGAAGTAATGTCAGAATAAACCGATTGGTAGTCCTATATCAGTCGGTTTCTTTTATATGAGGTAAAATATGAGTATCGCAGATATAGCAAAAGAAGATTTTGACAGCGAAATAAGTGAGGTAAAAGCGTTTGTAAATTCGCACAAGGACAATTTCCCGGATATACTCAATAACGCTTTGAAAAGTGCGGTAAGATATGAATATACTACCGTGGAGTGCAACTGTACAGGAGGTTGGTATAATCCCGATTACTATCTGTTTCTTGCTGTCGGAGGTTACCATAGGGGAAAAATTAAAAAATGTAAAAGCAAGCCTCAGAAATACGGCTATGAATACGGCTTTGATGAAAACGGTCGTCTGATTTACGACTATATGTGTGGCAGTAATAATTACGGATTATATTTTTATAACAGTGAAGATGTGTATAGGGTCGGTTGCTTTTACCAAAATGATGATGAGCATTTTTTTTGATAGATATGTTTACAAAATACCGTTTTGACGGCGGAAAAGCAAAGGAATGTACATATTTCAATATATTGCACGGTATCGGAATATCGATGGTAGAAAAGGATTGTTACTTTTATCAAGACGATAAAGTTGCTTTCAGAAGATATACATATTTTAATAACAGCGATAAAGAATTTACATCAAAACATTTGCAATGGATAAATGAAACCAGATTGCTTGATATGCTTGATATGTCTGATATGTTTGATATGCGTGATATTTATTCGGATGACTATGTTTTCTCATTGGACGAAAACGGTGTATTTACGCATTATACCGCACAGGACGGCAGAATATATGACGTGTTGTATAGCGGATTTACGCTGAATGATGCTTCTTATTTTCCTTTATAATAAAAACCGGTGCAGGCTGTGTGGCTTGCACCGGTTTATTATATTCTGTTATATTACATCTGCGCCTTAAATCCGCCGAAATCCTTATTCAGCATATCGACCGCCTGCTGTAAAAGTTCATCGCTGATACCGCCGAACGAGCGTATCTGACGGAGCGGCATACTGCCAATCATACTGCGTACAGCCTCAGGCTCAAAGTGATCTCCGCCGAGCAGACCCTTTGCAACCTTGCTGAAGAGCAGGTCAAGAGTAGCCTTGCCCTCGGCATAGTCCATAAACTCGCCGAATACCGTGTTTTCAGTTGCGACAAACGGGAGTTTTACCGCTGTTTTGTGCGTAACCTCAGCCGTAAGTCTTATATCACGGGACGAGCTTGCTATCATTATATCATACTTGCCGTTAGGTGCGTACCAATCGCCAAGTTCCTCGTTATAGTAGCTGAACGCCCTCTTGTCGAGCCTGAATGTGACCGTTTTGCTTTCTCCGGGCTGAAGTTCAATCTTGATGAAATCTTTAAGTTCCTTTTCGGGACGAACAGCAAAGTCCGATTTATCCGCTACATAAAGCTGTACGATTTCCTTGCCTGCACAGTTGCCGGTATTCGTGATAACCGCATTTACTGTGAGAATATCGTCATCGCCTACTGCGGTATCGGAGAGCTTTATATCGGAATATTCAAATGTGGTATATGATAAGCCGTGACCGAAAGGATAGCGTACTGCCATTTCCTTTTTATCATAGTATCTGTAGCCTACGAATACACCCTCGTTATATTCTGCGTGGCGGTCGCCGGGGAAGGTGAGGTAGCAGGGAGTATCGGATAATTTCATCGGTATTGTTTCTGCAAGCTTTCCGCAGGGGTTTGCCTTGCCGAAAAGTATATCCGCAGTAGCTTCGCCTGTAGCCTCGCCGCAGAGATAAACCTCAAGAACTGCGCTTACATTATCGTTCCACGGCATTTCAACGGGAGAGCCGTTGTGCAGTACAACTATTACGTTTTCCTGCACCTTGCAGATTTCGTCAATCAATTCGTTCTGGCAGTCGGGCATACGCATATGCTGTCTGTCATAGCCTTCCGATTCAAAGCTGTCGGGAAGTCCTGCGAAAATTACCGCAACATCACTGTCTGCGGCAAGCTGTACAGCTTCCTCAAGAAGTGCAGGGTTTGTATCGTTTGATTCACGCTCATATCCTTCGGCATAGGAAACGTCGGAATATTTTGCGGCACTGTCAAGTGCGTTTGAAATGTTCCCCGTATTAATGTGCGAACTGCCGCCGCCCTGTATTCTGGGATCTTTCGCAAAAGCACCGATAAACGCTATCTTGGCGTTGCTGTGGGGCAGGGGCAAAGCGCCGTCGTTTTTAAGAAGAACCATACATTCCTTTGCAATATCAGCCGCTTTTTTATGGTCGGCGCTGCGGTCGAAAATATGCTCTCCGCCCTTTACGTCACGGTAGCGGTAAACCTGCTCAAGTATACGCTTCACTGCTGTGTCAAGCACCTTTTCGTCAAGTGTGCCGTTCTTTACCGCCTCGACAATCTTTGCGTCATTAAGACCGCCGCTTGAAGGCATTTCAAGATCAAGTCCTGCGGCAAGACCTTTGACACGGTCGTTTACCGCTCCCCAGTCGGACATTACATAGCCCTTGAAACCCCATTCGTCACGAAGAACCTTGTTCAGCAGATTGTCGTTTTCCGATGAATATTCACCGTTTATCAGATTGTATGAACACATTACCGTCCAAGGCTGAGCCTTTTTAACGGCAGTTTCAAAAGCAGGGAAGTAGATTTCACGCAGAGTACGTTCACTCATATCCGATGAGCATGTCATACGGCGAGTTTCCTGGCTGTTTGCGGCAAAGTGCTTTATAGATGTGCCGACATTCTTGCTCTGCACGCCGTTTATATATGCCGCAGAAAGCTCGCCTGCAAGATAAGGGTCTTCCGAAATATATTCGAAGTTTCTTCCGCAAAGAGGCGAACGCTTTATGTTTACGGCAGGACCGAGCAGTACGGATACGTCTTCTGCACGGCATTCTTCACCGAGCGTTTCGCCCATCGACAGCATAAGCTCACGGTCAAAGCTGCAGGCAGTAGCACAAGCGGCAGGGAAGCATACGGCTTTAATGCTTTCGTTAGGGTCAACGGTATCAATATCCTGTTTGCGAAGTCCGTGAGGGCCGTCGCTTACCATAACATTGGGAATTCCAAGACGGTCAACTTTTTTCGTGTGCCAGAAATCCGCACCCGAGCAAAGACCTGCTTTTTCTTCAAGTGTCATTTCAGAAATAAGTTTATCAATATCGTGCATTTTACTATTCCTTTCTGTGCGAAAATTGGTTATTTTGATGATTCAATTATAACATCTGCATCCGGAAATGTCTATAGATTTTTCCGAAATTTTCATATAAATTCTACATAGGTATAATGCCGATTTCACACGGCAATAATATAATCCGGATATAAAACCGTAAAAGGAGGGTTTCAATGAACATGAAAATGAAGAAGTACAGGTATATCATATCTGCGGTTGCGGCGGTTGCCGCTGTATCCGTCATTCTATCCGCCTGCGCATCAGGCAAGGAGAGCAATGCATCGTCTGCCGCCCCGGGTCTTTCGACTTCGGCTCAGGAAAGCACCGGAAGCTCGTCGGGAGATATAAGCGGCTCGGAAAGTAACGATAAAAACAGCACATTATCAGCAAAGGGTCTGAGGGACGCTATCGCAAAGGCATACGGCGACAACTATCTGCCCGATCAGGCTATGGACGCAGAAATGATCGAGAGCGAATTAGGACTTACAAAGGATATGTATGATGAGATCGTTGCTGAAGCACCCATTATCAGCTTCCACCCGGACAGGTTGGTTGCGGTAAAGGCTAAAAAGGGCAAGGAGTCCGAAGTCAAGCGTGCGCTTGAAGACGCACTGACTGTTATGAAGGAACAGCAGATTCAGTATCCTGTAAATGTTGCAAAGGTAAACGCAGGTAAGGTGCTTGAAAAAGACGGTTATTACTGCTTTATGATACTTGGTCAAACAGACGATACAAGCGAAAATGACAATGATGCGGCAAAGTTTGCGGAAAAGCAGATTGACATCGGCGTTAAAGCCTTTAATAATTATTTTGCGTAAACGTGTAAGCGATTTTTTTGAAAATTAGTGTTGACAAATTGCAAAAACAGTGATATACTCTAAGCAATAAAGAAAATGCGTTGACGAGGAAGTCGGCGGGAAAAGCCTCACAGAGAGCCGTTGGAGGTGCGAAACGGCAGGTAATACCGCAAAAGATAATCACCTCTGAGCAGACAGGCAGAAACAGCAGTAAGCCTGTACGGGTACTCCCGTTACAGAGTAGCATATTGACGGATATGTACAGAGCGGCTCGTTATTCACGGGCAATAAGAGTGGTAACACGGAGACTTCAAGCCTTCGCCTCTTGAAACGATAAGTTTCATAAGGCGGGGCTTTTTTATTTTATCAGCTACCGAAAAGTGCTTTGTATCATTGAAATCGCAGAATCATTTATAAAGCAAAGACAGGAAAGGAAAGAAGAAAGATGTTGACATTAGACAAGGTTTATCATGCGGCTTTTAAACTGAAAGAGGTAATAAGACCTACCGACCTTATTCACGCTCCCCAGATAAATCCCGATGCGGATGTTTATCTCAAGACGGAAAATTTACAGGTGACAGGCTCGTTCAAGGTAAGAGGCGCATACTACAAGATTTCTACCCTTACAGACGAGGAAAAGAAGCACGGCGTTATCGCCTGCAGTGCGGGAAATCACGCTCAGGGCGTTGCTCTTGCGGCGCAGAGAAGCGGTATCAAGTCAATAATATGTCTGCCGGACGGTGCTCCGATTTCAAAGGTCGAGGCTACAAGAAGCTACGGTGCGGAGATATGTCTTGTTGAGGGCGTATATGACGATGCATATAACAAGGCTTTACAGCTCCGTGACGAACACGGCTATACATTTATTCACCCGTTCAACGATGAGGATGTAATTGCAGGACAGGGAACGATAGGTCTTGAACTGCTTGAACCGATATTGACGCAATAATCGTCCCCATCGGCGGCGGCGGACTTATTTCGGGTGTTGCTTTCACGATGAAGTCATTAAAGCCCGATATAAAGGTATACGGTGTTCAGGCGGCAGGCGCACCCAGTATGCAGACATCTGTCAAGGACGGCAAGATAGAGTGCCTTGACCACGTTTCCACTATAGCAGACGGTATCGCAGTAAAGGAGCCCGGCTCAAATACATTCGAGCTTTGCAGAAAGTATGTAGATGATATTGTAACTGTTACGGATGATGAAATTTCGACCGCTATACTTACGCTTATTGAAAAGCATAAGCTGATAGCCGAGGGTGCGGGCGCAGTTCCCGTTGCGGCTGTTATGTTCAACAAGGTTCCCGTAAAGGGCAAGAAGGTCGTATGCCTTGTATCCGGCGGTAATATTGATGTAACGATTCTTTCAAGAGTAATCAAGAGAGGTCTTATAAAGTCAGGACGTACCTGCCAGCTTAATATTGCACTTATCGACAAGCCCGGTCAGCTCAAGGGCGTATCGCAGATAATCGCAGATCTCGGCGGTAACGTTATATCCGTTCACCACGAGCGTGCAAACGAGGGTGAAGATGTCAACGGCTGCTATCTGCGTGTTGAGCTTGAAACAAGAAACTATGAGCATATCGCTCAGATAAGAAAAGCACTTACCGATGCAGGATACAGCATCGAGTAATAAGTTAAAGGAAGGTAATGACAATGGAAAAGATTCATACAGACAAGGCGCCTGCCGCAATCGGTCCTTATTCACAGGCAATAGTTCACGCAGGTGTGCTTTACACATCGGGTCAGATCGCAATCAATCCCGAAACATCTGAGGTTGAGGCAAAGGACATCGAGGGTCAGACACATCAGATATGCAGAAATTTAGGCGAAGTTTTAAAGCAGGCAGGAACGAGCTTTGAAAATGTTATCAAGACGACCTGCTTCTTAGCCGATATGGGCGACTTTGCAAAGTTTAATGAGGTATACGGTCAGTATTTCACATCAAAGCCTGCCCGTTCTTGCGTTGCGGTAAAGGCACTGCCTAAGGGTGCTCTTGCCGAAGTCGAGGTTATCGCTAAGGTCTGATAATATCATAGTTACGCTTACCGCATCGGCTTTTGTCGGTGCGGTTTTGTTTCGCTGTGCCAAACAGTGGCGTACCGCCACTGTGGCTTGACAGCCACTTAATTTAAT
>OHRU01000587.1_pt1 | contig 14048 bp, 10 predicted proteins | sample 1578491 | NCBI WGS metagenome assembly OHRU01 (sample SAMEA3879565, study PRJEB24766) | human gut metagenome | biome: human-associated habitat; feature: feces | place: USA | collected 1985/1987 | reverse complement strand
GGCCCATTTGATGGTCTCTGCTGAAGGCTCGCCAACACGGATGTTGTGCTGCTGCCTCAAGTATGTCTGGATATCGCTCGTGAAGACGTCACCTGCTGTACGGATACTGTCCTGGACAACAATACCTCCGAGAGAAATCACGGCAATCTCAGTGGTACCGCCACCTATATCGACTACCATGCTGCCCTTAGGGGCTTCCACCTCCAGTCCGATACCGAGAGCTGCGGCCATAGGCTCGGAAATAAGATAGACGTCACGTCCTCCGGCATGCTCCGCCGAATCCCTTACTGCCCTGAGCTCCACTTCGGTACTTCCGGAAGGAATGCCGACTACGAGTCTCAAGTTAGGGGAGAGGAATGAATGTCTCGTGCTGTTCACTTGTTTGATGAAACCTCTGATCATCATTTCGGCAGCCTGGAAATCGGCAATTACACCGTCCCTCAGAGGTCTGATGGTGCGGATGCCCGGTTGCTCTTTTCCGTGCATGAGCTTGGCCTTGTGGCCGAGAGCGATACATTTGCCGCTTGTGCTGTCTATGGCGACAATGCTCGGTTCGTCCAACACGATTTTGTCATTCTGGAAAATGACCGTGTTGGCAGTTCCCAAGTCCATTGCCAATTCTTGAGTCAAGAATGAAAATCCCATATCTTTTTGTCCGGAATTATCTTGTTAATAATACAAATTCATATTTTCCGTAAAATTACAAAATAATCTTAAATTTGCCCAATAGAGTTATCATTAAAATGAACTGATATGAACAGAAAAAAATATCTTATAGTGATGGCGGCAGGACACGGGACCAGAATGCACTCCGAACTGCCGAAACAGTTTCTCGATCTCGCTGGGATTCCGGTGCTTCGGCGGACCATCATCAAGTTCATTGACGCTTACCCCGACATCACCGTGATAACGGTGCTGCCGGTGGACGGTGATTACGAGCAGTGGTGGCGAGATTACTGCGCACAGTCTGACTTCATGTGCCCTCAGATGATAATCAGGGGCGGAATAACCCGCTTTCACTCTGTAAGGGCCGCGCTCGAAAAAGTGCCGGACGGAGCACTTGTAGCCATCCATGACGGAGTCCGTCCGATGCTGTCGGAAGGAATGATAAAGTCAATGTTTTCAGTCATTTCGGAGGACGAGGACATTCGCGGACTGATACCTGTCATCCCTATGGTGGACACGCTTAAAATTCTTAAGCCGTCTGCCGTGCAGTCCGTATCCGGACACAAACTTTATAGCGAACAGGAGGAGAAACATGTTGACAGGTCCGAGATCTTCGGAGCCCAGACGCCTCAGATTTTCCGTTCTGAGGATATAAAGAAAGCGTACTCCCAGGCTTACGACACGTCATTCACTGATGACGCATCAGTCGCGTCCAGATACAAAATACCTCTCGTCTATATTGAAGGCGAGAGGCTGAATTTCAAAATCACGACGCCGGAAGATCTGGCGATGGCAAAGGCCATGCTGAATCCCGACATGTGAGACCGATATCGGAAGGTAGGCTCAACTGCCTATTCGTCAGCCATTTCCGATGGTGATGACTTCTTGGTGCCGTCAGAATAACTGGTCCTTCTATAGTCTTTTATCCAGACCTGTCTGTCGATAGCCTCATCCAGAGCGATCATTGTCTCTGTGGCGAGGATATAAGGAATATTCTGGATAGTATTGAGCAGAATATCCATAAGATGATCATTGTCGAAACAATAAATCTTCACTAACAGCGTGTACTTTCCGGTTACGAAATGGCACTCCACCACTTCAGGGATTTTCTTCAAGTGGGCCACTACTACATTGTACTTGTCCGCTTCGGACAATGAGATGCTGATGAAAGCGCAGATATTCAATCCTATGGCCTGAGGTTTTACTAAGAGACGTGAGCCTGTGATGACGCCGTTTGCCTCCAATCTCTTGACTCTCTGGTGAATAGCCGCGCCTGAGACTCCGCATTCGCGAGCTATCTCCAAAAACGGCATTCTCGCATTTTTAACGAGAAAAGACAGAATTTTCTGGTCCGTCTGGTCAATGTGATATTTTATCATACTACTTACGATTTATTACTTCCGTTCTGCAAAAGTAATGATAATAATTTAAAATAAGTCATAAAAATACAGAAGAATCTATACTTTTATAACTTATTTTGATAGTTTACGATAAAACAATCACGAAAACCTCGCTAAGATTTCTTGACGAATTTTCTGCGGGAACCTTTCTTGGTAGGCTCGGAAGCTGCAATTATCTCTTTGCATGCCTCTTCCGTCAATGTCTGGGCATCTGTCCCTTTAGGAATCTTGTAATTCTTGCCGTCCTGTTTGAGATAAGGACCGTAGCGTCCGTTGATGACCTGGATGCCGCTTTCAGTGAAGTCGGAAATCACGGTATTTGCCGCAGTCTTTTCAGAATTGGCATTGATGGCATCGATACATTCTTCCAATGTCACGGTCAGCGGGTCTTTGCCGCGTGGCAGAGAGACGTTCTTGTCTCCGTATTTGAGGTAAGGACCGAAACGGCCTTTGGTGGCGATGATGTCTATGTCATTGAACTTGCCTACGTTTCTCGGCAGCATGAAGAGCTTGACTGCATCCTCGAGAGTGATGCTCTCAATCAGCTGACCAGGAGCAAGATGCGCGAACTGTCTGTTCTCGCCTTCACCCTTCTGGATATACGGGCCATATTGACCGAACTTGGCGACAATAGGCTCTCCGTCTGCAGGATCATTGCCGAGTTCGCGGCTCACGCGGCTGTACTCCTTGTCATTGAGCACCTCCTCCACTTTCTTGTGGAACGGAGTGTAGAACTCGCCGATGACCTTGTTCCAGACAAGCTCGCCCTGGGCGATTTCATCGAAGTCCTTCTCCACATTGGCAGTGAAATCATATCCGAGAATACTATGGAAATTCTTTACAAGGTAGTCTGTGACGATCATACCTATCTCCTGAGGCAGCAGTTTGCCCTTTTCTGCGCCGACGGTCTCGATTTTCTCAACTTCGCAGATAACGTCGTCCTTCATGGTCAGGCAGATGACAGGAATCTTCTCGCCCTCCTTGTCTCCCTTGGTGATATAACCGCGTCCCGTAGTAAGAGTCGTGATGGTAGGGGAATATGTGGAAGGACGGCCAATGCCGATTTCCTCCATTTTCTTGACGAGAGTGGCTTCTGAGTATCTTGAAGGAGGTGCAGTGAATTTGCAGTCGGACTTGAACCCGAGAGGGAACATCTTGTCGCCCGTATGCATCTCCGGGAGCACGATTTCCTCATCATCGGTCTGGTCGTCGCTGCCTTCCATATATACTTTCAGGAAGCCGTCGAAAATAACCTGGGAAGCCTGCAGTGCAAATTTCTCGCTTCTCTTGTCTGAAGATATCTTGATGTCGGTACGCTCGACCTTGGCATCAGCCATCTGAGAGGCGATAGTGCGCTTCCATATAAGATTGTAGAGTTTCTGCTCCTGGGCCGTACCTTCGATGGACGTATTCTCTATATAGGTAGGACGTATGGCCTCGTGCGCCTCCTGAGCACCTTTGGAATGCGTCTTGTACTGTCTGGTCTTGGAGTATTCCTCGCCGAAATTGTCCAGAATGAATGCCTTGGCAGTGTTTATCGCAAGACCTGAAAGATTAGTGGAGTCAGTTCTCATATAAGTTATGAGACCGCGCTCGTACAGACTCTGGGCCACGCGCATCGTCACGTTTACTGGGAATCTGAGCTTGCGGGAAGCCTCCTGCTGGAGAGTCGAAGTCGTAAAAGGAGCCGCCGGAGTCTTCGTACCTTCTTTCTTGTCAATGCTGCTGATCACGAAGTTCGCACCCTTGCTGTCCTCGAGGAATTTACGTGCCTCGTCAATGCCCTTGAACTTGGTGTCAAGCACTGCATTGACCTTGACATTGGCCTTGGTCCCGTCAGGATGGAAAACGGCCTCGGTGCGGTAGTACTGCTCTTTCTTGAAGCCCATGATTTCACGCTCACGGTCCACGACGAGTCTAAGTGTGACGCTCTGCACACGTCCTGCAGACAGCTTCGGCTGGATCTTGCGCCAGAGAATAGGGGAGAGTTCGAAACCGACGAGCCTGTCCAGTACACGCCTTGCCTGCTGCGCGTCCACGAGGTTCATGTCAATGTCCCTCGGTGTCTTGATCGCATTTTGGATGGCAGTCTTTGTGATTTCGTGGAAAACGATTCTCTTGGTATTCTCTTTCTTGAGTCCGAGAGTTTCGAAAAGATGCCATGAGATGGCCTCTCCCTCGCGGTCGGCATCGGATGCGAGCCAGACCGTGTCTGCCTTTTCTGCAAGTTTCTTGAGCTCCGTGACCACCTTCTTCTTGTCGGAAGGGACCACATATTCCGGAGAGAATCCGTGCTCAATATCCACGCTCAGTTTCTTGTCCTGCAAGTCCCTGATGTGTCCGTAACTCGATTTGACTATGTAATCTTTTCCTAAAAAGCTCTGAATTCTGCCGGCTTTTGCCGGTGACTCAACAATAACGAGATTCCCCTCCATCGTTTCGATATTTTTTGTTAACGGACTGCAAAGTAAGGAACAAATCAGGATATTTTCCAAATTTTCTGTGTATTTTTGCTTTTTTGAAGATTATTTTGACCCCGATGGCCAATACCGTCAAAATTTGAATATTAGAGAAACTGATGACTGAGAATACCAGAAAAAAGTGCGTGAAATGGTTTTGGATAATCGTTTCGGCCCCGATAGCATTGATTTTTACATTGCTTCTGCTCGTATGGGCATTTGCTGACATCCCTTCCTTCGAGGAACTCGAGAATCCTGACAGCAAGCTGGCGACAGAAGTGATAGCCGATGACGGTCAGGTACTTACGACATTCCATATAGAGAACAGGTCCTATGTGGCATATGAGGACCTTTCACCATATCTGGTGCAGGCGGCAGTCGCTACCGAAGACCAGAGGTTCTACAAGCATTCCGGCATTGACTTCCCGAGTCTGGGTCGAGTGTTCGTGAAGACATTGCTCCTGAGCGATTCCAGTCAGGGAGGAGGAAGTACCATCACCCAGCAGCTTGCCAAGACTCTCTATCCGAGAGCTGACGTCTCCAGCCGCATTCCTGGATTTTCCAAGGTGAAGATGGTATGGATAAAGCTGAAGGAATGGATAACGGCCGTGAAACTGGAGCGCGACTACACCAAGGACGAGATTCTGGACATGTATCTGAACGCAGTCTTCTTCGGAAGCAGCGCCTACGGTGTAAGGGCGGCATCCCAGACGTTCTTTGCCAAGGAACCGGCAGAGCTGACCGTCGAGGAGAGCGCGACATTGGTCGGAATGGTGAACAAGCCGACAAGATATAATCCGGCATTGCACCCGGACAAGGCCCTGGTCAGGAGGAATTTCGTGATCGGCCAGATGGAGAAGGCCGGGTATCTGACTAAGGCTCAGAGAGATTCGATACGAGAAGTGCCTATAACATTGTCCTATCAGGTTCAGGACCATAATGCAGGTCTGGCTCCGTATTTCCGCGACATGCTCCGTCGCGTGATGAATGCCGACAAGCCGGTCCGTTCCAAATATACATATAGGGAAGACTATGCTGCGGATTCGCTTTTGTGGGCGGACGACCCTCTCTACGGCTGGCTTAACAAGAACATAAAGCCGGACGGTTCCAAATATAATCTGGACAAGGACGGTCTTAGGATTTATACCACGTTGAACTACAAGATGCAGAAATATGCGGAAGAAGCTGTCTCTGAGCATCTTGGCAGGACTCTCCAGAAGAGTTTCGACAGGGATCTGCGTTCCAAGAGGAACAAGCCGTTCTCCAATGATGTGGACAAGGAAACACGTGACCGCGTGATGAAACAGGCCCGCAGATGGAGCGACAGATACCGTCTCATGAAGAAGGAAGGCGCATCCGAGTCGGAGATATTGAAGAGTTTTTCTGTGCCGACGCAGATGAGGCTGTTCTCCTGGAAAAAGAAAGGATATATCGACACGACGATGACCCCGGACGACTCCATCCGCTACTACAAGTCGATTCTCCGTGCAGGCTTTATGGCGATGGAGCCTTCTACCGGACATATCAAAGCCTACGTTGGCGGACCTAACTACCGCTATTTCAAGTATGACAATGTCCGTCAGGGCAAGCGTCAGATAGGTTCCACGGTAAAACCTTTCCTCTATACATTGGCTATGCAGTCTGGCATGACGCCTTGTACGAAGGTGGTCAATGTTCCTCAGACGTTCATTGTCGGGGAAAACGAGTGGACGCCGAGAAGTACGGACAAGGACATATGGATAGGAAAGACAGTGACGCTGAAATGGGGATTGACCCACAGTTCCAACAATATATCAGCCTACCTGATGAAGCAGCTCGGACCTGAGCCGATGGCCAATATGATGAAGGCGATGGGTATCCAGAGCCACATTGACGCAGTTCCGTCCCTTTGCGTGGGTCCTGCCGACTTGTCATTGTACGAGATGGTAGCCGCCTACAATACCTTCCCGTCGAGGGGAGTCTATATCGCCCCTCAGTTCGTGACCAGGATTGAGGACAATCAGGGCAATGTGCTGGGCGAATTCACCAACCGCAAACGCGAGGCCATCAGTGAGCAGACCGCGTATCTGATGGAGAACCTTATGCAGGGTGTCATCAACAACGGAACCGGCGCGCGTCTCCGTTCGGTATATCAGATGAAAGGTGAAATTGCCGGCAAGACCGGTACGACCAATGACAATGCGGACGGCTGGTTCATCGGCTACACTCCTTCCATTACGGCAGGCATCTGGGTAGGCGCAGAGGACAGACAGGTCCATTTCCAGAGTCTTGCACTCGGAAGCGGTTCGAATATGGCATTGCCGATCTGGGGCATCTTCATGAAGAAGGTGTTGAAGGACGGTACGTTGGGCATTTCCGAGACCGACAGGTTCAGAGCTCCGGCCGGAATGAACATTGACCTGAGCTGCAGCGGCGGTGACGAAGATGCGGACCGCAAGGCAAGCAGTGAGGCGGATTATTATTTTGATTAGAAGTAAACTAAACAGATATGGGAAAGTATAACACTATCGCAGTGATTTATGGCAGTGACTCCTCTGAATGGGAGGTTGCCTGCAGAAGCGGAGAATACACGGCATCCAGGATTGACGATACCAAGTATGATGTATATGAGATCTTTGCGCGTTTCGGCAAATGGTCTCTCGTGGCGTACCGCAAGAAGAATTCGATGAGAGTTCCGTTCCCTGAAGAAGCGAGGCCGGAAGTGGACAAGAATGACTTTTCGGTTTCCGTTTACGGAGAGAAAGTCAAGTTCGACTACGTATATATAATGCAGCACGGCACGCCGGGTGAAAACGGTCTTCTCCAGGGCTATTTCGAGATGCTCGGAATTCCTCACAGCGGCTGCAGCGCATTCGTGTCTGCTGTCGCTTTCGACAAGTATTCCTGCAAGAGCTATCTGAGGGACATCGACTACGTCCGTCTGGCTCCGGATGCTTTCGTGCGTAAAGGTATGGATGTCAATGCTTTTGCTCAAAAAGCCGTTTCCCGTCTCGGCCTGCCTCTGTTCGTCAAACCTACTGACGGAGGCTCCAGCTTCGGCATTACCAAGGTCAAGGAAGCTGATGCTCTGCCTTCTGCAGTGAATTTCGCATTTTCAGAAGGCCCGGCGGTGGTAGTGGAAAAATCCATAAAGGGACGCGAGTTCACATGTGCAGCCTATACGGATGACAATGGACAGGTGAAAGCGCTTCCTGTCATTGAAATCATAACCGAAAATGAGTATTTCGACTATGATGCCAAGTACAATGGCCACAGCAGGGAAGTATGTCCGGCTGAGATATCGGAAGAGATGTCCTCTGAAATCCAGAAGGTGACAGAGAAAATCTATGCGCACCTCGGCTGCAACGGCATTGTCAGAATGGATTACATCTCTGCGGAGGATGGTCTTTACTTCTTGGAAGTCAATACGATACCTGGCATGACGAGTGCGTCGCTTGTGCCTAAGATGGTTCGCGCTGCGGGACTTGACATGACTTCATTCCTGACATCAGTCATTGAAAATTCATAATAAGGGGAGAGGTCGTCATGCTTCTTTCTGAATTTGTAAAATCCGGCACCAAGGTGCTGGAGTCGTTGTATCCATCCAAGGAGGCCCGCTCGATAGTTCTGATGCTGTGCGAGGAACTGCTTGGTACTGAGAGCTATACCTATATAGTAGAGCCTGCCTTCGAGGTGGACGTGAAAAAAATGCCGGCATTGACAGCGGCAATGGAGAGGCTGGAGAAGGGAGAACCTGTCCAGTACGTGTTGGGCAAGGCGACTTTTGCAGGGCGCGAGTTCAATGTGAATCAGTCAGTCCTTATTCCCCGTCCGGAAACTGAACTTTTGTGCCGGGATGCCGTAAAGATGGCGACCAGAGTGTACAGGATGCGGACTTCCTATGGCAAGAATGCCATTCCTGTCAGGATCTTGGACTTGTGCACCGGCTCGGGCTGCATCGCATGGACTTTGGCATTGTCAGTACCTAGCGTCAAGGTTACAGGCGTCGATATCTCCGAAGATGCCCTTGCGGTGGCGTCGAACCAGGATTTTGCAGCGGATATAAAGGCGACCGGAGCATTGAAACCTGACTTTCTGAAGGTGGATATCCTGGATTGTGAACAGGAATTCAACCAAGGGGAATACGACATGATACTCAGCAATCCTCCTTATATTACCCAGGCGGAAAAGGCTCAGATGAGGACTAACGTTCTCGATTACGAGCCGGAACTGGCTCTGTTCGTGCCGGATGATGACCCGCTTCTGTTCTACAGGGCGGTTGCAAGGTGGAGTCAGAGGTTCTTGGAGCCTGACGGCGTAGGACTGACCGAGGTCAATGAAGTTCTCGCGCGTCAGACGGAGACGATTTTCCGGATGTCCGGCTTCTCTCATACCGAGATTGTAAGGGATTTCAATGACAAACAGCGTTATATCATCTACCACAAGTGACATTTGCAGGTGCATTTGCCGCAAACATTTTTGTTAGGCGTGTTGGAAAACAGCCTTGCACGTGCGTGGGATGGGGAGTTTTAAGAAAAACCGTGTTCATTTTCTGAACACGGTTTATTTTTCGTCACTTTGCATAATCAAAAACAAACAGAAACAGTATGAAAAAGTTATTGATTATGACTGCGTTCTTGTCCGCAATGTTGACAGGGTGTGAGAGGGTGGACCACACAGGCGAAATTCATTCCAAACCAAGTCCTCATCTGCCGCTTGACGAGGTAGCGAGGATGCTGTCGGCCCTGCCGATAGAAAAGGTGCAGATGCAAGAAGTGCACAACGCTGTATCTTCATCATCTTCAAATGGATATGATGAGGAATATATGATGCGCGACATATTCGCTTCTCCGGGAAACGGGGTAGGTGACAGTCCTGCTGAAACCAAAGCCTACACCAGGCCGTTGCGCGACTTGATTTCCGAACATCTGTCCAAGATGGAAAAGACCAAGTCTTCCGGCGGGGGAATGTCGGCGGACCAGTACATGGAAGCATTGGAAAACTCTGACATTCAGATATATTGGCCTGAATGCAACACTTGGGACGGAGAAAAGCTGCCGATTCTTACCTTCGACCCGGGAAACGGTGCTGAGGTCAATGTGGGGTATCGTATGATACTGAAAGAGAACGGAGAACGTGTTCTGGAAGAGGTTGTAGTAGATGAGGCTATGGCATCGGAAGAACCGGTCTGGGTGGTGAACCGGAATGATGACAGCGGATTCCTTTCATTGGAAAAGCTAAGGAAACAGGACCCTGAATGGGGAAACGGAGGCGGAAGTCTTGTCGTGAAGCCAAAGGCTTGGGTGCTCGAAACCCCAGGCGTAGTCAAGTCGCTGGTTCTCAAGGATTTCAAGATGCTAAGGAACTATGATTGCTGGTTTGCAGGGGCTTCGGAGTTCTTCATCAAATGCGGAAGCGTGGAGGACTTTACGGCCAGCACGGAAGCGGAACTGAAGCTGTATTCTCCTCGTATTACGGACTTTATGCTTGTGGTGCGCCGCTCCCAGGTGGGGCAGACCATCCCGCTCAATGTGATGCTTGTCTCCAGGTGGACAGAGCAGCTGGACGATATCGCATTCATGATGACGGAGGATGATGGAGGAACCAGAACGGAGTGGAAATGTTCGGCTGTGGTGAAAGTGAAGTCCAGAAGCTATGGTTTCGACTTGGCCCTGCCGTTCAATTCACGGGACGATATCGTCTGGCGTGGACAGCTCTCTTCCAAATATCTGGAGAAGTACGACGGAATTACCAGCCGTTTAGGAGACGTGGAGGTTACTTTTTCGTTTCTTCAGCGTTGACGGTCATCTCGCACCTGCTGCAGTCGAATGAAAGTCTGAATGACCGGTCGTTGTTGTGGAGATGGAGCGGGCCGCCTACGCTTTTGGCACTGCAATACTTGGGACAGATGCCCAACTCGTATTTTATACAGTACTTGGTCCGCATAAGTTCCGCGTCTTTTCTGTGGCTGAGTTCGTAAGCCTCTTCTATCGTTTTCCCGCCGGCATGCCCGTATGCGCTTCTGCTCAGATGGTTGGATACATTGAACTTGTAGTCGATCACTTCAGGGATATGCTCCACTGCTGTATCCGGGGATGAGTTGGAACTGTGACGGAGGTTTAGCATCGGCCTCGGGATGAGCGGCGTCCGGTCCAGTTTTTCCGCAACAGTACGTCTTATTTCATTGAGAAAGGCGCTGCTGCAGAATGGCATTGAACCGGTTTCCGTATGGACAGATGACAGGCGGAATGAATAGATACCTGCCTCCTTGCCTATCTGGCTTTCAAACATTGACCTTGCACGCTCTTCATTCTGGGCGGATTCTGTTCCGGCATCGAAACCGACGTCCACACGGCGTCCGTCTTCGGTGACGGCAGAGGCAAGTACAAGATAATGACTGTCAGCGGTTTCGGAAATGTTTATGGAGACAGTGGCGCAGATGGTTCGTTTGCATTGTCTGGCAGACAGTTCTTTTTCAAATGCGGAACTGATGTTCCTGAACAGGTTTATGCCCGGTCTTATATTGGGTACATTCTTGCAGCGGATGGTGCTTCCGGAACATACGTCCCCGCGGAATCCGATGATTTCTCCGTTTCTGTCAGTGAAGGCGAATCCGTCACCATTGTTCAGAACAGGGCCTTCGGAACTGCCTCCGCCGGATGAACACTTCAGATTCAGGCCGATCAGTATCTCATTGTTTTTCAATGGCTTGACTGATACGACTTTGCCGATGGCCTCGCCCATTCCTTTCGGGGTGTCCATGCTGGCCCAGTGGCCGCGCTTTCCGTCTAGGAACAGCTCGGTGTAGCCTCTGTTGAATGTCTTGTTGAGGTCGGGTGTGAATCCGCCTGACACCTTGCCGAATGATGCTCTGCAGTATTTGTCAGGATGCTTTCTTATGATTTCGTCGAGGGCTTGGGAATATGCTCTTACGGTGTTCTTTACGTATGAAATGTTCTTGAGCCGGCCCTCGATCTTGAAAGAGTCTACACCTGCATCGGCGAGGTCTTCGAGGCGGTGCAGCAGGTTGTAGTCCTTGAGGGACAGCAGGGCCTTGTTGCGGACGAGCACTTTCCCGCCGTCGTCAGTAAGGTCGTAAAGTGACCTGCAGGCCTGGATGCATTCGCCCCTATTTGCGCTTCTTCCGGAAATGTATTCGGACATATAGCATTGTCCGCTGTAACATACGCAGAGTGCACCGTGTACGAAAAACTCGATTTCGCATCCGGTGCTTTCGCTGATTTTCCTGACCGTCTCGAGCGGAAGTTCCCTCTCGAGAACCAGTCTTGAAAAGCCGGCCTGTCTGTAGAACTTTGCCTTGTCCGCGTCGCGGATGGCGCACTGCGTAGATGCGTGAAGCGGTATCCCGAGAGTTTTTCCGTCCGTGCCTCCGTCAGCCATTTTCATTATGGCCAGGTCCTGGACAATGATGGCATCCACTCCGGCCTGCTCCGCTTTCTGCATCAGATCTTCAGCTTCCCGCAACTCTTCATCGTACAGGATGGTGTTGAGAGTAAGGAAAATCCTTGCGCCGAACTTGTGCGCGTATTCGCATAGTCTGGAAATGTCTTCAATGCTGTTTCCGGCCGCCTGTCTGGCTCCGAACGCCGGCCCGGCAATATAAACGGCATCGGCACCGCAGTCGATTGCCGCGATGCCGATTTCTATGTTCCTTGCCGGTGCAAGAAGTTCCAATGTTCTCATTTCCAGTGATTTGAGTTTATCGGTAGCTGCTCTCCAGGGAAATGTCTTACTTGCTGAGTGAAGCGATAAGAGTCTTTGCCTGAGAACCGAACTGAGGGTCGTTCTCCACCTGTTTGTAGAACTCTACAGCCTTGGCCTTGTTGCCTGCCTGCTGATAGAGAGCACCTACTGTGAAAGCGATAGCGCCTGCATTCTTTGCTGTAGGAGCAGCCTCGAGATATTTCTCGAAGTTGGTGATGGCGTCAGCGTTCTTGTTGGCTTTCTGTGATGCCTGACCTGCGATAAGGTAAGCCTGAGCGTTTTCCTTGTAGCTGATGGCTGTCTCTGCGAGTTTCACTGCCTCTGCATATTTGCCGGCCTTGAGCTGAGCGGCAGCGTTCTTGAGGAAAGTGGTGGAAAGAACAGACTTTGCATTGCCTTCCTGACCGTGGCGGGCTGCGAGTTCAAGATATTTCACAGCATCGTCATACTTGCCTGCATTGCCGAGGAACTGTCCGTATTTCAGAGCGGTGTTCGCATCTGTGGTATCGATGGCCATAGCCTCCTCGTATCCTGCGAGCACGCCTGCGATATCCTTGTTCTTCATCGCTTCGTTTACTTTGGCGAGAGCGATTCGCTTGCCTACTGTAGGAAGAAGGCTCTCCACCTCTGCGGTAACCTCCTCATTGGCATTTGAGAAATCCTTATTGTTGTAAAACTCTTTTCCGATAGAAAGAATAACTGAAGGGATTGCATTCTTGCAGTTGGTAGCTACCTCAGCACCCTCTTCGCCGAGAGACTCAGCCATGGTGAGAGCTTTCTGGAAATACTCCAGCGCGCTGGTTTTGTTACCCATTGTAAGAGCTTCTGCACCGCTGTTGTATGTAGCTGTAGCTGAAGCGAGATCCTGTGCGGACATAACACCGAACGAAAAGGTGAGAGCCGCCATTGCGAGAATGAACTTTTTCATAATATCAATGTTTTTAAATGTTATCAAATCAGTTGTATTGTGGCATAGCCTTTGGTGGGAAGAATAGTCTGTTCCGCCTGCGTCTATTCGCAATAGGGCAAAAATAGTAAAAATATCTTAAATTTGCATAAGAAGTTGTCAGTTATGAGGAACTATATATTACGTGTCGTTATATTGTTGCCGGCGTTGCTGTTTTCAATAATGATGCCAGCAGCGGATTTGCCTACACTTCCTGTCGCATCCCAGATCAGGACAGGGGTGCTGGACAATGGTGTGGCTTTCTATCTGGTAACCAATCATACGGAGAAGGGAAAGGCGGATGTCGCCCTTGTCCAGAAAGGCGGTTACGGATGCGAGACGCCGCTTACCGCCGGATCGTCTGCCGTACATGCGATGGGCTCATTGACAATGCTGCCACATTTCCGCACGAACACTCCGTTCAATTTCCTTTCCGACAACTGCATCTGGCCGGGAAAAGACGGTTATGTCGCTGTGTATGAGGATGCTACCATCTACCGTTTCTCGAACTTGGAACTTTCACGCTCAAAGGATATAGTGGACTCCACCCTGCTGATGGTATTCGACATCATCGGCATGCAGTCAGAGTATATCGGCGGAAGGTATTCCCCTCAGAACCAGGCAATTGTCGTTTCAGGAGACATCGATGCAGGAGCTGTGCTCAACAAGATGAACATGCTTTCGATGCTGGTTACACGCGGTCGTCCGTCGACGCTGGAATCGGAATATTCATGGGCCGGTTCGAGTGAAGCCTCATACAGGCATGTACAGCCGACAGCCAAAGGATTGGCCTCGGTATCAGCTGAATACGTCTATCCGCGAACCCCGGAAAAGAACATGAACACCGTCCAGCCTCTGGTCTCGCAGAAGTTC
>OHRU01000583.1_pt1 | contig 14154 bp, 14 predicted proteins | sample 1578491 | NCBI WGS metagenome assembly OHRU01 (sample SAMEA3879565, study PRJEB24766) | human gut metagenome | biome: human-associated habitat; feature: feces | place: USA | collected 1985/1987 | reverse complement strand
ATGTCTCAGCCCGGTCAAAAACCCAGAGGCGGTGGAATATACCGCAGCCCATTTCATTACACGCCCAAAGATGTGGCGTGCGAATACTGCCAGAACTATGACCGCAAGCATCCGTGCCGCCTGTGTGAATGCACCTGTCTGGAGGAACGGATCGAAGCAGGTGTACTGGAGCTGAATGAGTTTGTGCGGGACTGCTTCGCACCCTCTATGGGGCCGCAGCTCCGAAAACGGATGGATAATCACTCGGCAGAATTGCTCCTGCCTCATGTCAATCTCTTCGCCTATGGAAACGAGATCATCAAGTATGACAATGCCGCGCTTACATCCTACGGCCTGCTGCATCGGGAGGACTATCAACCGATGCAGACACCGGTGCAGGAGCGCTTTGAAATGGATATGCAGTAGCTGACATGATTCTGTCCTGCCAAGCCAGCAGGTAGAAAATACACCAAGGGGCCGTTTTTCCGGATGGGGAAAAGCGGCCCCTTCTTTTTTGCACTCATTTTGTCTCCTATTCCGGGATAACGGCTCCGGAAAGGAGGAACTGTGGCAATCAATGAAGCCCTTCGGCTCATCTTTTACGGCGATCCTGTGGGCTATCCAGACTGCCGGTTTGACTGCGCTAAACTTTAAAATCAAGGTATTTCTTCGACAAATATTGCCGTGCGCTGATAAAATCACACTTTTTCTTCCATTTCGCCGCTGAGACAATTGCATTTCAATGTGCAATATGCTATAATGCGGAAGAAAAATAGGGTTCAGCCTTCCCGTGGAGTGGCAAACTCCATGAAATTTCCGATTGTGGATCAGCAAATCATTCGCAGTAATAAAAATGATTTGCTTTTTTCTTGGACACAACATAGTGGGCACTCACTCAGTAATAACATCATGTACCACAAATGAGGTAATCGAATAAAGAGGGAACGGAATGCAAAGCAAGCTTTTATTAATGTTTTCAGGAGCTATTTGCAGCGGTGGAGCAGACTTTCAAACCGGAAGCCAATGTCAACATGGTGCTTCATCAGGTTTTTGACACGATGCTGTCTTTTGCTGCAAGAGTGCTTGGCGGTGAAATGCCGGATGATGATGCGACCACACAGTGGGCATTCGAACAGATATACAGCTTTGTTGTACCTAACGTTCGTGAAGAGCTTTTGATCCCATCTGGCTCAACACCGGTCTGACGGTGCAGCTACTTAGAGATTAAGAGTATAGGGATGTGGGATATATGGCGTCAACAGCGACCGGCTGTTTGGCAGAGGAACGCTCTGCCGATGTAATCATTTAGATAGCAAAACCTGTGCTGCAGCAGAAGAAGCTGTACCTGGTAACGAAGCGTGTTTTTGACATAGTATGCTCTTTTTTTGGCCTGCTGATTTTGGCAATCCCGATGATGATCATTGCACTGATCATCGCCATAGACTCGCCAGGTGCTCCGATTTTCAGGCAGGAGCGCCTGGGCCTCAACGGAAAGCCCTTCATGATCTATAAGTTCCGGACCATGCGCCTGGATGCGGAGGCCAACGGCCCGCGCTGGGCAGATGAGCAGGATCCAAGATGTACGCACTTTGGCCGGATTCTTCGGCGCACTCGGCTGGACGAGCTCCCCCAACTCTATAATATTCTACGCGGTGATATGAGTTTCGTTGGCCCACGGCCTGAACGGGCTTATTTCTACAGGAAATTTGAGCAGTACATTCCGGGGTTCTCTAACCGCCTGCTGGTTACGCCGGGGCTGACCGGGTATGCACAGGTAAACGGCGGATACTCACTAAAACCGGAAGAAAAAATCATCTACGATATGGAGTATATCAAGCGGCAGTCGGTTCTGCTGGACATGCAGTGCCTGCTGAAAACAGTACATACTGTCTTTTCCCGCGAAGGAGCCAGATGATATGCACAGGCTCGCTGCCATTACAAGAAACAAGTAAGTGAGATTATAAAAACATGAAACGTGATGTTCTCTTTCTGTGCCAGTTCTTTTACCCGGAGTATAACTCCTCGGCAACGCTCCCTTTCGATACAGCCCGGTATCTGGCGCAAAGAGGATACTCTGTCGGCGCGTTATGCGGATATCCAAAAGAGTATAGCGCAGGTGGGCAGGTGCCCATCCGCGAAGCAAAAGATGGTGTTTCCATCCGAAGGCTGCGTTATATGCAGCTCAGCCGCCGAAGCAGACTTGGCAGACTGATCAATTACTTTTCTTTCACGCTTTCGGTTCTGCTCCATCTTTTCGAGATCCGGAATTACCGGGCTGTTATCGTATATTCAAATCCCCCGGTGCTTCCCATTGCCGCGATTCTGGCAAATAAGCTCTTTAAAACGAAAATCATCTTCGTGTCCTACGATGTTTATCCGGAAGTTGCCTACGCTTCGGGCAGTTTGACCGCCGGCGGGGCAATTGCCCGGTTGATGCGGTGCATCAACCGGTCGCTGTTCAGACGTGTCTGTGCCGTTGTTGCCCTGACGGACGAGATGCGGGAGTTCCTGCTGCGGAACCGGCCGGAGCTGTCGGCGGACAGAACAGTGACCATCCCCAATTGGGCCCACGAGGCCCCGGTGGAGGGGGCAGCCGACGCCCGCTGGAAGCTGGGATATGCTGAGGACGACTTTGTTGTGTCCTATTTCGGCAATCTGGGCGTGTGTCAGGACGAAACGGCGCTAATTCAGGCCATGGAGCTGCTGAAAGACCAGCCGCACATCAAATTTATGGTGGCCGGGCACGGGAGCAAGCTGCCTGACGTCCGGCAGGCGGCGGAGCATCTGCCCAACGTGAAGCTCTGCGGCTTCCTTACAGGCGAGGACTTTGACCGGGCTGTGGCTGCCAGCTCCTGCGGTATTGTCAGCCTGGAACGCGGCCTGATGGGCATGTGCGCTCCCAGCAAGTACTACAGCTATCTGCAGGCCCGGCTTCCGGTCCTGGCCGTGGTGGAGAAGGATTCCTATATTGCGGCTGAGCTGCGTGAGAAAAGGGCCGGTCTTTCATCAGACGTGGGAGATGGCCGCCAGCTTGCGCAGAATATTCTGACGCTGTATCAGAGCCCGGAAATGTGCGGAAAAATGTCGGAAAACGCGCTGATGCTGTATACCGGGAGGTATGCAAAAAGTATCGGTCTGGCCAGGTATGCTGCCTTGTTTGAGGACATATTCCCCTCGGCCGACTGAGGAGCCTGCCTTTTATGTGCCCGCTGGAAACCGGCGCATTCCATAACCCCGGTCTTTTCTCCGCGGATGACACGCCATCCAGGGAGACTGGATAAATACTTGTGAGGAGGATTGGAAAAGCCCATACTATTCAGCCGCACGGCACGCTCCCAATGCTTCGCCTTGACTGAAAAGCGCACAGGGTCAAGGGCGTATCCAAGCGCATAAAGCTGACTTTCAAATTCTCTGGGGCTGGTCGCAAAGGACAGGCAGTATTCCACATCCTCCCGCAGATAGTCCCGGTGAGTTTTCTTGCCGGCCTTGTGAACCCAATATTTCTTTTTCTTGCCCTTGCTGTAAAACTCGCTGTTTTCCAGCACCGATAGTCCGTGTTCTCGGCAGATCTCATCGGAGATTTTACGCAGCTCCTTGTGGTCGCCGATTTTATTCTTGAACTTTGCACCGTCCTTGAAGGACACGGGATTTACAACAAAATGGCAGTGAACATTGTCGGTATTCAGGTGGACGGTGACCAGCACCTGATACCGGTCGCCCCACATTTGCCGCGCGGTTTTCTTGCCAATGGCAAACGCCTGCTCCGGCGTGACATCACCCTCACGAAAGCTCTGAATGCCGTGGTAGCCCACCACCTTGCCACGCAGGCCGAACCGCCGCTGGACGGCGATCATCTCGGCGTAGGCGTTCTGCACCGAGCAGTTGATACCGCCGACAAACATCTTACGGTCGGTTTTATCGTCGTTCTCTGCATAACGCAGAGCGGCGTACAGATCCTCGTCCAGATATTCCGGGGCGGTGGTCTTGTCGGGATTGTCGGCGTAGTCCAGCGTGGCTTTCAGATTTTTGAACACAGGCCAAAAGCCTGTTACGGCCATACCGCATCACCCCTTTCCCGGCAGCAGAAATTCTGCCGTGTTCTGCTTCAGCACCGTGTAAATTTCCTTGTCCAGCTCCGGTGAACTCGCCTTGTCCGCAAGCTCGCCAAGCTTTTCAAGACAAGCAAAAAGAGCGTCAGGCGGAACCGCTCTTGGCTCATACCCCAACGCTCTTTGCTTCACATATTCGGTCGTACTCAGCCCGCACTTGCGGGCCTTTGCTTGAATCTTCTCCTTCTCCCTTACCGTTACGCGGACGGCGATACGCATATCTTTTTCCATACACATCTTTCCTTTCGGGGGATTGGGGGCTGCGCCCCCAAAGAGTCAGCCGATTTCGGCTGTGATTGGGACTTTTGTGGCACACAAAGTCCCTGCTTGTTATACCGTGAGACGCACCCCGCATGGCATAAAGAAAAGCGGCTGCCAGATACAGAGATTTCAGCGTATCTCTGCGCTGCACGATGCCGCAAACCGCTTTCTTGTCCTTGGGGATACATCTTGTTTCTTAGCCAAAATGGCTCTGCTTCTTCTGTAAATACCGCGATTTGAGCCACATATCGGCGTTTTGGCTCAGCCGAACATTTCAAGGTCATCCAGCAGCAGGCAGTTTCCCTTATAGCAATTACAGCAAGCTTTGCGCACAAGGGCGTTGATTTTTGCCCGCTGCTTCGGTGTGATTTTGAGTACCATAACATAAACCTCCTTTCCGTTTTTCGGGCAGCAAAAAAGCCGCCGAGTGTGATCTCGACGGCTCAATGACTGCCTTCTGTATATTGAATGGGGGAAACGGCTAAAAAAGGTATGTTTATAGCAACACAATGAAAATGCTGTTCGCAACACAGGAAAAGTCTTGAATATCAGGCACTTTTCTGCTACAATTATATAGAACAAATGTTTCTGTTTGACGATTCGGAGAAAAAACATCTTGGCTTTTTATCGCCGCAAGACCGGTTTATGGGACACTTGGCTTGATAAAATATAGAAGGAGGCGGGGCATATGGGCGATGGATTAGGCTTCCCTACTGCCATTTACCGGGACGGTCGTGTACACATAGGCGGCAAAAGCTACCCGACAGGAACCTTTGCGGTGCAGCTTTTGAATCAGTATTATAAGGATGACACGGCGGCGAGGATCGCCGTGTTCCGGCAAAGTAACTGGAATGTACAGGAGCAGCTATGTGCCGGGTATCTGAACGAAACAGATTTTATTAAGGCCGGAAAGGAGATCATTACGATCCTGCAAACTCTGCCGAAGCTAAAGCCTTTTTCCTCCTTGGACATTGCAGCGGAGAAGCAGCGAATTGCAGAGCTATTCACGGAAGGCAACGCTGCTGCGCTTTCCGACTATCTGCGGCGCAGGGCAGCAATAGCGCAATTCGATGACGTGTTCCCTCCTGAATATAATAAGGCGCTGCTCAAAACCGGTGAAACGATGTGCGCAACCGTTTTAAGTACTCTCCGCTTCTATGATGCTATCCCGGAGGACATGCGCAAGGCTTTTGAACAGCTCAAGAAATTCGTTTCCCGTGTGGACGAAGCCGACCGTTTTGATGAGCAGCATTTGCTGCCCATTGCTACGGAGATATTCGGGACGAATTCATTTCCCTTGCACACGGAATATATTGCTCTCCCGAAACGGCGAAACAGTCGCATCCTTGTCACTGCCCGAAGAATGACCTTTGAGAGCTATTACAGCTTTGTGCTGACGGACTTCTTTGAAGGACTGCACCACGGGCATTACCCGAGGCAGTGCGAGGTTTGCAAGCAGTATTTCCTGATGCAGAACGCACGGCGGCAGAAATACTGCACCTACGGTACGGCACCTGAATTGTACCACGGTGAAAAGATCAGCTGCCGCCGGTACGCCATCATTCAGGGCAAAGCGGAGCGGGCAAAGGATAACCCGCTGAAGGCCGCCTATGACCGCCGCTGCTCGGCGATACGCTCCGAAAAGAGTCGGGGAACGATCTCTGCCGAGTTTGCACAGGCGGCGCAGGAAATGGCAAAGCGCCGGTTGGAGCAGGCAGAGGAAGATGATGCCTACGCCAAAGCAAATTACTTTACCGATTTGGAGCGTACCAAGCTGTACGCTGACACGGACAAAAGAATGAAATGACAGGAGGTGCATAGATGTTGTGCCCCGCCATCAGGAAGGACAGGGAGTAGATGGAGAAGGCCCGGATGGTCACCGGCAGCAGGGCCGGCTCCTTAGACACAAAGATCAGGGACAAGGGCCGGGCCAGCAGCAGGGCCGCCGCCGTCAGCACCACGCTCATGACGGTAATGATGCACAGGCTCTTCCGCAGCAGCCCCCGCAGCTCCACCCGGTTCCCGGCGCCGTAGTGATAGCCCACGATGGGGCGCTGCCCATGGAATAGCCCAGAAAGATGGCGATGAAGATGAAGTTGACGTACATGATGACACCGTACACCGCCACGCCGCCGGAGCCCATGAGCCGCATCAGCTGCCAGTTGTAGAGCATATTCACCACCGACATGGAGATGTTGGTCATGAACTCCGAGGAGCCGTTGGCGCAGGCCTTCAGCAGCACCCGTCCATGGAAGGCGGTGCGGCCCAGCCGCAGCTTGCTGCTGTTGGGCCGGAGGAAGTACACCAGCGGAATGATGCCGCCTACGAACTGGCTGAGAATGGTGGCCAGAGCGGCGCCCTCGGCGCCCCATTGCAGCACCGCCACGAACAGAGCGTCCAGCACGATGTTGGTGACGCCGGCGGCAATGGTGACATACAGGCTCAGTTGAGGCCGTTCCGCCGTCACCAGAAAGCTCTGGAAGGTGTTTTGCAGCATATAGGGGATCAGGCCCAGCAGGACGATACGTCCGCAGCTGACGCATACCGGCAGCATGGTCTCGTCGGCGCCCAGCAGCCGGGACATAGGCGTGAGAAAGGCAATGCCGCCGATGGTGAACACGGCACCCAGCCCAATCAGCACATAGATCAGCAGGGAGAAGATCTCGTTGGCACGCTTTTCGTTGCCGGCTCCCAGGGTGTACGCCACCAGCGCACTGCCACCGGTACCCAGCATGAAGCCCACGGCACCCAACACCATGAGAAACGGCATAATGAGGTTCACGGCAGCAAAGGCATCGGAGCCCACAAAGTTGGACACGAAAACACCGTCCACCACGCCGTAGATGGAGGTACACACCATCATGATGACAGACGGCAGAGTGAAGCGCAGCAGTTTTCGATAGGTGAAGTGCTCGGATAGTTGAATACGCATGAAAAGAAAGTCCTCCGCAATAATGTCCGAAACCGGACAAGCATATTTTAGTGCGATTTCGTACATAAGCCAAGAAAATCTTTCGACGGCCCTCCGCATTTTCCTTGCATTTCCACATGGGATAGAATATAATATTTCCCGATAGATACGGACAGTGGCAATGCGCTGCAAAGGCCCGTGGGGTCAGGCGCAAAGCTGAACAAGGGAACGGGGACGAGCCCCACGTTGACCAACACCGTGTGCATCGAGGTGTCTATCCCGCCGACGAAAGTCAGCCATTGGAAGCGTGCTTCTGAGAAGGCAGGGGAGATCGCCGCTTGAGATGCGAGCCGGGAGACCTACTGTTGCCGTTAGAATGATCCCAGGAATGGTTATGGTGTTATTCTGCCACGCAGGATGACCCCATATTTTTTTTGCGCCTGCTCCCGTACACTGCGGGAGCGGCGGCACGGAGAATAAGGAGTATATGAAGAAGATTCGACCCTATCTATGGCGGGGCGGAGCGCTGGTGCTGGCGGCGGCCTTGGTGGTGCTGCTGGCGCTGTCCGGGATGGGCCTTTCCACGCAGGAGCCGGAGCCGCTGCCCCAGCCCCCGGCCCAGACTATCCGCACCGAGGGACAGGGAGGTACCTCCCAGCAGGAGAAGCCCAATGCTCCGGAGCAGCCGGAGGATCCGGAGGATGAAAAGCCGCCGGAGGAACCGGAAGAGCCGGAGACTCCGGAGCAGCCGGACGAGGAGCCGCCCCAGGAGGAACCCGATGCCCCGGAGCAGCCGGAGAATCCCACAGACAATCCGGAGCAGCCGGAGCAGCCCGGCGATAATCCGCAGCCCGGCGATAATCCCGGCAAGGGCGATAACGACGGCCCCGGCCCGGTGGACCCGGAGCCCGGTCCCTCCGATGATACCAGCACCCGCATCATCACGGATCTCAGCAACTGTGAGATCACCTATAACCAGCTGACAGATGACACGCTGCCCTTTTACGCCTATCTCATCAACCCCAACGGCGAGACGCTGAAGGTGAAGCTGCAAAACAGCGATACCCCCATGAACGGCCGGTATCTCACCAGCGCCGACGGCAAGAACTACACCGCTCGAATAGTGCGGAATGAGACCAACCACATTACCCTCTACCGCAAGAAGGGGAACACCACGGTGGAGGAGGTTCGCTTCTCCATCCGGTATGTAGCACAGAAGGCCGATGAAGATCATCCCACCATCGGTGAGCATCCCCCCACCATCGTCACCAATCTGGACGGCGTGACGGAGACCAGCAACCGCAACTTCACCCTGACGGTGAAGGCCACGGCCTACACAGGCTCTCCCCTCTACGCCAGCCAGATCGAGGTGCAGATGGACGGAAAGCGCATCACAGGCCCCACCGGCGGCCCGGTGTACGAGTATCAGCTCTACTTCCCGGACCCCATCGTAGGCGATACGGTGGAGCACACCATTACCATCCGGGCCTGGGACGGGGAGGGCAACTCCGCCTTCGTGTCCTATCGCATTCTCTACCGCTTCGTGGATACCGGCGACGTCATCGGCACGGCCTATATCGTCATCGACGCCACCACCGTGGGACTGGATGTGATGGAGGAGCCGTATACCTACAAAATTCGCCAGAATACCCCGGCCTCCTATGCCGTTATCGAGGCGCTGGAGGAGTGGGGCTACGAGTACGAATACTCCGGCTCCATGGACGTGGGCTTCTATCTGCGGCGCATCAGCCGGGGCGGCATGATGGACTATCCCGCCATCCCGGAGAACCTGTGGAGCAAGATCCTGCAGGACGGCCTGACCCTGACGGGCCAGACGGATAACAACAGTCTGGGCGAGTTCGACTATACTCAGGGCTCCGGCTGGATGTACTCTGTGGGCGGCAATACCTATGCCGGTAAGGGTCTGTCCGGCTATTACCTCACCGACGGCGATACCCTGTATCTGCGCTTCACGCTGGCCTACGGCAAGGACATCGGCGGATACAGTTCCACCGGCGGCAGCTACGGTCTGCTGCCCAGCTATTGCGGTAAGTGGCTCAACGGCACCTACATTGAGGAGCACGTCTGGGGTGAGCCGACACAGACAGTGGCGCCGGACTGCACTCATCCAGGCGAGATCAGCACCGTCTGCACCGTCTGCGGCGATCGGAAGGATCAGCAGGAGGTGCCGCCTCTGGGGCATGATTTCGTGGAGACGGGACGCACGGAGCCGGGAGAGGACGGAACACCGGGCTATATCGAATACACCTGCTCCCGCTGCGGGGAGCAGAAGCGGGAGCCGATCCCGGCGGTCAATGCCGGGTGGATTCCCCGGCGGCGCAGACTGCCGGACTACGCTATGACAGGAGCGAGATGTGAACGATAGAATGAGAAAGGGCTGCTGCCGCCTGCTGACGCTGCTGCTGACACTGGTGCTAGTGATTCCCGCCTATGGGCAGGAGACGCTGGATGCGCTGGCGGCGGCGCAGGGCTGCACGGCGGAGACACTGCTGCAAAGCGACAAGCTGACGGCGGGAGACTCCGTCAGCGACTGGGTGGCCATCGCCGTGAGCCGGGCCGGTACGGAGGGGGATACCTCCGCTTACCGCAAGGCACTGGAGCGCTATGTGACCCGGATGTACCGGGAGCAGGGGGGCTTGGACCGCTTGCGAGCCACGGAATGGCAGCGCACCGCCCTGACGGCGCTGGCGCTGGGAGCGGACCCCACCGCCTTCGGCCGGGACAAGAACGGTCGGTCGGTGAACCTGCTGGCCGACGGTGTATATCAATTCACCGCCGCCAAATCTCTGGGAACACAGGGACTCAACGGCTGGATCTTCGGCCTGATCGCTCTGGACAGCGCCCGCTTCGCCGTGCCGGAGGATGCCGTCTACACCAGAGCCACTATTTTGCAGGCACTGGTGGCAGCGCAGGAGTCGGAGGGCGGCTTCGGCCTGACGGTAGGGAACTCGGACGTGGATCTGACAGCCATGACCCTGCAGGCGCTGGCGCCCTATCAGAACAGCACAGTGACGTATATCGGAACCTCCGGGGAGTCTGTGACCATCCGGGAGGTGGTGCGCCGGGCACTGGCGTGGCTGTCTGACCAGCAGACGGCGGAGGGCGATTTCATCAGCTGGGACGCCGCCAATCTGGAGAGCACGGCGCAGGTCATCATCGCCCTGTGCAGCTTGGGAGTGGACCCGGCCACGGACGCCCGGTTCGTGAAAAACGGCATCAGCGCCGTGGACGGGCTGATGCGCTACCGGCTGGACGACGGCACCTTCCGCCATATTCTGACGGACGGCTCCGATGTCATGGCCACGGAGCAGGCCCTTCTGGCGCAGGAGGCCATGGAGCGGCTGTCCGCCGCCCGCCGGAGCCTGTATGACTTCCGGGAGGAGATGCCGGAGGATGTAAAGATGCAGGTGACGGCCCTGAACGAGGCACTGACGGATGTGGCGATGGCTACGCCGGAGGAGGTGCAGACTCTGTATACCCGGTATCTGGCCATCCCCGCCGCCGAGCGCAGCTATGTGTTCGCTGCCGGGGCGGTGCTGGAGCGGATGCAGGAGCTTTCCCTGGAGATCACGCCGGAGGATCCGGCGCAGGCATATGAGCTGCGGGTTGCGGCGGAGGTGAACACCTCCGGTTCCGGCACCGTAGTATGGATCGCCGCAGGCGCCGCCGTGGTAGTGGTGGCCGCAGGCATCGTGATTTGGAGCAAGCGGAGGAAAATATGTACGAAGTAACGGAGAAAATTCTGCGGGAAGTGCGGAAGGTCATCGTCGGCAAGGACGATGTGGTGGAGAAGGTTTGGATCTCCATTCTGGCCCAGGGCCATGTGCTGCTGGAGGACGTGCCGGGGGTGGGTAAGACCACCATGGCGCTGGCCTTTTCCAAGGCGCTGGGGCTGGAAACCAAGCGTGTGCAGTTCACACCGGACACCATGCCCTCGGATATCATCGGCTTTTCCCTGCCGGAGCAGGGGCGGATGGTGTATCAGCCCGGTGCGGTGATGACCAATCTGCTGCTGGCAGACGAGATCAACCGTACCTCCAGCAAAACCCAGTCGGCGCTGTTGGAGGCCATGGAGGAGGGCCATGTCACCGTAGACGGCGTGACCCACGATCTGCCGGCCCCCTTTGTGGTGCTGGCCACTCAGAACCCCATCGGCTCTGCCGGTACACAGAATCTGCCCAACTCCCAGCTGGATCGCTTCCTCATGAAGCTGAGCATGGGCTATCCCGATGTGGGCAGTCAGGTGCGCATCCTGAGGGAGCGCAGCCAGCAGGAGCCTCTGGAGCAGGTGGAGCCGGTGATGCGCCGGGAGGAGCTGATCGCCGCCATTGCCAGGGTGCGTCAGGTCCATGTGGACGACCAGATCTATGATTACATCGCCCGGCTGGCGGAGGTGACACGCACCCATCCGCTGCTGAAGCTGGGTATCAGCCCCCGTGGCGCTCTGGCCCTGTGCCGCACGGGCAAGGCAAGAGCCTTCGCAGAGGGACGGGATTTTGTGGTGCCGGAGGACGTGACGCAGATGGCGGAATATGTGTTTGCCCACCGTCTGATGCTTTCCTCCAAGGCCCGCCTCAACGAGTACACACCGGAGGCCATCGTGGCGGAGGTGCTGGCGCAGACCCAGCCGCCGGTGCTGTCGGAGCGGCGGGCATGAGCACGTTGCTGTGGCTTTTGACGGAGGCCGGACTGGTGCTGTGCTGGCTGGTGACGCCTTGGGCGCCTGCCCCGTGGCTGGCCCTGTGCTGGCTGATGGCGCCGCTGGCAGGCTGGCTTGCACTGCTGCTGACAAGGAAGCGGTCGCAGGTACGGCTCACCTGCCCCGTGACGGCGGAGAAGGGTAAGCCCTTTTCCGTGACGGCGGAGGTGCGGCAGGGTGTCCCCTTCGGCCGGGGCAGGCTCACGGTATCGGTGGAGAACACCGTTACCGGAGAGACGCGCCGGGAGAAGCTGACCCTGCATCAGGGCCGGGGAGCGTGGCAGGTGCAGAGTGCCTGCTGCGGCTGTCTGGTGATGCAGGCGGCGGAGCTGGTGCTGTGGGATCTGCTGGGTGTGCTGCCGGTGAGGATCCCCTGCACGGTGCAGGGACGCATCTGCGTCATGCCGGATACCTTCCCCATCGAGGCAGACCCGGTGTCGGCCGTGAGCCGCCAGACGGACTGCGAGGAGTACGCCCCGGACGTCCGGGGCAGCGATCCTACGGAGATCTTTCAGATCCGGGAATATGTCCCCGGTGACAGTCTGCGTCAGATCCACTGGAAGCTTTCCGCCAAGGCAGGACGCTACATGGTGCGGGATGCGGCCAAGCCAGTGGATCACCGATTGACCATCTATGTGGAGCGCCGCACGGCCCTGCCCCGTCTGGCGGACGGCCTGATGGAGGCGGCGGTGTCGCTGTGTCAGGCCTATGTGGATCAACCCTTTCGACTCATGTGGAGCGGGGAGACCACCTCTGTCCGGGAGATCACCGGGGAGGAGCAGCTGCCCGAAGCGGTGACGGCGCTGCTGAAAAGCAAGGCACAGGAGGAGCCGCAGCCGCCGGAGCTGCGTCCGGAGGGGAAGCTGCTGTACTGCTGTACCCAGCTTCCGGCGGACGGGCAGCTGCCGGAGGATGCCGTCGTGCTGCTGTGCAGCGATGAGCCCTGCGCCGGGGAGGGCGTGTGCCGCTTCACCCCGGAGGATATGCAGGAAATACTGGGAAAATGGATGTGGAATTAGGAGCTTTTGGTGAAAAAACAGACTGTTTCATTCCAATTTGATACGACGCCGGCCCCATTCAGGCCTCTGCGCCCCACGGATGCGGCGGCGGGCGTGCTGCTGCTGGCAGGCATATGGGGCCTGCTGTGGCAATGCCTGCGCCCGGAATCGGTGCCGGGCCTGCTGTGGCTGGGCGCTCTGGCGGCGCTGGGCCTTGCGGCGGGACTGCTGCTGCGGTGGGATCGGAAATGGCAGCGGGCTGCCCTCTGCGGAGCGCTGCTGGTGCTGTTGGCGGCGGGCATACTGCTGCGGAGCCACATCAGCGCTGCTTTGGCGGGGCTGGGAGACTTGTGGGGTCAGTGGCGCTTTCAGCAGACCGGACGGTACACGCCGCCCTATGTGGGGGCGGGCAGCGTCTGGTGGATGCTGCTGCCTGTGGGGGCTGTAACGGGCCTTGCTGCGGGTCTTGTGCTGCGGCAGTGCTGGCGGATATGGCCGGCGGCCGTCTGCGCAGCAGGACTGCTGGCATTGCGTCTGGCGGGCCTTGTGCCGGGGGGCTGGTGGTTTACCTGCTTCCTGCTGGGGGTGCTGCTGTGCTTTGTGCAGGGCAGTGCCATAGGCCGCAGGGCCAAGGCTGTCACGGCGGGAGCGCTGGCGCTGGTGCTGCTGATGGCCGCTCGCGCGCAGACGCTCCTTTCCGCCGGAAAGCCGGAGGCCGTTGCGCCCCTCTGCACCCGCTTTCTGACACGCGGCATACAGGAGCGCCAGCTTCTTCGCCTGCGGCGGATGCGGCGCGAAAATGCAGCTTTTTTCCCGCTCTGGCTGCTGCTTCGCAACATGGAGCACCTGACGGAGCGCTTCCCTGCCCTGCTCGATGACTGCGCCCATGCCGCGCGGCCGGACGCCGCGTTTTGGGAAGGCTATGCCTCGCGGCTTGAGAACCTGAGCGTCCGCCTGCTGGAGAAAACTGCCGCATGTGTGTTTCATATTCTCGCCGTGACCCGTCTGTTCCCGCATTGGGACGATCCCTCGCCCGAGGGCTTCCGGACGCTCTGCGGGCTCTATTCCAAAGAGGTCGAGCACTCCGAGGAGAATCTGGCGCTTCTCTATCGCGCCCTTCGGCGCGGTGCGCTGCGCGTCGAGCAGCTGCTTTCCCTGCTCTGATCTTGTATAATA
>OHRU01000579.1_pt1 | contig 14230 bp, 8 predicted proteins | sample 1578491 | NCBI WGS metagenome assembly OHRU01 (sample SAMEA3879565, study PRJEB24766) | human gut metagenome | biome: human-associated habitat; feature: feces | place: USA | collected 1985/1987 | reverse complement strand
TTGTTTATACTCCTCTTAACGGTGCAGGCAACAAGCCCGTCCGCCGTATCTTAAAGGAAATCGGTATAAACAACGTTGTAGTTGTAAAGGAACAGGAAATGCCCGACGGCAACTTCACAACCTGCCCCTATCCCAACCCCGAGATAAAGGAAGCTCTGCACTTAGGTCTTGAGCTTTGCAAGACAGAAAAGCCCGACTTACTGCTTGCTACCGACCCCGACAGCGACCGTGTAGGTATCGCAGTTCCCGACGGTGACAACTACGTTCTGTTCACAGGTAACGAGGTAGGCGCAATGTTGCTCGAATATATCTGCAAGGAGCGTATCGCCGCAGGTACAATGCCCGCAAACCCCGTTGCAGTAAAGACAATAGTTACTACCGATCTTGTAAAGGCTATCGCCGCTAAGTACGGCGTAGAGCTCAGAGAAGTTCTCACAGGCTTCAAGTTCATCGGTGAGCAGATCGGCTTCTTAGAGGCAAAGGGCGAGGAAAACAGATATATCTTCGGCTTTGAGGAAAGCTACGGCTACCTTGCAGGCTCTTATGTAAGAGATAAGGACGCTGTTGTAGCATCTATGCTTATCTGTGAGATGGCGGCATTCTATCGTTCACAGGGTATTTCTCTTGTACAGGCAAGAGCAAAGATGTACAGCGACTACGGCTTCTACTGCAACAAGCTCGATACATTCACATTCGAGGGTGAAACAGGTATGAAGAAGATGAACGCTATCATGGATACTCTCAGAAACGAAAAGCTTGACGCTGTTGCAGGTCTTAAGGTTATCGGCAAGGCTGACTACAAGCTCAGCGTAAAGACAGACTATGAAAGTGGCAAGACAGAAGAACTCACACTTCCTAAGTCAAACGTTATCACATTCTACCTTGAGGATAACGCAAGCGTAGTAATAAGACCCTCCGGTACTGAGCCTAAAATCAAGCTCTACTACACAACAGTAGGCACAAGCGTTGAAGACGCTGCTGAAAAGCAGGTTAAACTCTCGGCAGATTTCACAAAGATTGTAGGCTGAACAAGCTGTTAATACACAAGTTTCAGAAAATTTTGAAAAAACTATTGCAAAACAGTTTTGTATATGCTATAATAGTAACCTAAGCGTGAAAGCGCAGTATTCTGAAATCATAGCGAAAGCTGTAATTTAGATTAATTCTAAAGGTCAGGAGGTGACAGCATGAAAGAAGGTATCCACCCTAACTACCAGCCCACCACTATCAAGTGTGCTTGCGGCGAGGTTATCGAAACAAGATCAACCAAGCAGGATATAAAGGTTGAAATCTGCTCGAAGTGCCACCCTTTCTTTACAGGAAAGCAGAAGTTGGTTGACACAGGCGGACGTGTTGACAAGTTCAAGAAGAAGTACAATCTTGACAAGTAATGAAAAAAGAGGATCGTGGTTTTCACGGTCCTTTTTGTTTTAAGCACGGTGTACAGCCGTGCTTGTTTTTTGCTATGCCTGCATTTGATTCTTTCAAAGGCGAAGGGAGTATTTAGCAAGGCTGTTGCAAAAAAAGTAAAAAATCAGCCGTGCATCAAGGCGATGCACGGCTTTTATGTTATTGGCTGTTCTTTTCAAAGGTCGGCGTACCCTTTGCGTAGCTTCCGTCACGCTGTCTTACAAGCGATTCATCCTTACTGCAGTCGATTATTGCGACCTTGCCGAGAATTTCTCCGCTTTCGTTGCTGAGTATCAGCGTTTCGCCGGTTTTAAGACTGAAATTCGTCTGCATTTTCATCAGCGTATTTTCAGACTTGTTGTTCTTGCAAACTATCGTGAGCGTTGAATGAGGCTTTACGTTGACGGTGGGTATCTTGTAGCGGTTAAGCATATCATCCTTATCTGTAAGATAAAGACCTTTTGTTGATACGTCGTTGTCATTGGGGTTGTAAAGCTCTATCCAGTCTTCATCGCCGCCCGTGTACACTTCGCTTATATACAGCAGTTCGCCTGTAGACGATGTTTTTTCACTGCGTGCGTTTATTGTTATCTTGCCCTTTTTAGCCATTGAGCTGTCTATCGTTATCTCACGGTCGGTATAGGTCTTGCCGTTTACCTCCCAGCTTGTGAAGGTGTAGCCCGACATATCCTCGGCTGTCAGCTTTACCTTGTAGGGCGTGAAATATTCGGCTGTTACCGTATTTGAGTCCTTGACGGTCTGAATGTTCATAGTGAGCTTAAGACCCTTTGCGCCGTTCAGCTTTACCTTGTATGTATCGTCCTTGTCGATTCCGAAATTCTTGCAGATGTCGCTGAGAATGATATTTGCACGCTTGTCGGCGAATTCTCTTATCTCGTTTCTGCTGTTTTCAAACGTACCCTCGTTTGCCCACGTTGATGTGATACCCTTGTTCAGAGCATAAAGCTGTTCCTTATCGCTGTCTGCGAGCTTCTGCTCAAGCGTTGCCAGAATATTTTCAGAGCTGAATGCGCCGCCTATAAGGTCGCAGAGGTTGTTTGCCAGCTTTTCACGCATATCCGCACGTTCCATAAGTGCCGATATAAGCACTGAGCCGCCTGCAGGGTGAGTGCCGTTTAAAATCTTGGTCAACGTCTTGTTTGCGTATCCGTCCGAATAAAGTCCCCAGGCAAATTCTGCATCGTAGAAGAAATATCTCCACTTGCCGTCCTGGTACTTGCTTGTGACCTCTTCGCCGTCTGACGCAACATACCGCCACACTTTATAGTTGTTTCCGGGCCAGTCACGGTTGTCGATAAATAACTGCATTGCGAGGTAGTGCATATAGTTGTCTATGTCCACCATAGAGCAGAACTGCTCGAATTTCTTGTCGTCGGTAAGTCCGCTCTCAGCAAGCTCAAGAACTTTATTATAATCGTCTGCCGCACCTTCTGCGTTTTCATCGACTATCTCGCCCTCGGCTTTTCCGACCACCTGATAGTTGTCCTTCGTGCCGCCGTAGCGTTCTTCGAGATATGCACGGCTGAAATTCTGATGGAGCCACGCAAAGCCGTAATACTTTCCGTTAAGGAATACTGCCGCAGGGGCGGTCGACTGCGCATCAAGGTAGCCAGACTGCTTTGCAAGCGACATTGAAAGCTCGTCACGCACACCTGCAAATTCACGGTCGTTTGCACCGTTACGCAAAACTATGCGGTCAATCTTTGTGAGAATCGCACCGTTTTCATCTGTAGCGTCGCTGAAGAACGGGTAGCTGAATTTGCCTTTATCGCCGGTGTACATCGTTCTTGCGATGAGCTTCCACGATTTCTGGTCAACTGCGGCAGAATATGCACCTGCAACTCTTGCGCCTGCCTGCTGTGAAACAAGAAGCTTTCCGTTGCTTGAAAAAGCCTCGACATACATAGGCCTTTCGCCTGCCATACCTTCCTGATTCCAGTTTGCAGGTTCGTTGGGCGTGATTTCGCTTTTTCCGTCATACTCGTTTGCTATCCACTCGTCACGGATTTTTCCTGCTACGGCGATGCCTTTTTCATAATCGTAAAGGTTTTCACTGTCGGTCGAAAGCACGAATACATAAGTGCCTTTTTCAAAACGTTCCGACACGTCCTTGCCTGTGACATAGCTTTTTGTGAATACTTCGGAAGTGCCGTTTTCGCTTACCGCAATGGCTTTTATCGTCTTTGCGGTGACCTCTCCCGAGCTGTGCACCTTTATGGGATTTGTATATCTGTTTGATTTTTTCGTGGGGGTCTCGCCGTTTGTGGTATAGTAGATTGTTGCCGTTTTATCTTTTGCTTTAAGCTCAACCGATATGTCTTTATCAAAAAAGCTGCCGTCGGGAGAGAAGGCAATATCTGTTTTCTGCTTTACCCCGCCGTCCTCGTCCTTTATTATCGGCTGAAGCGGGCTTAACACTTCGGGAAGTCCGCCCTCCGCCGATAAAAAAGCGTTATAGGTTATTGCGGCGGCTGTACCTACAGCAACCACTGCGGCAAGAATGCCTGCACGTTTTAATGTTCCGCTGTGAATAAACATGATTCCTCCGTTTAGAATCCAAGGGTTAATGGCACTAAGCCTGTATAGATTCTATTGTAACAGAAAACGTTGTCAAAATCAACGATTATTACAAGAATTCCGCTAAATATTCCGTGAAAAATCAAATGTAAATATACGGTAACATATTTAAGGAAAATCTGACATACACTTGTAAAAAAGAAAACACAACGAGGAAGGAACGGTATTTCAAATGACGGAATTTTTACCGGAGGGAAGAAGACTTGCATACAAAGAGAACACGGCGGCATTGCAATCAGCCAAAACGCTTATGCAGGCGGCGGTGTCGGGGGCAATACTTGAGGCTTCGTGTACGGTGTGCGATGCGGAGCATAATATGCACGTCGATCTTGGCTGTATGAAGGGGATAATACCTCGCAGTGAGGGCGCAATAGGCATAGAAAGCGGTGCGACACGGGATATAGCGCTTATATCAAGAGTGGGAAAGCCTGTCTGCTTCAAGATAACGAAGATAGACGAAACCGGAAGCGAACCCTTGGCAATCCTGTCAAGGAAGGCGGCACAGGAGGAGGCAGACAAGGAATATGTATCAAAGCTGACTCCAGGTGATATTATAGGGGCGAGGGTAACGCATCTTGAACAGTTCGGCTGTTTTGTGGACATAGGCTGCGGCATTGCGTCAATGATACCGATTGACGCTATCTCGGTATCAAGAATAGTTCATCCTGCAAACAGATTTTCGGTAGGCGACGATATTTTTGCGGTGGTGAAAGGTCGGGATCAGGGACATATCTGCCTTACACACAAGGAACTGCTCGGAACGTGGCAGCAGAACGCAGAACGTTTTGCGGTAGGCGAAACCGTTCCCGGCATTGTAAGGTCGATAGAGGACTACGGGATTTTCATCGAGCTTGCGCCGAATCTCGCAGGGCTGGCGGAGCTTAAAAGCGGAATAAAGGTGGGAGATTGCGCCTGCGTGTATATCAAGGCGATTATACCCGAAAAGATGAAAATCAAGCTGATAATTGTAAACTGCTGTGATGACGGCTGTGTTCCGCTTGAAGCGCCGTATTTCATTACAGAGGGGCATATTGACCGGTGGGTGTATTCAACTCCCGGTGCGCCGAAGTACATAGTTACGGATTTCAGCGAATAGCGTGGCGTCAATGTACCGCCTCAGATTCGCCTGCGGCAATGTGCCGCCTCAAACTCCGCCTTTGGAATTGTCTGAGCTATCCGCAGGATAGCAAAACGGCGGGCGGCAATGTTGCACTTCAAATTTGCTTATCTGAATGGCGGAGAATTGCGTAACCTCCGATGACGGCGGTAAAACATGTTGGACTGTTGCAAAAAATAAAGCCGTTGCGGTGTTCCGTAACGGCTTTAGTGCTATATGCTGATTACTTTATATCAAGCGCTGATTTAAGCTCGTCAACCTTGTCTGTCTTTTCCCAAGCAACGTCAAGGTCTGTACGTCCCATGTGACCGTAAGCGGCAAGAGGTCTGTACTTTGTATTTCTTAAATTCAGTGAGCTGATTATCGCACTGGGGCGAAGGTCGAACACCTTGCTTACAGCAGCTGAAATTTCGCTGTCGTGTTTTACGCCTGTGCCGAATGTATCAACAAAGACAGATACGGGCTGTGCAACGCCGATAGCATACGCAAGCTCAACCTCGCAACGCTTTGCTATGCCTGCGGCTACAATGTTCTTTGCAACGTGTCTTGCGGCGTAAGCGGCTGAACGGTCAACCTTTGTGGGATCTTTTCCTGAGAATGCGCCGCCGCCGTGTCTGCCGACACCGCCGTATGTATCTACTATTATCTTTCTGCCCGTAAGACCGCTGTCGCCCTGAGGACCGCCTACTACAAAGCGTCCTGTGGGATTTATCAGCATCTTAGTGTTCTCGTCAAGCAGTGAAGCGGGAACGGTAATCTTTATAACCTTTTCGATAATATCGGCTCTGAGCTGTTCCTGCGTAACATCAGCCTTGTGCTGTGAGGAAACAACGACAGTGTCAATTCTTGAGGGAGTGCCGTCCTCGTTATATTCTACCGTTACCTGCGTCTTTCCGTCGGGGAGAAGATAGGGTATCTCGCCTGACTTTCTTACTGCTGTGAGCTTCTTTGAAAGTGCGTGAGCAAGGGAAATCGTAAGGGGCATAAGTTCCTCGGTTTCATCACACGCATAGCCGAACATCATACCCTGATCGCCTGCGCCTGTGTCAAATTCATTGTTATCTCTGCCCTCAAGAGCGTTGTCAACGCCCATAGCTATATCGGGGCTCTGCTTGTCAAGCGTTGTGAGGATAGCGCAGGTCTTGTAGTCAAAGCCGTAGTCACTGTTATCATAGCCTGTTTCCTTTATGACATCTCTTGCTATTGCAGGAATGTCAACGTTTGCCGTTGTCGTGATCTCGCCCATTATCAGAACCATACCTGTTGTGGCGCAGGTTTCGCAGGCTACACGAGCGTTCTTGTCCTGCGCTAATATCGCATCAAGCACACCGTCTGAGATCCTGTCGCAGATCTTGTCGGGGTGACCCTCTGTTACGCTTTCGGAAGTGAATAAGTATTTTGCCATTGATTTTTCCTTTCATATAGCGGTTTTAAACCGTATCCCATACGCATATACCTGCGTAAAACTGCATTAAAAAAAGCCCCTTTCGGAGCTTGCTGACTGCCTGCTCCTCATCTTTCGGTCACAGCCCTTGCCGTGCCGTAGGAATTAGCACCATTTTTCGCAAAGAAAGCTCAAGCGAAACGGTTGCTGGGTTTACGGAGCCTGACTCCCAATCTGCATTTTAATGCAGAAAATGTAAACCGCTCTTGATAAGGGATTTTTCCGATTGATATTGTAGCATAAGCAAATGCGTTTGTCAAGTAAAATGAGAATAATTTTTATTTTAACGGCATTGAAATTTATAGGGAGTTAAAAATGTCGGAATACACAATAAATAAATATAGAACGGCTGTTGAATTGTACCGTGAAAAATGGTATAATTTAATAGAGTAACGATTTCAGGAAACAACGGACGAAAGGGTGCAAGGAATTACAATGAGTTTTGTTACGCTGAGCGATATTACAAAGCAGTACCGTATGGGCGATATAATAATCAACGCAAACGATAAGGTCAGCTTTGACATTGAAAAGGGCGAATTTGCAATAATCGTAGGACCGAGCGGTTCGGGCAAGACTACGGTGCTTAATATACTGGGCGGTATGGATACCGCTACATCGGGCAGTTTTTATGTAGACGGAAGTAAGATAAGCGGTTACAGCAGAAAAGAGCTTATCGACTACAGAAGATACGATATAGGTTTTATATTCCAGTTCTATAATCTCATCCCGAACCTTACGGCAAAGGAGAATATTGAGCTGTCTACTCAGACGGTGGAGGACTATATCCCTGCTGTAGAGATACTGGAAAAGGTCGGACTTACCGACAGAATAAACAACTTCCCGGCTCAGCTTTCGGGCGGTGAACAGCAGAGAGTGGCTATAGCCAGAGCGCTTGCGAAAAAGCCCAAGCTGTTGCTGTGCGACGAACCTACGGGTGCGCTCGATTACAACACCGGCAAGATGATACTGAAATTACTTCAGGACACCTGCCGCAGTGAAAATATGACTGTAATACTCGTAACGCATAATACGGCGATATGCCCTATGGCTGACAGGGTTATACACATGAAAAGCAGTAAGGTGAGCGAAATAGTAGTAAACGAGCATCCGACACCCGTTGAAGAAATAGAGTGGTAAGCGGGGAAAGGGAACGGATATGAAAAATGCAATGCTGAAAAATGCGTTTGCCGAGATGAAGAAAACAAAAAGCCGTTTTCTTTCGATATTCGGTATAATCGCTATCGGCACAGGATTTTTTGCGGGACTTCTGCAGAGCGCTCCTGCGATGAAGGTATCATCGGATCATTATTACGACAGGACTTCCCTGTCGGATATCAGGCTGGTATCTACATACGGATTTGACGATAACGATATAGACGCTTTGAAAAAAGGGCTTCCGGATGTTGATATTTATCCCGGATATTTCACGGACGCATACGTCAACACGGATGCGGGCGAAAAGAAGGTCGCAAGGGTATATTCTCTTGACAAAACGGGTGAAAACAATCCGTACAGCTCTTTACAGATAGTTGACGGCAGACTTCCCGAAGAAGAAAACGAGTGCGTTATCGACAGCGGTAAACTGCTTGCTCATTATAAAGTCGGGGACAAGCTGACGCTGTGTGGCGATGAAGACACGGATATAGACGGAACTTTGTCGGTCAAGGAATTTACTATAGTCGGAAAATTCGCATCGCCTATGTATATATCTGATGCGGAGCGTGGAAACACGACCATAGGAAGCGGTTCAGTCTATATGATATGTTATATACCGGAAAGCTGTTTCAAGACAGAGGTATATACTCAGGTTATGATAAACTCTGACGAATTAAAGCAGTACAGCTGTTACAGCGATGAATATGAGGATGCCCGTGACGCTCTTGAAAAGAAGATACAGAAAATAGCGGATGTAAGAGAAGAAGAGCGTTTTGACGAAATAGCAGGCGATGCAAAGAAGGAACTTGACGACGGGCAGAAAGAGCTTGATAAAAAGAAGAGCGAAGCATACGCAGAAATAGAGAAAAACGAAAAGAAGCTGTCTGATGCAAAAAAACAGCTTGACGAAGCAAAGCCTCAGCTTGAAAGCGGCAAGAAAACGCTTGATGAATCGAAAAAACAGCTTGATGAGGCAAAAAAGGAGCTTGACACGAACGGGGCTACCCTGACGGCGACAAAAGATGTGCTTGACAGCACAAAGAAAAAGCTGGACGAAACGAAGCTGCAGCTTGAAGACGGAAAGAAAACGCTTGACGAAAGCTATATACAGCTTGTTACAGCTAAAATACAGCTTGAAAACGCAGACTCACAGTTGAAGTCGAGCAAGGCTCAGCTTGACGATGCAAACACAAAGATAACAAGTCAGCAGGCGATTATAAATACGAGCCGTGAAACGCTGGAGGATTCATACAAGAAGGGTAATATCACCAAAGAGGCTTATGATTCCGGAGTTAAGCTGCTCGACAGCTCGCAGGCGGAGCTTGACAAGCAGAAGAAACAGTATGAAAGCGGACTTGAGCAGTATAACGACGGGCTTAAGCAATATAATGACGGAAAGCTGCAGTACGAAATCGGTTATGCCAAATATGAGGACGGAAAAAAGCAGTACGAGGACGGATATTCTCAGTACACAAGCGGACTTGCACAGTACGAAAGCGCAAAGGCACAGTATGACGCAGGAAAGGCACAGTATGACGCAGGTTATGCTCAGTACCGCTCAGGCAAGGCAAAGTATGACAGCGGTAAAGCGGAGTATGACAAGAATTATGCCGATTATGAAAAGGGTCTGAAGGAGTATAACGAGGGCAAGACAGCACTTGAAACGGCAAAAACCGATGCAGACAAGCAGTTTGCCGATGTTCAGAAGAAGATAGATGATGGCAGGGAAAAGCTCGAAAAGACGAGTAAACCGGAGTGGTATCTGTTTACCCGTGATGATAATCCGGGTTACAGTGAATACGGTCAGAATGCCGAAAGAATAGGCAATATAGCTATGGTGTTCCCCCTGTTCTTTGTAATGGTGGCGGCGCTTGTATGTCTTACCACGATGACACGAATGGTAGAGGAACAGCGTACCCAGATAGGAACGCTCAAGGCGCTTGGCTATAAAAACGGCGCTATTATATTCAAATATCTGCTTTATGCACTGACAGCGGCAACGGCGGGCGCTTTATCGGGTATGCTTGTGGGAATGAAGATATTCCCGGCAATCATTATTACCGCATACGGAATGATGTACGTTATCCCCGATATTCTTTTGCCGTATGATTATATACTTATGATATGTACCACAGTGGTAGCTGTACTGCTTACTGCTGTTACAGTTTATTTCTCGTGCGGCGGCATACTTCACGACTGTCCTGCGGCTCTTATGCGGCCGAAAACGCCAAAGAGCGGTAAGAAGATACTGCTTGAACGCATAGGCTTTATATGGAACAGGCTTTCGTTCAGCTATAAGGTAACGATGCGTAATATATTCCGTTACAAGAGAAGAATGCTTATGACGATAGTGGGCATTGCAGGCTGTACAGCACTTGTGCTGACGGGATTCGGCGTGTATGACAGCGTAAACGATATTTTGCAAAAGCAGTTCGGCGAGATAAGCAATTATACCGGTATTACCGCTTATGACAATACCGTGACCGACGAACAGACAGCTAAGATAGGAAAGATGCTTGAGCGTTATGACTGCGAGGGCAACAGGATATATCAAAAGCAGATAACGGTATATAACAGTAAGAAAAGCACAGAAGCGTATATATTCGGCGGAGCGGACAACGAAACCATCGCACAGTTTGTGACGGTAAAGGACAGACGGACAGGCGAACAGTATACGGTAACCGATGACGGCGTTATAATAAACGAGAAGCTGGCATCTTTGCTCGGCGGTATAAAGAAGGGCGATACGGTAACGATAGCTTTGTCGGAAACGAAGCGAGTTACTGCTACGGTAACGGAGATATGCGAAAACTACGCCCATCACTATGTGTATATCACGGAAAAGCTGTACAAGGAGCTTAGCGGCGAGGAAGGACTGCCGTATAACTGCTTCTTCTTCAACTCTGAGGACGGCGACGATATGACCGAAAGTGACAGGGACGAGCTTGCACAGGAGCTTATGAAGATAGACGGAGTTATGGGAGTGAGCTTCAAGACAAGCGTTGCGGGAACATTCAGTTCTATGCTCAAATCACTGCTTTTTGTAATAGTGGTTCTTATAGTGAGTGCAGGTGCGCTTGCGTTTATAGTGCTTTATAATCTTACGAACATCAATATAAACGAGCGTATAAGGGAGATCGCATCGCTCAAGGTGCTTGGCTTCTATGATAAGGAAGTATCAATGTATGTGTTCAGGGAAACGGTGATACTTACCCTTATAGGAACAGTGACGGGTATGGTATTCGGAAGATTCCTTGTTGACTTTGTTGTAAAGACGGCTGAAATTGATATGGTTATGTTCGGCAGAACGGTGCATCCGATGAGCTTTGTATTTTCGGGTCTTATAACGATATGCTTTGCCGTGATAGTAATGCTGTTTATGCACAGACGGCTTATGAAGGTCAATATGGTCGAGGCACTCAAGAGTGTTGAATAATATTTCGGCATTAGCCGGGAGGTTGATAATATATGAAGATAAGTAAGGCGATCGTTGCCGCTGTAGGTGCGGCGGCTGCCGTAGGCGCGGCTGTATATGCCAAGAAAAAGCTGGAGGAAACGCAGACTCCGCTCAGAAAGAAAAGCCTGACCGTATGGAAAAACGGCGAAGTAACTCATAAGGAGATAATCAGAAAGCCTATAAGCGAGGAAGAACAGACCGATGCGATAAACAGCCGCATTGATGAGGCTGTACGCCGGTATAAGCCTATGTCCGAAAGGGATAACGGCGAAACCGAAACCGAGCCTGAGATAGCGCCTGTCAATTTTACATTTACTCAGAGTGAAGATGACGGCGATCCCGGGGTCAGCTTTGAGCGTGTATTCGACCATTTCAACAGGCTTGAATCGTCCGTCGGTAATGAAGGCGAGGACGCAGGCGAAAGCGGCAAAAAAGCTGAGGATACAGCCGAAGAAGCCTTACCCGCAGTAACGGCAATAGTAACGGCAGTTGAGGAGAATTTTGACGAGCAAGCCGGAATGCCGAAGCAGATGATGCTTGAAAAGGGGATAATGACATCCGCTCCGATAGCAAATGCGGTTCAGGAGCTTGCAGAAATGCCGTCTGTTATACAGGATAATGAAGAAATTGAAGATGTAAATATGCCTGTTGATGAGAGCATTTTCGATCTTTATGCAAGCGAGCCTGTTGAGGATGCGGTAAAGGCTTTTGAGGAAATCGCCGAGCAGGAAGAAACCGCCGACAGCGAAATTAACGATGAACAAAATGACACTGCTACCGAAGAAGCTGTAAGCGAGCCTGTCGAGGACGCAGTAAAGGCTTTTGAGGAAATCGCACAGCAGGAAGAAACCGCCGACAGCGAAGAAGAGTCGCTCGAAGAACAGTTCCACACTATAATGGCGGAGGAAACCGCAAGCGAGCCTGTTTCTTCCCTTCGTACAGCTGAGTCTGTAGAGGACGCATTGAAAGAATTCGGCGACTTTATAGGAATATCCGAAACCGCTGACAGCACCGGTAGCACCGGAAGCACCGGAAGCATCAAAGATATTTCGGACGACGATCTTGAACAGACAAGCGGTATTTTTGAGGAAAGTACATTATCCGATGAGCTGTCCGAAACTCCGGACGAGCCGATTGACGCTGACGAAAAGCCGAGAACTATGGATTTCTTCGATCTGCCGGACGAAGCATATACGCCTGCACAGGTTACCGAAGAAAAGCACGATGAGAATGTTGCCGAGGTAGAGGATTTGTTCGGAAATCTGCTTATGGATGACGAGCCTGAGGTAAAGAAAACATTTAACGATCCTTCAGAGGTCTTTTCGTTATTCGATACGGCTGACGGCGGACAGGACGATTTCGACAAGTACAGCGATGAAAAGATCGAGGAAGAAAGCGAGAAAAAGAAGACCAGCGATACAAGAAAGTACATAGCGCAGGATATTGCGGATAATATCGCATCGTTTGCACAGTTGCTTGAACCGCTCAATGCCATCAAGGAGAACAAGATACGCAGTAAGAGCGGTATACTGTTCGACTGGGAAATGAGGATACAGGCGCTTATAGGCGATCTGCCGATAAAGACGTACTGGAGAAACAACTTCCGCAATTATGAGATATGGAGCGATGAAAAGTGCATGGAAAAGGCAGGCGAGCTGCTCTCTATGCTTGAGCTTGTCGGAATAGTGCGTGATAAGGCAAAAGAGGTCGTGATAGACAAGGATACGCTTGATTTCTATTCGGCACAGAGCGAGCATCTCAACAATGATTTCCATATAGGAGAAACGGTCGTTGTTACACGGCCGTGCTGGAAAATAAACGGACGCCCTGCAAGAAAGGGCGAAATTGCTAAGAAAGCTCCGTTTGCGGAATTCAGCCGTAAGAAAGTATCACCGCTTGAAACTATGCTGAGAGAAAACAGCTGTTCTGACGGGGATGTGAATATTCCCGTTACGGAGGACAATTTCTGTACATACGACCGTGAGATACCTTATGTAAAAAGGGCAATCGCAGAAGGCTTCTGCAAGTGTGCCGTAAGACGTATGGAGGACGGAGGCGCTCTGGCATTCTTCTATGAGGTTATTGCGGAGGGCGAAAATGTTCACTATTCGCCGTGCACTCTGAGATTTGAGGTCAACATTGATAAGAATGCAAATGTTGTCGGAAGATTCAGAAGCGAAAAAGTGTAAAAAGGAAAAGTGATATGTATACAAAAAGGCACCGCCAAAGCGGTGCTTTTTTCGTTTCACTTCACAATTGACTATGGGTGCGGAATATGTTAAAATCTATAACGTAAAAAGAATATTGGTCTAATTGGAAACGCACATCCCCCGGATGATAACGAACAACACAATAAAGTGCAAATTGTTATTATCAGGAGGAATTTTTTATGCCCAAAAACTTATTTCAGGAAATCGTGTTTACTGTTATGATGGTGTTTGTTATGGTGTACGCTATGATATGCTATAATATAGCACTTAATATCGGCGGTATGACAAACGAGGTCTTTTTACTTGCTTTCAAGGAGCTTGTGATAATGGGACCTATCGCTTTTGTGCTTGATATTTTTTTAGTCGGCAGGATAGCAAAGTACAAGACTTTTAAAATAATTAATCCTGAACGTGATAATCCGTTTTTCATAGTTCTCGGTATCTCGGTTATTTCAGTTATCTTTATGTGTCCGCTTATGAGCCTTGCCGCAACTCTTCTGTTCAAAAATGCGGGAAGCGAAGTTATTGCGGTGTGGATTCAGACAACGATAACCAATTTTCCTATGGCTCTGTGCTGGCAATTATTCTTTGCGGGTCCTGTTGTAAGAGCTGTTTTCTCACTTATATTCAGAGAGAAGAAAGCTTTACAGAAGAATGAAATGGAAGAAATGCCTGAGATAGAGGTACAGTAATATTAAAGCCACGATTTTTTATCATCGTGGCTTTAGCTTGTAGAAAAAGTTTATTTTTTAGAAATATAGCAAACTCTCTAACCCTAACCCCAAACCCCTTCCCCTCGGTGAAGGGCTGTGTATGCTTTGTTGGCTCTGCATCGTGCA
>OHRU01000576.1_pt1 | contig 14238 bp, 10 predicted proteins | sample 1578491 | NCBI WGS metagenome assembly OHRU01 (sample SAMEA3879565, study PRJEB24766) | human gut metagenome | biome: human-associated habitat; feature: feces | place: USA | collected 1985/1987 | reverse complement strand
TTACCGCTGTGGACATTGACGAAGAAGCCGTCATCGTTACCCGCGGCAACGCCGAAGACAACGGTCTTGAAAAATTCATCACCGCCGGCGTCAGCAACGGCTATCAGTCCGAACTGGTATCGAAAAACGCCCCCTATGACATTATATTTGCCAATATTCTGGCCCGCCCGCTGATTGAAATGGCGCCCGCCCTGGCTCAAAATCTTAAACCCGGCGGTTTTTGCATTCTGTCCGGCTTTGTCGGCGACCAGGAAAACTGGGTCATCAAAGCGCACGAAGAACAGGGGCTTTCTCTGGTAAAAATATATGAAATGGACAACTGGCGCGCCGCACTCATGGAGAAAAAAGCATGACGCTCAAAGAACTGCAGACTGCCGTAAAAAAAAGCAAACTGAACGCCTATATCGTTACCCGTTCCAATATGTTCATCGGGCAGGATCTGCTTGACGACGAAAATCCGCTGCGGGCGCTGACCGGGTTCAGCGGCTCGGCGGGAACCCTGGTCGTCACGCCCGACAAGGCCTTTCTGCTGGTTGACGGCAGATATGAGATTCAGGCGGCCCGACAGACGAACCCGGACGAAGTCAAAATAATCTGCGGCCGAAACAATTTGCTTGCCCAATGCCTGACCGGCCTTTTCGGCGGCAAGCCTGCCAAAGTCGGTTTCAACAGCTTTACCAACGCCGTCCGCGGCATCGAGCGGCTGGCCGAACGTTTCCCGGACATAGCTTTCATTCCCGACACATCGCAAATCTTTGCCAACAACATCTTTGGCCGTCCCTGCCGGGTTTTTGAACACAAAATCGAATTTTGCGGCGTCGGGCGCAACGAAAAAATCGGCGGCATCAGCAGCCGTATCGGTTCCTGCGGCTGCGACGCTTATCTCTTCACGGCCGCCGACAGCGTTTCCTGGCTTTTAAACATCCGTTCCGACGCGCTCCCCGACACGCCGCTGGTCCGCGCCTACGCGCTGTTGGACAAAGACGGACGCATTACCCTGTTCGGCGACAACCTGAACTTTGACTTTGAACCGGCAGACTTCGGGGTCGAACCGCTGGCCAAACTTCCCAGGGCTTTGAAAACGTACAAAAACAAAACCGTCGGCTTTGACGCGGAAACGACGCCGTATTTTTTTCGCCAGCTGTTTGCCGAACGCAAAATTGCCGAGCGTCCGCTGGAAGATTTCTGCCAGACGGCCAAAGCCGAAAAAAACCCGGTCGAAATCAGCGGAATTGAAGCGGCGCATTTGCGCGACGGCGTCGCCATGGTTCGTTTTCTGCACTGGCTGTCCGGCAACTGGCCGGGAAAGACCGAACTTGACGTTGTCAAAAAACTGCATGATTTCCGTGCTCAAGGGAAAAACTACTGGTCGGAAAGTTTCGGCACCATTGCCGCCGCCGGCCCGGACGGCGCCGTCGTCCATTATCAGCCCATTGCCGAAACCGACCGGAAACTGGAAGAAGGCTCTCTGCTTCTGCTCGACAGCGGTGCGCAGTACTTCGACGGAACGACCGACATTACCCGCACCATTGCCCTCGGCACACCAAGCCCGGAAATGTGCGACAACTTCACTTTGGTTTTAAAAGCACATATTGCCCTGGCTTCACAAAAGTTTATCGACGGCACCGACGGCATGTCGCTGGACAAGATTGCCCGCAGTCCGATGTGGAACGAGGGCAAAGACTACAAACACGGTACCGGGCACGGCGTCGGCTGTTTTCTCAATGTCCACGAAGGGCCTCAGAATATCGGCATGTACAGCTCTTCATATCCCCTGCGCAAAAACATGATTCTTTCTGTCGAACCGGGATATTACCAAGAAGGCGCCTATGGCATCCGCATCGAAAACCTTGTCCGGGTTGCGGCCTGCGAACAGCCTGATTTTGCGAAAGATTTTCTGGAATTTAAAATTTTGACGCTCTGCCCCGTTGATAAACAACTGGTTAATAAATATTTAATGAGCAGCGGAGAGATATCCTGGCTGAACAACTATCACAAACAGGTTTATGAACGGCTCTCGCCGTTCCTGAACGCAAGCGAAAAGAACTGGTTAAAGGATGCCTGCTCTCCGCTGTGAGTTTCAACACGATGCGGAGAAAAAAGATGATAAAACTTCTGTGGGCTTTTATGATTATGGTTGCGCTGGCCATTCCCCTGCATGCCGAACTGACATACGAAGGAGCTTACAACCCGAACCAGAATCTGCAGGAATATTTCGACGAAGCCTATCCGAATTATGACAAGCCGATAATTTACGTATTTTTCAACAACGATCCCTGCTTCCAGTGCCCGCAAACCATTGAACTGATAGAACAGGTCTACAACCGGAACTATCAGAACGAATACAGCCTGTTTCTGATTAATTACCAAAATGACGACGAATATAACTTCATCGAAACCTACGACTTGAATCAGCCGTTGGAGGTTGTTCTGGTCGACGTCGCCGACGGACAGAGCATCGGCTACAAGAAACTGGAGAATCTTCAAAACCAGATTTCCGATCCGGTCAGTTTTTCGGAAAACCTCCAATATCAGATAAACTCCTTTTTCAACGGAGAAGACTGATGTCCGCTGCTCTCCCGGCCAGAGGCTGTTTCCTGATAATGACGCAGAAATCCGTCATCTCGTTTGTAATCCGCATTTTTGCCAGCCGGCGCTTTGAAAAACAATCCTTCGCAAAAATAACCTCGGCATTGTACTGCGCTTTCAGCCGGCTGAAAATATCCCTTCCGTAAGCCCGGACATGGTCATGTTGCCCATAGTATTTTTCCCGCTCTTCCGGTGACGTGATTGAATTGTCCTGAAAAGTTTTTTCCAACCCCATATAGACGGGAAAATTAAGCACAAACCTCCCGGCTTCAAAACCCGCAGCAGCTCGGTCAAAAACTTGCTCTCGTCCATAATGTGTTCCATAACCTGATTGCTCAAAACGACATCAAACGTATTGTCGGCAAAAGACAAGTTCGTAACATCTTCTTTCCGGCAGCGGCAGAATCTGTACCGCTCGGGCGACAAATCCATCGGCACATAATCAACAAGCGGATAACGCCCTATCAAATCACAGATACACTTTTCCGGAGCCGTATGCAAAACATGTATCGGCTTACGGGTATTCAAAAAATATTTCTTATAAATAAAAAACAGGAACCGGTGCCGTTCCAGCGAACGGCAATAAGGACACTTGACCGCGAACCGGGGCTTGCCGACCATATCCATAAACCGGCCGTAGCGATTGCAGACCGGACAAAAATAAACGCCTCCCGTCAGCGGACGAAAATACTTTATTTTTATTCCGAATATCGTAACGACCCGATGATATTTTTCATTTTTTATCGAAAAAAAGAACCGCAGCAGCTTTCGCAACATCACACACTCCACCCGGACAGACAAACTTGAATCATGAAAATCAGCACATTGAAAACATATACTTTTTCTCTTAACTAAGCCTTAACGTCCGATGTTTTTCCGCCGCCCACGGCAAATCCGTAAAAAAATATTCCGCAGCCTTTGTTTCAGTTCCCAAATACGATAATAAATTTTCGGAGTTCGCGCCTTTCTTATAAAATTCAAATTATCGTTATCCTCACTGCGAAAAAGATTCCATAACGTATAAGGTTTAGCCATTTCAGAAGCGCCGACCGCCTCCAATCCGACCTCGCTGAAAGGAACGCTTCCCAAAAATTCTGCCCATTGCCTGTTTTCGGAATGCAGCAACATACCAAAATATCTCTTAAATATGTTGGAAGAATAAACGGAAATATTATTCTTGTGTTCAAAACAACTCATTTCGCGGCAAAAATCCAAAATACCGCAAAGATATTCCTCATGTCCCCACTTCAAAAGCAAAGAATTGTCAATGTTTTCCAAAACCGGTTCAATCCTGCCGCCCGGACATTCCCTGTATCCCAAAGTCTGACCTTGAGGACATCGGCAAAGAGCCTCGAGCCAAAGCATACAGCCGAGGGAAATCGTCATATAGGTTATTTTCCGGGATTTCTCATAATCGGTATTTACGGAATTATAAAAATAAAAAGTTGTAATTCTCCGACCGGCGTCAAGTTCGGAAACAATACTTTCCAGCATATCCTGCGTTCTGCCGGAACCGCACAAATCAACAAACGCAAATTTGCGGTCAAAATCTATTTCCTGCCTCAAATACCTTTTTAGCAGTTTCCTGTTTTGCTCATGCGCGGCAATAACTTCCGCCTTCAAACCGTCGGAAGCAAGTGCTGCTTTCTCGTATATCTCGACTTGCTTAGCCGATTTATCGGCATTGCTTACGTCAAAATACTTCTTCAAAACATCAAAACCTATTCCCAGCCGCAAAGCCAGCCGCTCAAAACAAAAACTGCGCTTATATTCGCCAAACGTCATCCGAATAAATTCATCAATGTTCTCGCAGCCCGGAATACGCAAAGACAGTCTGGAACCATAAAAATAATGCGTTCTCAGACTAAGTTTTTTGGCAGCAATAATAACATCGGCAATTTTTTTCAACACAAAACCGTCTCTGGCTATAAAATACAAATCAGTTATCCCTTCACCTGACGAAATGTTTAACAGCCAGCTGACATAAGAATATAAGATTGCCCCGGAAAACGATACTCCGAAACCGTAAATGGAATCTTCGGAGGCGGAATCATTCAACAGCCGCGAACATCCCAAATATGCCTGAAATTCAAGTGTATTGCCGCTTCGAAGCAACGTTTTCTCATAAGATTTCAAAACTTTTGGCGCAAAAAAATCTGCATTTATCCTCAACGCCCTCGCATTATCGACATCAGTCTTCAAATTATCTCCGCAATGCCGCCACTTTCTGTAATCCGCCCTATAAAAATCCTTTATATGCCGATACAGATCCCCGCGCTCTTTGCTCCGTTTCAACTCACCCGAAACAAAAATCGGAATATCGTTAAAAATATCGTCAAACTGCAACAAAATTTTACGTATCTGCTCTGCAGTCAAATACATATCCGAAACAAGAATAACCTGCGCTTTTTCCTTCAGCAGCTTCCGAACCTTTTCAATATTCTCATAAATCGGTACGGCATTACGATATTCCGTTTCCAGTTCAAGATTTACCAGTTTTTCCGATAATGTTTCGGACAAACGAAAGTTATTGGCAATTAAACGATATATTTCCTCCAATGTTATTTCACTGTGTCCATGGCGAGATTTGTTAGCTTTCTTCAAAAACAACGCCGTATCAACCCTGATTGAAGCAAAATTCTGCCGAAAAAAAATATCTGTTTGACGAAAAGAAACATCATTACAAATTTTATCCTGCATTATGGCAAAAATTCCATGTGCCGAAGCGGTCCGCCGCGTAATCAGCGTATCCCAGACGTCAAACGAATATAACCAGTCAGCCATCCGCAATCCTTCCCGTTTATCTCAGGCCTTGCCTTTTGTCCGAAACTTAAACCTGATGCCAAAAACCGAGACAACTCTGTGCTTTTCGCAGATTTTCACGCCAAACAGTTTGCTCCGTGCTCTTACGGGCTTCACGTCTTTCTTTGAAGCAGAAGATGCTTTCCTGTCCGGGTAGTTGCGTCTCACGGCAATATCAAAAACCAATACATTCTCTTCCGAATAATTCGCGGCCAAAACTTCCCTTGCCTTTGCCAACTTGCTTTTCGGCAATAAAGTAACCCAGGACATAAGAAGAACGTTAAACAAATCGTCAAGACTTTTACGGGTATCGTGATTCGGAATAAAAGCGCCTATATTGGGCAAACCATACGCATATTCCGTTGTTCTCGGATAAAATTTCTCTGCCCGAACGGTATTGATAAGCACTCTCGGAGCCTGCGATCTGGTCTCAAAATAAAGTTGTATATTAATGTCATGAACAACAAACACGCAATCGACATTAACCCAGGGCAAAATCAGAAGAAAATCTAAAACTTCTCCGGGAAGTCCGTGGGCGGCATCTAAAACAACCATATCAATCCCCGCCCCTATATCTGCCGCACAGTCTGCAATGGTTGAGTTTTTTTTCAAAGACCACCTTTTATGGAAACAATCCGCTTCTTCACACAGAAAGCCAACCTCCCGCCGCTTTTCAAGCGGAATGTTTTCGTTACGGTCACGATAATATTTCCCGCCGATATCCACGGAATAAAGTAAAGCTCCGCTCTCTTTTGTTGCTTCCAAAAGCAAAAGGGAACCGGCTCCCGAAGAAACGCCTATTTCTACAATTTTTTTCGGTTTCCTTTCCTGGCATAAATCATAAATAAATGCACACTCGCTTTTGGTCATTTCCGAGTAGGCTTTTATTTTCTCATATACAGCCTCAAATCCGCCCATAGCCTAATCTCCCAATAATTCTTCAAGAACGGCTCCGTAGCTCTCCGCAAAATTCCGGTTTGAAAAATATTTTTCATAAACGCGCTTATTCTTGTTTCCCAACATTTTTATATCAGAACCAAGCAAAGCGGAACTGCCCGCTTCATAATCGTCGTTCTTAACCAAAATGATATTATCGTCCCGGTTAAACTCCGGATTTCCCCCGACATCTGACAAAACGACGCATTTTGACTTGTTCATCATTTCCAGCGTTGTAAGATCAAATATCGAAATTCTGTGCAGCATAAGATAAACGTCCGTTATATTCTGCAAATATTGCATTTCCGCATAGGAACAGCCCTTCAGGTGTATATAGCTGAAATTATCATATAAACCGGACAACCGGTCCAGTTCTGTTTTGACTGCCGCTTCCAACGGCCCTTTGCCAACCATAATATAACGCACCTTTCCTGCCGTCTTTTTTAAGAAAGCTTCAAGGAACAAAGGATTCCGGTCAAGTCCTTTGGCCTTTGTAAGCTGACCTACCGACAAAAAAGTTACACAGCTATCATCCTGTGTAATGCCGGAAACCGGCAACATGTTTCCCGTCGCATACAATGTATTATACAGAACACGGCCTTTTTTAAATTGGCCGGACCGAATAATCTTATAGCGGCTGCCGGCAAAATAGTCATAAGCTCCCTCAGACGGAAAACACACGCACAAAGCATGAGCAAATGCAAGTTTTTCACTGGCCTGAATAATCTTTCGGGACACAAAAGTAAACTTCTCTCCAAAATTTATTTTTTCTTCAATTCTGGCTCCCTGAATATGAGAAACAAGAACATATTTCTTACCGGCCAAATACAAACCGAAAGCGCTGCCGTAATCATGGGTTATATATGCCGTCTCCCGGTCATCTTTAGTTTTTAACCGCACAAACTCAGCTGCACCGAACAAATCCCATAACTCGTTTTTGCGATCCGTCGAAAACCGGTTGTCCTCATAAAACGAATATTTCAGCGAAACGCCGTTAAGCTCAGAACCAAACAACACCCGGTTGGCAGACTGAACGGCTCCGCCGCCTCCCGCGCCGCCGTCGGGAAAAAAACGCCTGAAAGTTATAAAACGAACCGACCGGACTTTTTCAAAACTTTTTTTCCTGTTTCGCAAGACCAGCAGACGCAGAAAGTGCAAAAGATTTTTTAAGTCGGACATTGCTCTAATTCTCATCAAAATTTCCTTTTCCGTTTACCAGCCTCTGCAAAAATTCCGCTTCCTTGTCCAAGCGGTGCACACGAGATCTTCTTTTGGCTTCGGCCTCGGTTCTGTCATTAAAATAATGGGTTGCATATGTATCAAACTTGTCCTGGCAAAAGCTGAATCCATAAAAATCAACATTATTAAAATTTCCAAACTTTCTGAAAATTTCCCAAATCAACACCATTCCCGTCGTCGGAAAATCTACGCCGCTGGCTTTTCTCAGAGACATATGACATGCCCAGTCAAAATTATAAATTTTTTGTCCCTCACAAAGCTGCCGGTATAAAATGTCAAGATGATTATGCGCAACCCGCCAATGGTCATAGTCGGCTTCCCAGGCAACCAGCCTATAAGGTTCGGTTCTGTCCTCGACATCACTGCCGCCGCTGCCGCGCACCCAAATGTCGGTTTTGGAGCCATAATCCTTTTCAAAACCTTTCAGACGATAATTGTTGAATCTGATAACCAAATCATGCGCATCAATTTCAGCACCTTTTTTTCTGCCTATTTCCGAAGGTGCATTACCCACAACTGCCACCTTTTTTCCCTCCAGCAGATTTTTAAACAGATTTTCGGCCCTGCTTTTTTCCAAAGCCTCGTGAACTTTTGCCGCCATCATTACCCTTTCGTTGTATATTCCCCGATCAAACATATACTTGGAAACCGGCAAAAAACGTTCAAATTCATCAAGGCGGCCGTTCCGATATGCCAAAAACCTGTCAATCATACGCTCGGCCTTTTCAATCTGGCCGCTTTCCAGCAAACAGGAAAACCAGATCAGCCAAAAATGGCAGAAGTAACTTTGCCAGGCAAAGCGCGAATGGCTTATAAAATCAAAATGTTTCAGCAAAAAGTCCGTACAGCCATATGTTTCCCACATTGCCGCCACCAAATCGGCATTATCCCGGTTAATACGACTTTTTAAATCTTCGACCTGTTCTCTCAGATCTCTTAACGACGCTTTCACATTAAAAACTTTCAGCTTTAAGCCAAGCATACGATATATAACATGAAATCCGTCGTCGTCAGACTTTTCAAACACCCTAAAATTCTTTTTCATTGTATCCCAAGCCCGCAATACCCGCTTTGTATAAATTTAACGTACGTTTAAATCAAACATATATAAAGAAAATTAAACCACAAAGGGATTATTGCTATTATCCACATCTTATCGGGTTGTCTTTTTCTTCGTCCAGCGTAAGTCAAACGTACGTTAGATTTATACAGTCTTGCTGCACGACAGCAGAAAATGGAGAAGACAATGCAGAACATTAATGAACTAGCCAGAATTGTAATGCCGGCGTCGGATTTTCTTGATTATCAGGAACTGTTCATCAACCGCGAAAAAGGCACCTGCCGTCTTGACGGCATATTGAAGCAAGTAAATATCTATAAGTTCAATACCTGGATGAACATGTTTGCCGCCCAAAAGCATTATTTTTACTGCGATCTCGGCAACATTTACCTGCATTTGGACATTCAGGGAAAATACAGGCTGCAGGTTACCGGCAGCAACCGGAACTTTGCCTTTGAACGGCTGGACGACCTCCTGCTGGATACGGACTGCGAAAACAACGTCTGTCTGAAAATCGACAATGCCGAAAAATACGAAGGGCTTTTTTTCACAATCATTGAAGACCAAAACCGCCCGATAACTTTTAAATCCGGCGCCTGGTGCACGGACAAGGCACCGCGCCGCCAAAACAAGCTGGCAGTCGTAACCTGCACCTTCAGGCGCGAAGACTACATTAACAAAAACATCGCCAAGTTTGAAAACTTCCTGCGCGACAATCCGCAGCTCAAAGACAAAATAAAGCTCTTTGTTTCCGATAACGGCAAAACCCTTCCCGCCGCGTTAAATTCGGAAAACGTCACAATTTACCCGAACATGAATGCCGGAGGCGCCGGCGGCTTTACCCGCGGCCTGATTGAAGTCATGAAACTCAATGCCGGCTACACCCGGGTACTGTTCATGGACGACGACGTCGAAATTTTTCCGGAATCTTTTTACCGTACACTGACTCTGTCAGACTACCTGAAAGAAGAATATAAGGACGCCTTCATCAACGGCGCCATGCTAAGTTTGTACAATAAAGAAACCTTTATTGGCAGTTGTTCTGTCAACAAAGGTTTCTGGGCCGGAGGATATATAAACAACTTAATAATAAGCAATTATAATGAAATATTAAAATCTAACGATATTCCACCCAGCATTTTTGAAAACAAAACAATAAGGACGGATTCAGCTTGGTGGTATTGTTGCTTTGATATGGATATTGTAAAAACGGCTGGTTTACCCTTACCTTTATTTTTCAGGGGGGATGACACGGAATGGGGATGGAGAAGAAACGGTCTCCATCACATTACAATGAATGGTATTTGCATATGGCATGCCCCTTTTGAATGGCGTATTTCAAAAGTAACTGAATATTACTATATGTGGCGAAATATATTTATGATTAATTCACTTTACAATAACAATTTCAAAAAAGAATATCGCCAATATCTTATTAATAACTTCAAATACTTAGTTAATATTTATGACTATATTTCCGTAGAAATATTTTTATTTGCAATGCATGATATTATTCATGGAAGTTGCATATATAAAGAAAACCCTGAAGAACAATTTAAAAATATAAACAAATTGGCAAAACAAACCGAATATTTTACAGCAGATAATGAAGAACTACAAAAAGTAAAACATTATATTCCTAAAGTAAAAAAATGGAGAAAAATTATATATCTCATCACAAACAAAGGAAAATATTGCCCCAAAATTTTATTCAAAAAAAGAAATATCGCTTTGGAATGGTTTCCCCCAACAACCTCTTTCATCCTTACCAAGGAAGTGAAGGTATATAATTTGTTTACACAAAAATACGAAATAAGAAAATTCGACCGCAAGAAAATCAACGGCTATAATAAAGAATTTTTTAAGCTGCTCAAGCAAATTGATAAAAATTATGACAGGCTTCATGACGACTTCGTCCAAGCGCATAAGGAGTTTTCAACTTTGGCTTTCTGGGAAAAATACCTGGAACTGAAAAAATAGGAACAACGGACTATGCAAAAAAACATCCCCTGCCGGATAAAAAATCATAACTGCTGCGGCTGTGGCGCCTACGCAAACAAATGCCCTGTCAACGCAATCAGCACGAAGGAAAACGAGGAATGTTTTCTCACGCCGGCAATTGACGAATGGGAGGATGCGGAAGCATAATGACCACCGGCCTCATTTTCGACATTAAGGAATTTGCCATCAACGACGGACCGGGCATAAGGCTGACCGTCTTCATGAAAGGCTGCCCGCTGCGTTGCGCCTGGTGTCACAATCCGGAAGGCATTTCGCCGCAGCCGCAGCTCAACCGGAAAACCGGCTGCATGGTCGGAAAGGAATACACGGTCGAAGAACTGGCCCGCCGCATATGCAAATTCAGGGACGTTTTTGACCTTTCCGGCGGCGGTGTAACCTTTTCCGGCGGCGAACCGACCCGCCAGCCTGAATTTGTCGAAGCCTGCGCCCTGCGTTTGAACGGTATTCACAAAACACTGGACACCTCCGGTTTTTGCCCGTCTGCAACTTTTCGCCGGCTGCTCGGCGTCTTCGATTTGGTTTATTACGACCTCAAACTGGCCGACACCGCCGCACATCAGCGCTTTACCGGCCAGAACAACCTTCAGATTCTGGAAAATCTGCATATTCTGGACGAAAGCGGAGTTCCTTACCATATCAGAATCCCTCTGATTCCCGAGATTACCGATACCGAAAAAAATCTGTCCGGACTATTAGATATCCTTGCCGGCCTCCGCAACAAACCGCTGCGCGTCGACCCGCTGCCCTACAACATCCTTGCCGGCGGCAAATACGATTCGTACGGGATGGCTTATCCGCTTCAAAACGCATCAGCCGAAAACAATCAGGACAACATTGTCCGTTTTAAAGCCGAACTGCGCAAACGAAATATAAACATTATGGGAGAACAATAAGATGCTTACCGAACGCCTGCAGAAAATGCGCGACTTTACCCAACAGAGGAAATACAAACAGTTCCGAACCGATTTTAACGAAAACGGCACCAAACTGCTGCGCAAACTGAACTGGGACTTTACCCAGCGCAGCGCCTGGCTGCTTAAGGAAATGTGCCGGGCTGAAGACCCAATCGTTTTTCCCGGCGAAAAAATCGGTTTCATCCGTACCAAAAACAGGCTTCCCGTTTATTGTGACCCCAAAGCCGTGCGCAAATATGTCGGCAAAAACAAACATCTTTTCGCCGAACCGTTTCACAACATCTGCCCCGACTACGCCATTCTTCTCAACGAAGGGCTGGAAGAAAAGCGTCGGCAGGCCGAAACCCGCCTGTCCGGAGCCGGAAAAAGGGAAAAAATATTTTTAAACGGTGTCATCACAACCATCGACGCGGTTCTCAACCTTGCGCAAAGATACAAAGTCGCCGCCGAAGCGGCCGGCAATCGGACCGTCGCCGCGCTTTTCGACCGCGTACCTCGCTTCCCGGCCGCAGATTTCCACGAAGCGCTGCAGTCTGTCCGCTTCATTTCCTCAATTTTCAACATGGCCGACAACTACCAGTTCGGATTCGGCCGAATGGACCAATACCTCTATCCTTTTTATGAAAAAGACCTGAAAACCGGCCGGCTGACTCGCGAAACCGCCGCGGAACTCCTTGCCGAATTTTTCATTTCTCTGAACAAGGACACCGATTTGTACCGCGGCGTTCAGCAGGGCGACAACGGCCAGAGCCTGATGCTCGGCGGCTGCAAACCCGAAGACGGCAGCTCCGCCGTTAACGATTTGACCTACCTGATTATGGAAGTATCCAAAGAACTGAAACTCATCGACCCGAAAATTAATCTGCGCATCGACAGCCATACGCCTGACGACCTGCTCGAACTCGGCTGTGAACTGACCAAATGCGGTCTTGGTTTTCCGCAGTATTCCAACGATGAGGTCGTCATTCCGGCGCTGGTCAAAAAAGGTTACGCCCTCAAAGACGCCCGCAACTATACCGTTGCCGCCTGCTGGGAATTTATCATTCCCGGCAAAGGTATCGAAATTGTTAATCAGGGCGCCGTTTCAATGCCTTACGCCGTCGATGACGCTTTTGAAAAGGCCATGGCCGCCCGCGGTTCGTTCCGCCCGAAAAAATTCCTCTCGTTAATTCAAAAAAGCATGGAAAAACAAATCAAAAACATCTTGCGTAAACGCGACATCCGCACTTTGCCCTCGCCTTTCTCTTCAATTTTCTTTCACGGCAGCATTGAAAACCGGCGCGACGCTTCGGAATGTGTTCCATACCGCAACATTGGCATTCACGGTGCCGGCTCCGCCAATGCCGCCGACGCCTTAGCCGCAATCCGCCTGACTTATGAGGAAGAAGGAACAAACGGCCTGAAAAAACTGCTGGAAGCCAAACGCAGAAATTTTGAAGGCTGTGAAGAACTTCGGCACAGACTGCATGACGAGATGCCCAAAGTCGGCAACGCGGACGCCGCGGTTGACAGCGAGCTTCGCTTCCTGTTCGACTGCTTTGCCGACGCGGCCGACAAATTTTCCGACGACAAACGAAAAATCCGCCCCGGCAGCGGCTCTGCCATGTATTACATCTGGCTGGTCAACAACAATTCTCCCTGGGCTTTCGAGCCAAAAGTCAAAGCCACGGCCGACGGACGCCTTAACGGCGAAGCCTTTTCCACCAGCCTGGCACCGTCTCAGGGCATAAAGGTCGACGGCGTTCTCAGCGTGCTCAAGTCCTATTCCGTCATTGACTATTCGCGGATTATGAACGGCGGCCCGATAACCATTGAACTTTCGCCATCCGTTTTCAAATCGGACGACGGCATCAAAAAACTGGCCGGCCTGATAAAATATTTCGTCAAACTCGGCGACCAGCAGCTGCAATTGAATGTCCTTGACGCTTCGGTGCTTGAAGACGCCATCGCCCAACCTGAAAAACACCGCAACCTGATTGTCCGCGTCTGGGGCTGGAGCGGCTACTTTACCGAACTTGCGCCGGAATATCAGCAGCATGTCCTGAATCGCCACAAATATAACATTTGAGCGGAAGAACATAATTTTATCATTGACATTGAATCCCCCGTAAGCTATAAAAACCGAGTTAAGGCCGACTTAGCTCAGTTGGTAGAGCTACTGATTTGTAATCAGTGGGTCGGGGGTTCAAGTCCCTCAGTCGGCACCATAAAAAAACCTCCTTATACGGAGGTTTTTTTTATGGTATGAATTTTTGGGACTTGAACCCAAGCGGGCGCGAACCGATAGAAAACACCGCTGCTCCGGTGTTTTCGTTGTGAGCGGTGATGGTTTGTCGCCGAGCAAACAAGCCTATGCGAAGTGCGCGAGGCATACAAACCGAACTCCCCAAGTCCCTCAAATCGGCTCTTCAAAAAAGTTCTGCCGATTTAATCAATCCCGCAAAATATTTTCCCGATTTAAATTGATATTTAAACATTTTTATACCATATTGAAAACTGATATATAAAAAAGTTGTAAATGAGAGGTTTTGATGGCATTTAAAACAAAGCGGCTGCTGAAAAAAATCGTATCCTGGTCCGGCTTATTCTTCTTTGCCGTGGCGGCTTACATGATTTACCACCAGCTTTCCAAATATAAGCTTGAAGACATTAAGGACGCGCTTGTCAGCATTCCGG
>OHRU01000566.1_pt1 | contig 14360 bp, 11 predicted proteins | sample 1578491 | NCBI WGS metagenome assembly OHRU01 (sample SAMEA3879565, study PRJEB24766) | human gut metagenome | biome: human-associated habitat; feature: feces | place: USA | collected 1985/1987 | reverse complement strand
GGAGAACTTCTGCGGTCTGTCAAGTGAAAGATAACCGGATTCCTTGTCCACCTCATACTTTACAGTATCTGTCGGAACTATTTCGATAAATGCCCTGACCTCCTCGGGAACATTGTCCCCCAAGTCTATTCCATGCCAGGGATGAGCCTTATGTGAATTGTGAATGTCCATATAGCCAAAGTTACTAATTTTTAACTGAAATTGTGCCACCCGCGAAATTATTCTCGGAAGGCCTGAGAAGCAGGTTACTGCACCAGCAGTTTGGTCAATTCGATAAAATCATTGACACTCATGCGCTCCGGGCGAAGCTCGAAAACAGGCGAAGCCGCAAACTCCGAAGTCTTCACGGCGTCCCATCCCTCGCGGGAGGCTTTCGCCAGGATGAGCGGCTTAAGTGAATTCCGCATTGTCTTTCGCCTCTGACCGAACGAAGTCTTGACAATGTTCTTGAACGCGGCCTCGTCGCATCCCAATGACGTCCTGTCGTTGCGCTTCAGCCGGATGACGGCGGACTGCACTTTCGGAGGCGGAGCAAAGGCGCCGGATCCCACAGTGAACAGATATTCAATATCATACCACGCCTGGAGACAGTCTGCGGAATGCGGTCCTTGTAATCGAGAATGCGGAAAAATATCTGCGACGAGATATTGTACGGGAAATTGCCGATGACATTGAAACTGCCGGAAAACAGATGGTCGATATCCAGCTTCAGGAAATCGCCATAGATGACCTTGCCAGCCGCATCCGGAAAATGCTTCTGCAGATATTCCACGGATTCGGTATCTATCTCTATCATTTTCAGGTCAATGTCTTCACGCTGAAGCAGATACTGCGACAGCACACCCATTCCCGGGCCGATTTCCAGCACATCCGCACTGCCTCCTTCTGCCGGCTCAAGGGCGGCAACAATGGCTTTGGCAATGCTCTGATCCGTCAGGAAATGCTGTCCCAATGCTTTTTTTGCTCTTACTTCCATATGACTTGTTTTTTCTCGTTACTCAAATCCAAGGGCCGGAACACTACCAGAAAACAGCAGTCCCGGCGCACTTTTCAAGTACAATGACAAAGTTACAAGATGCCGGCGAATAATTTTGATTATAATTTGCTAAATTTGCGTGTTTGGAACAGAAAATAATAATTTAAAGCATATTATGTTCAATACTTATTTCAGAACAAACACTTGCGGTGAGCTCAGACTCGCAGATGCAGGCAAGAAAGTAGTTCTTTCCGGATGGGTCCAGAGATCCAGAAAACTCGGAGGAATGACATTCATTGACCTTCGCGACAGATATGGTATAACTCAGCTGGTGGTAAGCGCCGATGCACCGGCAGAACTGGTTGAGGTGGCAAACTCTCTCGGACGCGAATTCGTCATCCAGGCAGAAGGCGAAGTAATCGAGCGTCAGAGCAAGAACGCCAAGATGGATACCGGCGAAATCGAGATCAAACTCAGTTCGATCAATATCCTGAACAAGTCAGTAACGCCTCCTTTCACCATCGAAGACGAAAGCGACGGCGGTGATGACATCAGAGCCAAATACAGATACCTCGACCTCAGAAGGAACCCGCTCAAGAATGCGCTTATGCTTCGTCACAAGATTGCTCACGAAGTACGCAACTTCCTCGACAGCAAGGGATTCATGGAGATTGAGACACCTTACCTCATCAAATCCACACCAGAAGGAGCACGTGACTTCGTGGTACCTTCCAGAATGAATGCCGGTGAGTTCTATGCTCTTCCGCAGTCTCCGCAGACCTTCAAGCAGCTGCTGATGGTTGCCGGTTACGACAGGTATTTCCAGATCGTGAGATGTTTCCGTGACGAGGACCTGCGCGCTGACCGCCAGCCTGAGTTCACACAGATTGACTGCGAAATGTCATTCGTGGAGCAGGAAGATGTGCTGAACACCTTCGAGGATATGATGCGCAGACTGTTCAAAAACGTTCTGAATGTGGACATCCCGAATCCGCTTCCACGTATGAGCTGGTACGATGCGATGGACAAATACGGTTCTGACAAGCCGGACGTGCGTTTCGACATGACAATCCACGAGCTCACTTCATTGGCCAAAGGTCATGGCTTCTCAGTATTCGATTCAGTGGACTACATCGGCGGCATTGCCGTAAAAGGCGCCGCAGAATACACCAGAAAGCAGCTGGACGAACTTACGGAGTGGGTAAAACGCCCGCAGGTCGGAGCAAAGGGCCTGGTTTACATCAAGTTCAATGCTGACGGCTCTGTCAAGTCTTCAATCGACAAGTTCTACACACCTGAGCAGGTCAAGGAAATGGCAATCGCAGCAGGCGCTGAAGCCGGCGACCTCGTTCTGATACTCTGCGGGGCAAAACGCAAAGCCCAGACAATGCTCGGAGTACTCCGTATGGAAATGGCCAACCGTCTCGGACTCAGGGACCCTAAGGTGTTCGCACCGCTCTGGATTGTGGACTTCCCTCTCCTCGAGTGGGATGACGAGACACAGCGTTTCTATGCTATGCACCATCCGTTCACGGCTCCTAAGCCTGAGCACCTCCAGTTGTTCTACAGCGACAAGAAAGAGGACCTTGAGAAAGTTTGTGCCAATGCCTATGACTTCGTTCTGAACGGAACCGAGCTGGGCGGCGGTTCTATCCGTATCCACGAGGCGTCACTGCAGGAGAGGATGTTCGAAGTTCTCGGCATCAGCAAGGAAGAGGCCGCATACAAGTTCGGCTTCATCATCAATGCCTTCAAGTTCGGCGCTCCACCTCACGGAGGTCTTGCATTCGGCTTCGACAGGGTATGCGCATTGTTCGGCGGAAGCGATTCCATCAGGGACTACATTGCCTTCCCTAAGAACAACCAGGGCCGCGACGTGATGATCGATTCTCCGTCCACCATCGACCAGGTTCAGCTCGACGAACTTCACCTGGATATCCGTAAAAGCGAATAACTGATACAAAACATTGATTGAATATGAGTTCACTAAAGATCGAAGGGAACAATCTCCCAAATTTACCTTGGCAAGATCGCCCCGCAGGATGCAAAGATCCGCTTTGGCGTTATTCTGAAAATCCTGTAATACCTCGCGACCTTCTGCCGGACTCCAACAGTATATTCAACTCTGCCGTAATTCCGTTCGAGGACGGATTTGCCGGAGTCTTCCGCTGCGATGACAAGAACCGCAGGATGACGCTTCACGCGGCATTCTCAAAGGACGGTTTCAACTGGGAAATCAATCCTGAGACCATCAAGTTTGAAGGCGCAGACCCTGAAATCGGAGAGTGGGTGTACGGCTACGACCCGCGCGTCGCCAAAATCGAAGACAAATATTACGTCACATGGTGCAACGGTTATCACGGACCGACCATCGGCATGGCCTGGACCACTGATTTCAAGACCTTCCACCAGATGGAAAACGCCTTCCTGCCATACAACCGCAACGGCGTCCTTTTCCCGAGAAAGATAAACGGCAAATACGCCCTGCTTTCCCGTCCAAGTGACACCGGCCATACAGCATTCGGTGATATTTTCTACTCCGAATCACCTGATATGGAATACTGGGGACACCACCGCCACGTAATGGCTCCTGCACCGTTTGAAGTAAGTGCATGGCAGTGCATGAAGATAGGCGCGGGCCCAGTGCCGATCGAGACATCAGAAGGCTGGCTCCTGTTCTATCACGGAGTCCTGCATTCGTGCAACGGCTATGTCTATGCTTTCGGATCTGCCCTGCTCGACCTCGAACAGCCGTGGAAACCGATTGCAAGAAGCGGTCAGTACCTCATTTCCCCACGCGAAATCTACGAGCTGACAGGAGATGTGCCTGATGTGACATTCCCTTGTGCGTCCCTGCACGATCCGGAAACCGGCCGCATCGCTATATACTACGGCTGTGCGGACACGGTCACAGGACTTGCATTCGGATATATTCCTGAAATAATAGAGTTTACGAAACGGACCAATATCTTGTAAACCTATGGCTGCAGGATATTTACCAAAGATACTCCTCGCCCTGACGATAATGTCAGGATGGGGAGTTTTTTCCGTCAATGCGGCTGAACCGCTTCAGACCAATGAAAGGAAACAGCCGGCAGACTACGTGAACCCGTTTGTCGGGACCACGAATTTCGGGACCACGAATCCGGGAGCAGTCTGCCCGAACGGAATGATGAGCGTCTCCCCGTTCAACGTAATGGGCTCGGACGAGAATGTTTGGGACAAGGACAGCCGCTGGTGGTCCACCCCATATTGCTACGAAAACAAGTTCTTCACAGGATACTCACACGTGAATCTGAGCGGAGTGGGCTGCCCGGAACTGGGCTCCCTGCTCACGATGCCGACCTCGGGAGAGCTGGAAGTCGATTATCACAAATACGGCTCGGAATATAGCGGAGAGCAAGCCGTACCAGGCTGGTATTCAAACACATTGACCCGATACGGAATCCTGACGGAAGTCACATCGACGATGCGCACGAGCATCGAGAGATACACCTTCAGGGCTGGCCGGGCCAACATCCTGCTTAATCTCGGAGAGGGTCTGACCAATGAATCCGGCGCCACCGTCCGCAAAATCAGCGATACGGAAATCGAGGGCTCGAAGCTTTTAGGCACTTTCTGCTACAATTCTCAGGCGGTGTTCCCGATATATTTCGTGATGCGTGTCAGCAAGGCGCCTTCATCCTGCGGTTACTGGAAGAAGCAGCGCCCGATGACAGCAGAGGCGGCATGGGACCCTGACCAGGGAAAATACAAGCTCTACACACGTTACGCGAGGGAAATCTCCGGAGACGACGTGGGCTTCTGGTTCAGCTATGACAATGTCACAGAGGGCGAGCAGATCTGCGTCCAGATGGGCGTTTCGTTCGTCAGCTGCGAAAATGCCAGGATGAACCTCGATGCCGAGCAGAACGGTTTCGACTTCGACAAGGTACGGGCCAATGCTTATGAAAAATGGAACAGCGACCTTTCCCGCATAAAGGTGGAAGGCGGAAGAGAAGACCAGGCTGAAGTATTCTATACCGCTCTATATCACACACTTATCCACCCGAACGTTCTGAATGACGTGAACGGGGAATATCCTCTGATGGAATACTGCGGGGACGGAAAGACATTGACAAGTGACTGCGGCGCGGACTACTCGAAATCGGGAACCGGTATCGGAAAAGTGGCCGAGGGCCACAACAGGTACACGGTCTTCTCGCTCTGGGACACCTACAGGAATGTCCACCAGCTTCTGACTCTAGCCTACCCTGAGCGCCAGCTGGATATGGTCAGGTCAATGATATCTATATATCGTGAGTGGGGCTGGATGCCGAAATGGGAGCTTTACGGACGTGAGACTTTCACTATGGAGGGCGATCCGGCAATCCCTGTAATCACGGATACCTACCTTAAGGGACTGAAGGACATTGACATAGATACTGCCTACGAGGCTTTTGTCAAATCGGCTACGACTGAGGGGGCGAAGAACAGGATGAGACCGGACAATGACCCTTACATGAAGGACGGCTACATTCCGCTCGGGTATTTTGCCGCTGATTTCTCGGGAGACAACTCCGTCTCACACGCATTGGAATACTATGTGGCGGACAATGCATTGTCCCTCCTTGCTGCACATTTAGGCCACGCTGAAGATGCCAAGTTGTTCAGGGACAGGGCATTGAACTACAAGCATTATTACAGCAGGGAGTCAGGTACGCTGAGACCGCTCAATGCAGACGGGACATTCCTCTCTCCATTCAATCCGAGACAGGGTGAGAATTTCGAGGAGGTTCCCGGTTTCCACGAAGGAAGTGCATGGAACTACACGTTCTTCGTGCCTCACGATGTGGAAGGTTATGCGGCTCTGATGGGCGGACGGAAGGTGTTCCTGGAGAAGCTGCAGAGCGTGTTCGACGAGGGGTTGTATGATCCTGCCAATGAGCCGGATATCGCATATGCCTATCTTTTCAGCCGATTCAGGGGTGAGGAATGGCGCACCCAGAAGATGATACCGCAGCTTTTGGAACGGTATTTCACGACCAGGCCTGACGGCATTCCGGGCAATGATGATACGGGCACAATGTCCGCATGGGCTGTGTTCTCGATGATGGGCTTCTATCCGGATTGTCCAGGAGAGCCGTACTACACGCTTACCGCTCCTGCTTTCAGGAAGGTGACCATAACGCTGGACCCGAAGTGGTACGATGGACATAACGAGCTGACTATCACCAAGTCAGGAAGCAATGCCAATGCTTGCGAGACCTCGTCGGGGACAGGTCAATATGACAGGATATCGTCCATGACTCTCGGCGGCAAGACGCTGAAGAATTACAGGGTGGACCACAGGCAGCTTACACGTGGCGGGGAACTTGTGTTCCGCTGCCGGGCTGCCAAGTAGCACAAAACATTGACACACAAAACATTGACAATAATGAAACATATATTTTCTGCGATGATGCTGGCGGCAATGGTGGCGGCCGGCTGCGCAAAAACGACAGACAACACGGATTACGTGCAGTACGTGAATCCGAAAATCGGCACCGGAGGACATGGACACGTGTTCGTGGGGGCCAATGTTCCTTTCGGAATGGTTCAGCTCGGGCCTACCAGCATTCCTCAGACATGGGACTGGTGCTCAGGCTATCACGACAGCGATTCTACTGTGATCGGTTTTTCCCATACGCATCTGGAGGGCACTGGAATCGGAGATTTGTTTGACATTACGGTTATGCCTGTCATCGGTGAGGTGGCTTATGCGCGTGGCGAGGAACCTGGCGAGAACGCTACCCCAGAAGAAATCGAGGCTGCGTTAAAGACCGGCCTATGGTCTTATGCGGACAGGTCTTCGGAAATCACCGTGCCCGGTTACTACAGCGTGATGCTTACCCGTTTCGGAATCGAATCCGAGATGACAGCTACTTCACGTGTGGGTATGCACCGTTACACTTTTCCTGCAAGTGATTCAGCAGCAATCGTTTTCGACCTGGAGAACGGCGGGTGCTGGGACAAGGCCACCGGAACATTGACAGAAAAGGTGGACAGCATCACTATCCGGGGCTACAGATTCTCTACAGGCTGGGCCAAGAACCAGAAGGTGTTCTTCTACGCTCAGTTCAGCAAGCCGTTCGAGAAATTCACGTCACAAGGCCCTTACAGCAGAATGGATTTCCAGACCACTGAAGGTGAGCAGATTATGGTAAAAGTGGCCATATCTCCGACAAGTATGGACGGCGCGCAGACCAATATGGATGAGGAACTGGCCGGCTGGGATTTCAACGGCACGGTTAAGAGCGCAACTAAAGCGTGGAACGCCGAACTGTCCAAAATCAAAATCGACACGGATGACGAGGACGCACGCACGGTATTCTATACTTCCCTGTACCACACTATGATACAGCCGTCTGTCTTCAATGATGTAAATCGCGACTACAGAGGTGCTGACGACCAGATCCACACCGGAAACGACTTCGTGAACTACACCACTTTCTCACTTTGGGACACCTACAGGGCTGCGATGCCGCTGATGACGATTATCCATCCTGAGAAGGTCAATGACATTGCCAATACCATGATCAATATCTACCTGCAGCAGGGCAAGCTTCCGGTATGGCATCTCTGGGGCAATGAGACTGACTGTATGGTAGGCAACCCGGGAGTAGTCGCATTGGCAGACATCCTGGTGAAAGGCTTCGACGGCTTCGACAAAGAGCTGGCTTACAAGGCATTGAAAGATTCGGAAATGAGACCTGACAGAGGCCAGGATATCCGTATGCAGTACGGTTTCATCCCTGCCGACAAGGGTTTCGGTGAGTCTGTGGCCTACGATATGGAATATGCTATCGCAGACGGGGCCATGGCACAGGCCGCCAAATTCCTCGACAAGGATGACGACTACACCTATTTCCACAACAGAAGTCATTCATACAGGAACTATTTCGATGCCAAGACGCTTTTCATCCGCGGCAAGAACTCTAACGGCAAGTTCATCGAACCGTTCAATCCTTACCAGTCGGAGCATAGGGCTGATGTTTACTGTGAAGGCAATGCATGGCAGTACACGTGGCTTGCTCCGCAGGATTTCAACGGACTGGTTTCGCTTTACGGTTCAGAGGAGAAACTGACGGAAAGACTCGACAGCCTGTTCTCAGCCAAGAGCGAAATTGTCGGAGAGAACACTTCCAGCGACATCTCCGGCCTTATCGGCCAATATGCCCACGGCAATGAACCGAGCCACCATATCATCTATTTCTACACGATGGCAAGGCAGCCGTGGAAGACCGCGGATATCGCGGACAAGATCTACAAGGACTTCTATTTCAATGATCCTAACGGTCTTGCGGGTAATGAGGATGTAGGGCAAATGTCCGCATGGTACATATTGTCAAGCCTCGGATTCTACCAGAGCGAACCGGCCACACCTCGTTTCTGGTTCGGCAAGCCGGCGTTCAGGAGCGCTGCGGTAAAAGTGCCCGGAGGCGTGTTCAATGTCACTGCGGAAAATCTGAGTGAAGACAACAAGTATATCCAGAGCATCACGCTCAACGGAGATGAATACAATCTCCCGTATATCGAATACAAGGATATCTACAGAGGTGGAAGCCTGGTGTTCAAGATGGGTTCTGAAAAGAAAGTATGGTACTAAAACAATATCAGATTATGGCAAACTATAAAACAGATTCACGTATAGTCCTCACGCTCGACGCCGGGGGTACCAATATGGTATTCAGCGCAATGCGCGGAGGCGAATATATCATTGACCCGATCACTCTTCCTTCCAATGCGAAGAACCTGGACCTCTGTCTGCAGACTCTCGTGCTCGGGTTCAGCACTGTAATCGAGCAGCTTAAGGAGAAGCCGGTGGCGATCAGTTTCGCGTTTCCGGGACCTGCCGACTATCCGCACGGCATTATCGGGGGCTATCTTCCGAACTTCCCGTCTTTCCGTGACGGAGTGGCTCTCGGACCGTTCCTCGAGGAAAAATTCGGCATTCCGGTATATATAAACAATGACGGTGACCTCTATGCTTATGGCGAGGCTCTCGGCGGAGCGCTTCCTGAGGTCAATGCAAGGCTTGCAGAGGCAGGAAGCGACAAGCGTTTCCATAACCTTATCGGCTACACATTCGGTACAGGTCTCGGTATCGGTTTCGTGATGAACGGGGAACTGAACCGTGGAGACAATTCGTGCGTGGAGACGTTCTGCCTGCCGAATTTCAAGATGCCTGGCTATATTCTTGAGGACAGCGCTTCCATCCGTGCCGTGACCAGAGTTTACGGCGAGGCAAGCGGCAATCTCGAGCACGGTCTTACGCCTAAGGAGATTGCGGAAATCTGCCACGGAGAGCGTGAGGGCAACAGGGAAGCTGCCGTCAAGGCGTTCAATGACCTCGGCGAGGCTGCCGGCGACGGTATGGCTATCGCCGCATCACTTTTCGACGGCATCATCTGTATCGGCGGCGGTCTCATGAACAATGCCGACTACATCATGCCGGGCATTCTCAGGTCAATGCGTTCTACGGTCAAGACTATGTCCGGAGACACTATCGGAAAGGTTCAGCCAAAAGTTTACAATCTGGATGACCCTGAGGAGTTTGCAGCGTTCGCAAAGGGCGATGCGCGCCAGATCAAGGTGTACGGAACTGAGAAGACTGCGACCTACGATCCGCAGAAGCGTATCGGCGTCATGCGTTCGAAGATCGGTGCCAGCAAGGCTATCTCGCTCGGCGCATACACGTTCGCTCTGAGCCAGCTCGATAAATAGTGGCGTCAGATTACCTATAATAGATTACAATAAAAGCCAAACAATGTATCCATTAAAATTCAAACCAATACTGAAGACTGTGGTATGGGGCGGCGAGAAAATCGCTCCATATAAGGAAGTCGTTACAGATCAGCATAATATCGGCGAAAGCTGGGAACTTTCCGGCGTAAAGGGCCATGAATCCGTCATTGCCAACGGAGAATTCGAGGGCAGGGCCATCACCGAACTGGTGGAACAGTTCAAAGGCAAGCTCGTAGGCGAAAAAGTCTATGCCAATACGGGCAACGAGTTCCCGCTTCTGATCAAATTCATTGACGCGAAAAGCGACCTCTCCATTCAGGTCCATCCTGATGATGAACTGGCCGCAAAACGCCACAATTCCAAGGGCAAGACCGAGATGTGGTATGTCGTAGGGGCGGACGAAGGGGCTCACCTGCTTTCAGGCCTCTCAGAGAAAATCACCCCTGAGGAATATGTGAAAAGGGTGGAGAACAACACCATCACCGATGTCCTCACGAACTTCAATGTCAAGGCCGGAGACGTGTTCTTCCTCCCGGCAGGTCGCATCCACGCTATCGGAACCGGCTGCTTCATCGCTGAAATCCAGCAGACCTCGGACATCACCTACCGCATCTATGACTACGGACGCCTCGGACTCGACGGCAAGCCACGTGAACTTCACACGGAGCTGGCCAAAGATGCCATCGACTACAAGGTCTATCCGGAGTACAAGACAAGTTACGTGGAGAAAAAGGATGACGAGAATGTTCTGGTAGAGTGCAAGTACTTCACTACCAGCCAGTACGACCTCGACAAGCCTTTCACCAAAGACCTGTCAGGCATTGACTCGTTCCTTGTCGTGATGTGCATCGAAGGACGCGGTTCTCTCACCGACCATGAAGACGAAGACCACACGCTTACCCTTCATCAGGGCGAGACCGTCCTCATCCCTGCCACTTCCAATGGCGTGACCTTCACCCCGTCATCCGGCATGAAGCTCATCACCAGCTACATCGGCTAAATACACGATACTTTAGTACGTACTATTGTCAGAATACGAATCCGACGGACAAATCCGCAGATAAGGTGCGGAAACAGATGGATGATATTCCTTCCAACTGGAAGGTGACCTTGATCTCTCCGCGCGCCCCGACCTTCAGTCGCTTGACTGTTCCGGCAACCCCGGCCTCACCCGCATCCTCCTGAACAGCAATTGCGCATCCTCAGTGAAGGTCACCAAAGATGCGTAGTGTATTATCTCGTATTAGCCCGGCTATGCTTGCTTCCAGCCGTCGATGGTCTTGGTTTCGGATGAGAAGTTTATGCCGAGCTTGATTATCTGCTTGCCGCTTGCGAGGAACGGTTTGTCGTAACCTTTTTCCTCTATTTGTTTCAGAGCAGTTTCGGCGGATTCGTCGCGCTTCAACTCAATGATATAGACATATTTGTCCGTATCGAAGACAATGTCTATCCTTCCGTTGGAAGTCTGGTATTCAGTCTTCACGTAAAGCCCCATCATTTTCAGCATTATCGACATCACGTTCTGGAAGTACAGTTCCAGGTCGCCCTGAATCATGTAGCTGTTTCCTGCGAAAAATGCAGTGAGACGGTCCATGAAAGCCTTGGTGTTTCCATCGCGGATATCTCTAACAAACTGATATACTGATAGTTCTCCTCCTATTAGTGCCGGGGCGAACAACTGGCTGAGGGAATGCATGAAGCCGCGCTTGACTTCCTCGTTAGGGTAGTCAAGGTTGTATGTGAAAAAATCAGGATTAAAATCCTTGATGGTCAAATATCCAGCCTGATACATGAGTGTAATAGGGGCCGGACTTACGTAGTTCGATCCCGTAAGAGTTTCCACCGAAACGTCATTCTTCGAGATGTTGTCCAGGTTATAATTCCCCTGCTTCAGGTATCTTACCAAGAATGTCGGCGTTCCAGTCTCGAACCAGTACATCCGGAATTTGCCCGAGTTGAATGTGTTCAAAAGACTGAACGGATTATACACGCCGATGCTGTCTTCACAAAAATGATAGCCGTCATACATTGATGCCAATTTCTTGTAGCATTCTTCTTCTGAAAGCCCGTTCATCTCCGCCAACGTCCTTACGCTTTCACCAAAATATGACTTCAATTCCTGCTCCGATATCCCGCAGATGTCAGAATATCTTGCATCCATCGATATGTCATTCAGATTGTTGAGGCCGCTGAATATGCTCATTTTGCCGAGTTTTGTAACTCCAGTCAAGAACGCAAATCTTATGGCATTGTCCTTTCCTTTTATGACGCTGTAGAATCCCTGAAGCTCGCGCCTGAACTGCTCCATGAGTTCAGGATTGTCAATGTTGTCGATTATCGGTTTTTCATATTCGTCAATGAGAATGACGACTTTCTGGCCGGTCTTCCGGTATGCTGTATCAATGATTTTTTCAAAGCGGACACTTGCGACACGTTCACCTGTGCAGATCTCATAACGCTCTTCATACTTGGATAAAAAAGAGTTGAGCTTGGAATAAAGTTCATCAACAGACAAATATGCAGCTCCTGTCAAATCCAGATGCAAAACAGGATAACTCACCCAGTCCTTCTCCAGTGACGCCATCGCAAGTCCCTCGAAAAGTTCCTTTCTGCCACTGAAATACGCCTCCATAGTCGATACAAGCAGACTCTTTCCGAATCGTCTCGGACGACTCAGAAAATAATACTGTCCAGAGGCTGCCAACCTATATATCAAGGCTGTTTTATCCACATAGACAAATCCTCCGGTGCGAATCTTTTCAAAACTCTGTATTCCTATCGGGTACAACATATTCCGTCCTCCATGTTTATATTTTGTCCGGTCAGGGACCAACTGCCCAAACACTACAAAGATAATCTTTTACGTGCAAAAATAAAATATGTGCTATTTGTGTTCAAAACCACGCCAATATCACGCGCCTACGAGAACACGACACAGACTGTGTACAAGGCGCCGGGCAGCGGCATGGCCAGCGGCGAATTGCGCAGCACCCTGAGCAGAGCGGGCCCTTGCCGCTGTTCGGCGTTGTTTCTGCCCACGGAAAACCCGTGGGACATCATTACGGTTTTTTTCGCTGAGTAATCTTCAAGGAACAATGCTGATACGAAGGGTTATATCGTGACATAGCATGCGTAGAATACACTATAATTGTCACAGTTCGATCGCTTTCAGTTAGATTCTCTTCTAGGCTTATAGTAAAGGTCCGTTTCTGAGAATCATATCTTACCTTTATCCATTTATACTCAATCGCAGTACTTTCCAGATAAACAAATGAATTATCTAGTATGCTTTTTCTTAAATGTTCACCGTCAATACTGTATAATTCATAACATGCAATAGGTGTATTTACAGTTGCTACCACATCTTGAGCAGAATAATCAACATCCACCTGATTTGGCACTAATTCAAACTCAATCTTAGAACAGCCGCAAATCACGATGCACATACATGTAACTAAATATGAAATGAGCGTTTTTTTCATTATGATTTAAGTGTTTAGAATGAATATGAGTAGTTTCCGGTATCTCCTTTATTATAAGTAATTAGACGGAAATGCCATGAATAAGTATAATTATGCTTGTTCTTTGCTTCATTGGCTAATGACTGGTCGTCATACGATACAGCTTTTCCGGGATTTAAGCAATTTGCGGAAAAATTACCAACTAAGCCTCAGCCCAACCATCAATCGTCTTGGTCACAGAAGAGAAATTGATGCCGAGCTTGATTATCTGCTTGCCGCTTGCGAGGAACGGTTTGTCGTAACCTTTTTCCTCTATTTGTTTCAGAGCAGTTTCGGCGGATTCGTCGCGCTTCAACTCAATGATATAGACATATTTGTCCGTATCGAAGACAATGTCTATCCTTCCGTTGGAAGTCTGGTATTCAGTCTTCACGTAAAGCCCCATCATTTTCAGCATTATCGACATCACGTTCTGGAAGTACAGTTCCAGGTCGCCCTGAATCATGTAGCTGTTTCCTGCGAAAAATGCAGTGAGACGGTCCATGAAAGCCTTGGTGTTTCCATCGCGGATATCTCTAACAAACTGATATACTGATAGTTCTCCTCCTATTAGTGCCGGGGCGAACAACTGGCTGAGGGAATGCATGAAGCCGCGCTTGACTTCCTCGTTAGGGTAGTCAAGGTTGTATGTGAAAAAATCAGGATTAAAATCCTTGATGGTCAAATATCCAGCCTGATACATGAGTGTAATAGGGGCCGGACTTACGTAGTTCGATCCCGTAAGAGTTTCCACCGAAACGTCATTCTTCGAGATGTTGTCCAGGTTATAATTCCCCTGCTTCAGGTATCTTACCAAGAATGTCGGCGTTCCAGTCTCGAACCAGTACATCCGGAATTTGCCCGAGTTGAATGTGTTCAAAAGACTGAACGGATTATACACGCCGATGCTGTCTTCACAAAAATGATAGCCATCATACATTGATGCCAATTTCTTGTAACATTCTTCTTCCGAAAGCCCGTTCATTTCCGCCAACGTCCTCACGCTTTCACCAAAATATGTCTTTAATTCCTGCTCCGATATTCCGCAGATGTCAGCATATCTGGCATCCATCGATATGTCATTCAGATTGTTAAGTCCGCTGAAGATACTCATTTTA
>OHRU01000556.1_pt1 | contig 14498 bp, 10 predicted proteins | sample 1578491 | NCBI WGS metagenome assembly OHRU01 (sample SAMEA3879565, study PRJEB24766) | human gut metagenome | biome: human-associated habitat; feature: feces | place: USA | collected 1985/1987 | reverse complement strand
ATGTTTATTTAGAACAATGTGTGGATATAGTAGATGGTCTTTCTAGTAATATTTCTCAAATATTATCTATCTATTCTATAGATCATCTCAAGAATGATGAAGAGGACGTTATTATACAGGAAGTTCTTAAAGAAGTACTAGATAAATATGAGTTGTTAGCACAACAGAAGAATATCCTGGTTAATAATAAGATAGGCTCGGAACATATTTATATTGGAAGAAATGCTTTCAATGTGATTTTATCTAATTTGATTAGTAATGCAGTTAAATATACGAATAATTGTGGAATAATAGATATAGGTATGGATGAAGATTGTTTTTATATAAAGAATTCCTATATAGAGAGTCAAATCGAATTGAATAAGGATACAAGTCATGGGCTTGGTTTATATATTGTAAACAACTTGTTAAATAACTACCAGATAGACTATGAAATTATTCAGAATCAAAATACGTATCTCTTTAAAATATACAAAAAAGATTCTCAACTATGAGGGGCGGATTGTAAAATCGGAGTAATTCACTGTTTATTCCACTATCGTAAAGCAACAGCCGAGGTTAAGGAATTGCTGAAGGATTCATTGAACTGGAAGAATTATACAGAATTAGATTATTATAAGGGTTTTGATGCATTATACTAATTAAACAAATTGTAAATAATAGATTGGGGAAAGTTCGTAAAGTTAGAACTTATTTTCTCGTTGAAAAGGCTGGGTAGTAGGCACGAAAAAAATGGGCATTACCTTACGGTGATGCCCATTTATCAGGGACTGTCAATGTACTGTCCTTGACTTTTGGATCAGTTTAATCAAGTGTCGTTTTAATCTTAATTCATAGTTTTCTGTAATTTCTTAGCTACAAGTACTAATACAATTGCTAGTGCTGCAAGAATAGCTGAACCGATATAACCCATTACATAAGATCCAGTGGCATCAAAGAAGCTTGCTGAAATCTTAGGACCTACAAAAGCACCAATACCATAACCAATAAAGATTAAACCATAGTTTCTGTTGTAGAACTTAGAACCAAAGATGATCTTAACCATAGGTGCAAAGACGACGAGTAATCCACCAAATGAGAATCCGACTAAGGCAATACATAAGATGAAGTATGCATAAGAATGAGCCATAGTTAACATCAACATTGAGATACCATTAATAAGTAATACAAGAATAAGTGAGTTCCATCCCTTTAATTTATCATAGATAAAACCAAATGAGATACGACCAAACATATTAAACAAAGTCATAAGTGATACACAAAGTGCTGCACTCATCGCATTTAAACCAATCTGTTTCTGAGCGATTGGTGAAGTAGCAGAGACCATCATAGTTCCTGCTGCGTTCGCAAAGATAAACATTACTACTAATACCCAGAAGATAGGTGTTTTAACCATCTGTGGGATGTTATAGTCTTTTGTATTTAATTCTTTAGATTGTGTTGTTGATGGTGTCCATCCTTCAGGAGTCCATCCATCAGGACAAGGTACAATCATCCAAGCAACAGCACCAACACCAATTAAGAAGATCACACCAAGAATCTTACATGCAGTCTGTGCACCATATGTAGAGATAAGCATCTGAGCGACTGGGGACATAATGAATGGTCCACATGCGGCTCCAGCCTGTACTAGACCAGAAATAGAACCACTCTTGTCAGGGAACCATTTTAAAGCGGTTGGAAGACATGCTGGATAGATCATACCAGCACCAGCACCGGCAATTACACCATAAGCTACATATAAGAATGGGATTGTATTCGCAAAACCTGTTAATACCCATCCACCTGCAAATAATGCAAGACCCATATAGATAGCCACTCTAGGCTGTAACTTTTCAGCTAAAATACCACCAATAAAGCCTACAGCACAATAAATAAACATATAAATAGTATAAGCCATTGAGAAATCAGAAGTACTCCATCCAAACTGATTACATAGTGGCAAACAGAATAAACTAAAGAAGGCAGTGGCAGAAGTGAATAAAGACTGAATCCATACTCCTGCAAACACACGCCAGCGTGTTGCTTTCGTAATATTCATGATAATCCTCCTACTGTAATGTACCTAAGTCTAAAGCAACTTCACGGCCATTAAATTTACCAGCTTCACGGCTAGTACCTAACCAATAAACCATAGAAGAAATATCTTCTACATCAAGGAATGGTACGCCATTGTACATTTCTTCAACAGATTTGAAATCTTTACCTGTTAAATCATTAATAAACTGTACATATTCCATTGTTTCGCACATAGGTGTTTTAACCTTTGTAGGACATAATGCATTCACGATAATACCCTTAGAACCTACTTCTTTTGCAAGTGTCTTAGTTAATCCTAAGATCCCCCATTTACTCATACAATATGTTGCGAGTTTTGGTGTGCCATATAATCCTGAAGTAGAAGAAATATTAATAATACGACCAAATCCCTGCTTCAACATATACTGTGCTGCATACTTATCTGTACGCCAAGTACCGATAAGGTTAATGTTGATGACTTTTTCTACCTGTTCATCTGTTAGCTCCCAAGTGTAGGCAAAGTTAATAACGCCTGCGTTCGCAATGACAACGTCAATACGTCCAAAAGTATCCCATGCACTCTTGAATAAGTTTTCCATATCTTCTGTAGAAGTGATGTTTGCCTTAACAGCAAGTACTTTTGCACCTATTGATTCACAATGTGCGATTGTTTCTTTAAATGCTTCACTTGTTGGTTCCTGCATATCAGCTAACACAACGTCAAATCCATTTTCTGCATATTTATATGTATGTGCACGTCCTTGACCCATGGCTCCGCCAGTGATCAAAACTACTTTTCTTTCATTCATTTTATTTCTCTCCCTTTGTTAAAAAATTTACAAGTTGATTATAGAGTCTCAAATAGTTTGAGAGTCAATAGGTTAAAATTGCTTAAAATAAGCATAAATGATAGGGTTTTCTTTGATATAATGGGTAAGAACTCTCAAATGGTTTTAAGGAGGACATAAAATGTATAATACTTATACAATTGGAGAACTTGCGAAAATACTAGGTATTACACCAGAAACTATACGTTATTATGAAAGAAAAGGGATCATAGCCCCTATTCATGATGAGAAGACGAACTATCGTTACTATACAACCTGGGATCTTCATATGATCATTCGTGCACGCTGTTATTTAGGTTTTGGACTTACTATAGATGAAACATCTAAAATCCTTCAGAAGCGTACATTAGAAGAAATAGATGATGTATTAGATAATCAGGAAAAAATCATTGAACAGAATATCATCTATAATATGAATCTTTTAAAGAAGATGCGTACTAATAGAGCTCTCATTAATAATTTTGAAGAAAAGAATCTCACTCTAAGAACAAGTCCTGGTATTTTTCGTATAGATACACAGAAATGTTATACATTGGACTTAAGCGAACAGGAAAAGGAAGAACTTAAACAGTTTACACAATATGTTCCTTTTATCTTCTCTACTGCATTATTTCCAAAAGAACATATAGAAACAGAAAACAAAGATTTTTATTTTGGCGTTGGGATAGAAGAACAGTTTGCATCATTATTTGATATTAAAGAAACAGAATATGTGCATTATTATCCTCCAAGAACTTGTCTTTATATGAGCTTCTCATCACGTTCTTCACAAATACTCACTTATGAAGTATTAGAACCTGCTTTTGAATATATGAAAAAAAACAACCTAGAGCTAGATGGTGACATCTTTACTCAGATTGTTTCTATGTGGAAACCAGAAGAAGAATACTTCAACTGGCATAATATTTGGATTCCTGTTAAATAGAGGAATCTTTTTTTGGCTTGACTTTATTTTCTAAACGATTTCCATCTTCATCTAATCTATAGAGGTTATTGTATGTGACTTCTATATGTTTCTGATAGAGTCCGATATTAATGATTCTAGAGATAACAGCATAGATCAAAGCAGTAAGAGGTACACCAATAAGTACACCAACAACACCCCATAGATTACCAAATATAGTAATACCTAATAAGACAAATAAACCACCTATACCTACAGATTTACCTACAATCTTAGGATATACAAAATTACCTTCAAACTGCTGTAAGCAAAGATAAATAATCGCAAAAGCGAACATGCTCTTACTCTGTGCTGCAGCCACTAGGATGAGTCCCACAAAGAAGGTAATAAAATTACCAAACATTGGTACAAAGCTAAATAAGAAAGCCATAATCGCAATTAATTCAGGGAAAGGCATTCCAAATAAACGCATCGCAATATAAACCTCTAACATAAAACATGTTGCTTCTAACATCTGTCCTGTCACAAAACTATTAAAGTAATGATTGGCTTCACTCATGATATCAAAAGCGACACCTGCACGTTTATGACCTAATATATATGCAATAAGTTTTCTACCTTGTTCAAGATGTTTCTCTTTATTTGCAAGAAGATAGAGAGCCATAAAGAATGAAGTGATGGCAGTAATGAATGAACCACCAACATTTGATACAAATTCTGTTGTTTTAAAATGAGGATTACCTAGGAAATTACCTGCAGTCGCAAGAATTGTACTTAAATCAATAGAGGCAAACCATTTCTGCACTTCATCTACTGTTACTGAATAATCAATATTAAATGTTTTACATATAGAAGTAATATAAACAGCAAGTCTTTTTGCATAATTATCTAAGTTAGAGAATAAGAGTGAGAAGCTTTCTCCAATTCTAGGAATAATGAATGAGAAGAACATCACTAATATTAATAGTAAACATATAATAGTAATAGCCATCGCAATACCACGAGTTCCCTCTACTAAGAATCGAGGAAGCTTTAGGTTAGGTTTTTTCTTCGTCAATTGTTCTCTTGCTTTCACAAGTAACTTCTCTACTAGTTTCATTGGAATATTAATCACAAATGCAATGACTATCGCAATATAGAAGGGTCTTGCAAGCCCTAATGCATTAAGGAAGAAGTCCCATACTGATTCTAAATTAAAAAGAATAAAAGCTAAGACAATGCCATATGTAATATATTGGAAAATCTTATCATCTGGAAAATTTTTGTTGTCCATAATAATCACCTAAGGAAATAGTACCACAAAATTAGGGGTATTGTTATAATAAATTGAAGAAGAAAAGGTTGAGGAATAGAAGAAATTTGCTATAATGACACACGTAAAAGGAGAATTCAGATGAACACTATTATTATTAATAAGATTATGATGCATATGCTTGATTTTGAGCATCGTAAAATATACTTAAGCGAAGATTTCTGTGAATTAAATGATACAACTCAGGAATATTATCATAAAAAAGTAGAAAAAGCTTTATACAGTCCAGCTATTAAAGAACTTGTTGTGCCTTCACTTCATGAATTATTACTTCGTGCAGATAAGATGCTTGAAGATGATGAAGAATTCAAGAAACAGGCAAAAGAAATTAGTGAAAAGTTCTTTGCATTAGGTTCAGTGATTGAAGAAATGCCTAATAGTAATATTCTTTATGTGGACTGCTATCGTGATGGTGTGCATATTATTGCTGCTTTAAAGCTTAATTATAAGTATAATTCTGTATCTCTTGTAGAAGAGGAAAATGTCCGTATTACAAGAAGACAGGTTCTTCCTCAGATTGGTACAGCAGTTGATGAAGCCATTATTATAGATACAGACCACAAGAAACTTTCTCTTATTGAAAAGAAGTATCTCATTGATGGTAAGATGGATACTTATTTAAATAGTCAGTGGATTAAGGGTGAAGAGAAGTTAACTGATCGTCAGAAGATTTCTACTATGAAGAAAGTGGTAAATAAGATTGATGATATTTATCATGTGAATGATAAAGAAGCACTTCCACTTGTGAAGCAGGAAATATTAGAAAGAACACAGATGGGTGAACTCGTTAAACCAATTGAAGTCGTTCGTAAGGTCATGGAAAGAGATTATCAGGCTCAGGAAGAATCAGAAACGATGATGAAAGATCTTGGGATTGGTGAAGATGATACAATTTCTTTAAATGCTTTAGGACGTTCTGTTGAGGTTGTAAAGATTACTCTTGATGAAAATATTCAGATTACTATGCCAGTAGATGAATATGTGAATGGCTCTACTTTTGAAAAGAAAGAAAACCCTGATGGAACAGTTTCTATCGTATTAAATAATATTCAAGACATTACAATCAAGTAACCGTTTACATTTTTTTACCTATATTGTCTGAAATGAATGAATTTTGGTCATATTTAATGTATAATGAAATTTATGAAGGGAGACATATAGGTATGTTAGATAATTTCTTGATAAAATTGTTTTTTGAAGGAAAGTGTTTAGAGGCATATAAGGTATTCGGTGCTCATCCGGATAAAAAGGGCGTTCGCTTTACAGTATATGCACCACATGCAAGAAGTGTTCAGGTTGTAGGTAATTTTAATAACTGGGATGGAACACAACATTATATGGAGAGATATAATGATGGAGGTGTGTGGACTCTCTATATTGAAGGGCTAAAGCAGTATGACCTTTATAAATATAGAATTGAAACACCTTCTGGTGCTATTGTTGATCGTGCAGATCCATATGCCTTTTTCAGTGAAATTAGACCAGGAACAGCATCTAAGGTATATAACTTAGAAGGCTATCGCTGGCATGATTCTAGATGGATGAAGTCACGTTCTAATAACTATGATCGCAACATGAATATCTATGAAGCGAATCTTGGTTCTTGGAAGATGAAAAAGGAATTTACAGACACAAGTGACGGAGAGTTCTATTCATATGAAGAAATGATTGATGAAATCATTCCTTATGTAAAGAAGATGGGCTATACACATATTGAAGTAATGCCTTTAAATGAGTTCCCATTTGATGGCTCTTGGGGATATCAGGCAACAGGTTATTTTAGTGCGACAAGTCGTTATGGACATCCAAAACAGTTAAAGGAGTTCATTAATGCGTGTCATAAAGAAGGTATAGGTGTCATTATGGACTTCGTGCCTGCTCATTTTGTAAAGGATGGACATGGTCTTTATCAGTTTGATGGAGGCTGGGTTTATGAATATGCAGATGTGAATAATCGTTATTCTGAATGGGATTCAGTATATTTTGATGTGACAAAAGATACTGTACGTTCATTCTTAAAGAGTGCTGTTCATTTCTGGGCAGAAGAATTCCATATTGATGGTATTCGTTTTGACGCTGTCAGCAACCTTATTTACTGGAAAGGTAATAAAGACTTTGGTACAAACAATGGGGCTTTAGAGTTCTTAAAGACTATGAATGAACAGATTCATGAAAGATATCCTGCAGTTATGACTATTGCAGAAGACTCAACGGATTTCCCATATGTTACTAAACCAGTTAAGGATGGCGGTTTAGGATTTGATTATAAGTGGGATATGGGCTGGATGAATGATACATTGAAGTATTTCAAAGAAGATCCAGTTTATCGTCAATATGATCATAATCTCTTAACTTTCTCAATGATGTATTTCTATTCAGAAAGATTTATTTTACCATTCTCACATGATGAAGTGGTTCATGGTAAAGCCACTATTTTAAATAAGATGTGGGGGCTTGATGGAGACAAGTTCGCACAGGCAAAAGCTTTATATACATATATGATGACTCATCCTGGTAAGAAACTTAATTTCATGGGTAATGAATTAGGTGAATACAAGGAATGGGATGAAAGAAAAGCATTGGCTTGGAATATCTTAGAATATCCACAGCATGATTCTTTCCATCATTTTATGCAGGATTTAAATAAGATGGTTGAAGAACATCCAGCTCTTTATAGTATGGATTATGATCCAGAAGGATTTAAATGGCTGGTTGTAGATGATCATAATCAGAGTGTATTCTCATATGCTCGATTTGATAAGAAAGGCAACTGTTTAGTTGTAGTCGCTAACTTTATTGGTAATAGTCATGATAATTATGCTGTACCAGTACCGTTTGCTGGAAGCTATAAAGAAATCTTGAATACAGATAAAGATAGTTATAACGGTTCTAATTACACAAATACACGTGCTTTAAGATCAAAGAAGGGTACTTGTATCAATGAAGCACAGAGTATTCATGTGAAATTAGCGCCATTTAGCGCGGTGGTATTTGAATATCATAAGCCAGCTAAAAAAGCGTCTTCTCCAAAGAAGACAAAGAAAAGTGTTGTAAAGGAAGGAAAGTAGTAAATGTTTAATACAAAAGAGGAATTTAAATATGAATTTTCTAAGCGAATCATTGAGTCATATGGTCGTACAGTAGAAGAAGCACATTTAACAGAAAAGTTCATGGTTCTTGAAACTATGGTACGTGACTATGCATCTGTTAACTGGGCTATGACAAAGATGGCAGTTCAGGCTAAGCAGCAGAAACAGGTTCACTATTTCTCAATGGAATTCTTAGTTGGTCGTCTATTAGTCAACAATATGATGAACTTAGGTATTTATGAAATTGCAAAAGAAGGTCTTGCTGATTATGGTATTAATATCCATGATCTAGAAGAATTAGAATCGGATGCTGGTTTAGGTAATGGTGGTTTAGGCCGTCTTGCTGCCTGCTTCATGGATTCTTTAGCTTCTTTATCTTATCCAGCTTTCGGTAATACTATTCGTTATGATTATGGTTTCTTCAAACAGAAGATTGAAAATGGATACCAGGTAGAAGTACCAGACCAGTGGTTACGTTTAGGTAATATGTGGGAAGTAAGAAAACCTAAGCATGCAACAGAAGTTAAATTCTGGGGTAAAGTAATCTGGGATGATGCAACTGGTGGATGGAAGCATGTAGATTATGAAGCAGTACGTGCTGTTCCTTATGATATGCCAATTGTTGGTAATGATACTAAGGTGACTAATACATTAAGATTATGGAAAGCTGAACCTAGTGAAAATATTCCTACAAATAAGGATTTCCGTCAGTATGCTCAGGAAGTGAATGATATCTGCCAGACATTATATCCTGATGATTCTACTCATGCTGGTAGAGTATTACGTTTAAAACAGCAGTATTTCTTTGTATGTGCTGGTATTAATTCAATTATTCGTGCACATTTAAGAGTATATCCTGATTTAACTAACTTCCATGAAAAGAACGTTATTCAGTTAAATGATACACATCCAGTATTAGTTATTCCTGAATTAATGCGTGTATTTATTGATGATTATGGAATGGAATGGGATGATGCATGGAATATCGTATGTAAGACTTGTGCTTATACAAACCATACAATCCTTGCTGAAGCATTAGAAAAATGGCCTGTTGATATGATGAGAGACTTATTACCAAGAGTTTATCAGATCATTGAAGAAATCAATAGACGTTTCATTGGCTTCGTAAAACAGCAGACTGAAAATGATAATGACTTATTACAGAGAGTTATGATCATTAAAGATGGTCAGGTACATATGGCTAGACTTGCGATTGCAGGTTCATTTAGTGTTAATGGTGTAGCGCAGCTTCACTCTGACATCTTAAAAGAAAGAGAAATGAAGGATTTCGATACTTTATATCCTAACAAGTTCAACAATAAAACAAATGGTGTAACTCATAGAAGATGGCTTGCATATTGTAACCCACAGTTAACTTCATTAATCAATGAATCAATCGGGGATAGCTGGATGCATAGACCTGATGATTTACAGAAATTAGCACCATTTGTAGAAGACTCAATTACTCAGAGTAAATTCTACAATGTAAAACAGCAGAGAAAACAGATTCTTGCAGATTATATTAAGGAACATAATGGTATTGATGTAGATGTTAATTCTATCTTTGATATTCAGGTTAAGAGATTACATGCATACAAGAGACAGTTATTAAATGTAATGCATATTATCTATTTATATCAGAGAATGAAAGAAGATAGCAGTTTCAGAATCTATCCACATACTTATATCTTTGGCGCAAAAGCCGCTCCTTCTTACTATTTAGCTAAGAAGATTATTAAGTTAATCAACAGCGTTGCGGATAAGGTAAACAATGACCCAGAAACAAATAAATACTTAAAGGTTGTATTTATTGAAAACTATGGTGTTACTATTGCGGAAAAGATTATCCCTGCTGCAGATGTATCTGAACAGATCTCTACTGCTGGTAAGGAAGCAAGTGGTACTTCTAACATGAAGTTCATGATGAATGGTGCTGTAACACTTGGCACATTAGATGGTGCCAATGTAGAAATTGCTGACTTAGTTGGTGATGACAACATTGTAATCTTCGGTATGAAGGATAATGAAGTCAACGAATTAAAGGCAAAAGGTACTTATAATTCTTGGAATGAATACAACAATAATCCAAACATCAAGAAGGTTGTTGATTCATTAGTCGATGGTACTTTCCATCCATCAAGAGAAGAATTCAAAATTATCTTTGATGAATTAATGAGCAGAAATGATGAATACTTCTTATTAAAAGATTTCGAAAGCTATAGACTTGCTCAGGAAAAGATCAACAACTTATATCAGAATCGTCAGAACTGGTCTAAGATGTGCTTAGCTAATATTGCGAAGAGTGGTCATTTCTCAAGTGATAGAACTATTGAAGATTATGTAAAGGATATCTGGCATTTAAATAGGGTAAAAATCTAATGAAAGATACATTCGTACTAGACGTAGATGGTGAAGAAGTGACTTGTGAAGTTATCTTAGGATTTACAGATGACGCAACAGGAAAAGAATATATCATTTATACAGATAACAGTTCAGATGAAGATGATCAGTTGAATATCTATGCTTCACAGGTAGATCCTGAGGATGCAGATAATATTCTTCCTATTGAAACAGAGGAAGAATATGCATTTGTACAGGAAGTATTAGACTCAATGATGTCTGAAGATGAAGAATAATGAACCTTTAATTTTTAAGGGGGGGCAATAAAAAACTCGCTTTAAATATTTGGGGGTTTCCACTTGTAAAGGGGCAGTCGGAAATGGCTGCCCTTTAGTGCGCTCATATTACTCCTATTTAAATGTTTTATTGATTCTTTTTCTTATAAGATCCTCTCTTTTTCCTTCTCTTTTGATTGTTTCATCAATAGCGTAAGAGGAAGGATTAGAGGATTTATTAAGAGAGTACATTAGTCTATTTCTCATTCTTGCAAAGTTCTGATATCCACATGCATTTGAAAGTATCTTATCTATTCTGGAGTTGATTCCTTCTACTGGTCCATTAGATATTCTTCGACCATCTACTAAATCAAATGATGCACATATTGGTATGATAAGCTGCACAAGTCAACATTGACAGAAGCTCTGCTTGATAGAATAGTACATAATAGAATCGATATAGATATGAGTACTGATAATTTTAGAATAAAATATGGTAATTATTTAGCCAATCATGACTACCATGATTGGCTATTATTCTGGTAAGAGTTAGGTGGTGCATTTAATGTGACAGGAGTGGTGCATAGTTCTGCGACTGCTGCGAATAAACAAGAAAACATTTGCATCTATATTCCGTTTATTTTGCGAATAAGTTTAGCTCAACAATTGAATGTTAATATTATAGAATAGCCTGTTTAAATGGAGGAAGCTCCGTTAAATAGGCTGTTTTTTGATTCTATATGTAAGTGATTTTAGTGAAGTATAGGTCTTGTGAAAGTTTGTTAAAAATATTGAATTTTTCATATGAATTTAGAAATAGTACACAAATATTGTCATAAGTGTTGCATGTCATAAAATACATATTATTTATGTCACTTGAATGAAAGCGCTTTATTTATGGGCTGAGAATGTTATAATTTAGGCATGCGGAATGGAAAAAATAAAAAGGGAGGGCATAACATGAAAAATAGCCTATTTAAAAAAGTTGGGGCTTCTTTTGTTGCATTGACACTTGCATTTTCTTGTACTTCTGCAGTAAGTGCAACAGGGAATAATTCCGAATTCACACCATCTGTCACCTATAGTAAGGGTGATTATACTTTTGGCAAAATCTCACACCCAGATAAAGCGCAAGCTACAACTGATGGTCTCGTTGATTACCTAGGTGGCGGAAAAGTTGGTGTGACAGGTCAAGATCAAGGTGCAACTGGTCAAGGAGATCAGGGACAGAGCTATTCTTGGGCTGCTGTTGGTTATGGAGACTGGATGTATGTTGGTACTTGCTATGCAGCATCAGGCAGTACGATTCAATTAATGGGTAGTGCACTAGGATCAAAACTTGATAAGGAAGTTATGAGTGCAGCGTTAAAAACATTATATAATGGTACTTTCTTCTATGGACATGAAAAAGAAGATGGTACACCAGACGAAGATTCTAAAGGTATTCTTGTAAAGATTAACGTTAAGACAGGTGAATTAAAGTTATTGATGTCTAATTCAACAACTGGACAGTCACCAACTTTTAGAAATGCAATTGAATATAAAGATAAACTTTATTTCTGTGGAGCTGTCGCTGAAAAAGGATCACGAGCATCATTACCTAGCATTTATTGTATCGATCCTAAGACAGATGATATTAAACGTGTTTATACTGGTATGACTCTTCAAGAATATGGTCAAGCATACAAAGAAGGTTACAATACAGGTATTCGTGGAATGACTGTATTCGATGGAAAATTCATTGCAAGCTGTGTTGGATTAAATGGGCCTTATATTTTAGAGTCTACTGATCCATCAGCTGGACAGTCTTCATTCAAGAAGATTGCGACTAAAGAAGATTTATTTAATTATCCTGCATATCATTTCACTGATAGTATCTATGGTGGGTCTATTTGGGAAATGATTGAATTTAATAACAGTTTATATGTTGCATTATGTACTGGTACTTTAGAAAATAAGCCAGATGAAAAGTCAATGCAGTCATTTGCGATTGTACGTGGTGATAGAAAATCTGACGGTACTTGGAAATGGACACCAGTTGTGGGTGATAAAGCAGATGGTGCTAAGTATACATTTGGTATCGATCCAGAACGTACACGTGCTGGTGCTTGTAACTTAGTTGTTTACAAGGATCACTTATATATTGGTGAATATGAAGATATCGAAATCGCATTAAATGATCTTCTATTCAAAACGAATGTAGAATTCATGGCTAACAATATTGAACAGTCTGTCAGTCTTTACCGTATGGATAAGAATGAAAATATGGAATTGATTGTTGGTGATGCAACTAAGATGTTCCCTAAGGGTGGTATTTCTGGAATTAGTTCTGGATTTGGACATCGTGAAAACCAGTATATCTGGCAGTCTAAAGTATACGACGGTAAGTTATACTTCGGTACATTTGATAGCAGTAGCTTATTACAGCCTATCGGTCAGTTATCAAATGGTGATTTATTAAAGATGAGCAAAGAGGAATGGAAATCTCAGCTCAACTATCTAAAAGTATTTATTGAATTATTATTAAGTAAGTATATTGAATATCCAACTCAGCCAATTACTGCTGCAGAAACTGATGCTGATGAAGCAAAGGTTGAAGAGGATACTGAAGAAGCTGATTTAACTGCATCTGAAAAGGTACAGAAAGCAATTGAATCAGCATCTAAGAGATATAGTGGAGCACAGACTGCATCAGCTGCATCTAATGATAATGTAGAAACTATTAAACTTACAAATGAACAGATCAACAGTCTTGTAAAGGGTCTTGAAGATGGTTCAATTAAGGCTAATAGCTTAAATACTAAAGTTTCAACTGAATTATTCACAATTATTTCTGGTATGGATCCAATGGCTGATTCATTAAATGAAAAAGGATCACAGGATTTCGTAGATCAGTATGCTGAAGTATATGAATACTACAATGAAATCTCATCAAATATCCCTGAAGATTTAAAGAAATTATTTGATATTCTAATTACTGCAACTAAGAAAGATAACTTAATCGCATTTGGGAAACTATTAAAATATCTTTCAACAGCACAGCGTGGATTTGATATGTATGTAACAAGTGATGGTGAAACATTCTCAACTATTACTACAAATGGTTTCAATGATCCATATAACCATGGATTACGCGTATTCGCAACAGGTGCTGACTGGATGGCAATTGGTACAGCTAACCCATTCAATGGTACACAGTTATGGAAGATGACTTCTCCAGTTAAGACAGTTGAACCAACAACACCAACTGAACCAGAAAAACCAAACCCATCTGAGCCAGAAAAACCAAACCCATCTGAACCAGAAAAACCAAACCCATCTGAGCCAGAAAAACCAAGTCCATCTGAACCAGAAAAACCAAATCCATCTTACTCAGAAAAACCAAATATTACAGTTACCCCATCTGATTCAGATAAAAAAGATACTACAGCAGTAACAACTAAAACTGATGATAAGAAGGGTACAGCTAAGACTGGTGACTCAACTGATGTAATTACATCATTAGTAACTACTATTGGTTCTCTTGCTTTACTTATTGGTGTTGCGTTTGTATTGCGTAAGAAGAAAACAAACAAAACAAATGCATAATATAAAACATTTTGAAAATATATGTTATGTTATAAATATCTGAGTTATAGTGAAAAATTGTTCCGTTCAGCATAATCTATATATTTCAGATACAAAACATATATAAATATCGGTAATTTTAAA
>OHRU01000553.1_pt1 | contig 14568 bp, 13 predicted proteins | sample 1578491 | NCBI WGS metagenome assembly OHRU01 (sample SAMEA3879565, study PRJEB24766) | human gut metagenome | biome: human-associated habitat; feature: feces | place: USA | collected 1985/1987 | reverse complement strand
CGTGAGGCCAAGCCTCACGGTTTTTTGTATTTTGAAATTCTTATCGTTCGCCAAACGATATCGGCGGTTATGAGTACGCACAGGGCGAATACCGGCACGAGCGACATAGGCTTCTGCGATATTATACTCCGGCACATATACGAAAACAGCGCAAGGCACATGAGCTTCGACTCACCGAGCAGGCTTACGGTCTCGGCCGCGATATTTTTCTTATGCCGCTCGTCCATATCCCATGGCATGTTGGGGTTTTCGACCTGCTTGGGGATGAGCGCAATCGTCGTCATCATAGCATACATAAGCGCCTCGATGCCGAACAGCAGCCAGAGAACGCCTTTTCCGGTGTAGTCCGTGATCTCGCCGGAAGCGTTGAAGTGACCCGCTATCCGGTCGGGCAGAGCGGAGTAGCTCATGAGTATGTACGCGAGCGTCGCAACAACAAGCGCGAGACTGAGTATCTCGACCGTCGCCTGATACGAGCTGAGCTTTGGCTTTTTCATGTCATTTCTCCTTCTTTATCGTGTACAGGGCGCTGCCGAAGTCGCCGAGCATGTGCAGTCTTTCGTTGTAGCCCGTTCCGAGAAACTGATTGTTGAGCCCCACGCCGGACATGAGCGCCGCGCCGGAGGCGACAAAGTCCTCCGCTCCGTCGGGCATGGTGAAAAACTTATTTGCCGTGCGCAGGACAAAGCCGTCGGGGTCGAGCTCGACGGGCATGACGTGCTTGACCAGGCCTCCGAGGCGCTTAACAAACAGGCTCTGGCGCTTGCAGACAAGGTGATATTTTGCGCTCGGCTCAAGCCCGTGCACAGATAACATATCATAGCCCTCGGAGGCGGTGCACAGCTTTTGAAAGCAGCCGACTACATGCTCTTTTCCGTCCTTTGACGAGACCTGCCAATGCAGCTTATTGGCCTTGTGCTCGTCAAAGCGATAGAATCTTCCGTATTGCAGCGTTTTGCGGTGCTTTTTGTAAAACGCTATCTGACCGCGCAGCTCCTTAAGCTCTGCCTTTGTCATATATTTGAGCTCAAGCTCATAGCCGAGCACGCCGAAGGCCGCAACGTTAAAGCGCGTGGACAAGGGCGTATCGCGCAGTGTCTGCTGGTGCGGAGCTGCCGAAACGTGTGCGCCCATCGTCGACTGCGGATACAGATACGAAAGTCCGCCCTGGATATCCAGCCGCTCTATTGGGTCTGTATCGTCGGAGGCCCAGATCTGCGGCGAATAGCACAGCATGCCGAGGTCAAAGCGGTTGCCGCCCGAGGAGCAGCTTTCTAAAAGAATGTGCGGCCGCGGCGTAAAAATGCGCCCGAGCACCTCGTAAAGTCCCATAATATAGCGGTGCGAAAACTCGCCCTGATTGGAAAGCAGGGGCGAATACGCATCGGACATGTGCCGGTTCATATCCCACTTGACGTAGCTTATCCTCGCACTGTCAAGCGTTTTGCCGACGCTTTCGACGATGTAATCGCGCACCTCCTGCCGCGTAAGGTCGAGCAGCAGCTGATTTCTGCCGAAGCAGGGCTTGCCTGTGGGTGGTTTTATCGCCCAGTCGGGGTGCGCACGGTATAGCCCGGAGTCTACGTTCACGCTTTCGGGCTCGAACCACAGGCCGAATTTCATGCCGAGCTTTTCGATGCTGCCGGCAAATTCCCCGAGGCCGCCGGGCAGCTTTTTGAGATTCACGTCATAGTCGCCCAACCCCGCCGTATCGCTGTCGCGCGCGCCGAACCAGCCGTCGTCGAGGACGAAAAGCTCGACGCCGATGCTTTTTGCTCTGCGTGCCAGCTTCAGGAGCTTTTCACGGTCAAATTTGAAAAAGCAGGCCTCCCAGTTGTTTATGAGCACCGGGCGCTCGACGTTTTTCCAAATACCTCGCACAATGTTATTGTTGACAAAGTCGTGGAAATTTGCGCTCAGGCCGTTGAAGCCGCGCTCGGAAAAGGTCATGACCGCCTCGGGCGCTTCAAAGCGCTCTCCGGGGCGCACTGTCCAGTCAAAGCAGTGCGGATTTATGCCGAGCTGGATGCGGACAAGGTCGTGGTTCGACCTTTCCGCCACACCGCAGTGGTTGCCGCTGTAGACAAGATTAAAGCCCCATGCTCGTCCGAAATCCTCTCCCGTGTTCTTTTCGGAAAGCAGAAAGCCGGGGTTATGCCTGTTTGACGAAGCGCCGGTGGTCGAGGAGTTTACATATATGCCGTACTCGACGGGGCGTACATGTCTGTGCGCTTCCTTTATCCAGCCGCCGTCAAAGCTGTGCATCAAAAAGCCGCGGTCGGGCATATCGAGGCTCATGCTCATGATACGCCGCAGAGAGATATCACTCTCGCAGTTATTTTTTATAACGCAGCGGCGGGATATGACGTTCGAGGCCGGGAACACCGTGTAGTAAAGCTCAAGTGTGACTGCCCTGTCGCGCTCGCGCATGCGGATAATAAGCGTCTGCGCGGCGTTTTCATCGTCATACGCCGCCGGCAGGCTATGCATGGGGAGGCAGCCGCGCACTATTTCGTGGCTATCGTACAAAAAGTCCGAGGAAAAGCTGCCGTCGGGCATTTTTACCTCTATCGGTGTCTGCCGGTAGTCTCCCCTGCCGACGCCCGACCACTCAAGACAGAGGTTATCCAGGCAGTAGCAGTCATCTGACTCATCGTACATTACGCTGCTGCCAAGCTGTATATCGTGCTTGACGCTTAAAGCCTCCGCATCGGAGGCTCTGACACGTTCACCGTAATGGACATGCTCAAGATGCCTGAATTTCGTAACGCGGAATATGTAGCTCGTACGATCGGTATCCAGCGCAAAAACGCCCTTGTCGTATGTAATGCTCACAGTATCACCCCCGATTTTTAATAATAAAACTATATCACAGATGCTCTGGCCTTACAAGTCGTTCTCCTTGCCGTCCGGCGTCCTGCGCAGGCGCGCCATGAGCCCGCGCACTATCGTTATGAGTAGCGACGTCGCCAGCACAAGCCCTATCGGCAGCACGGCCGCCAGAATTATCATTTTCATTTTATCACCGCCTCAAATTCAGTTTTTGCGGACGGAGCTCAAAAAATCCTATTAATTATTGCCATTGCACAGCATTGATGATAAAATAAACAGGATTTTAAAAAACAGAGGTATTTCAAATGCTTTCAGTCAATGATCTCTCTATAAATTTCGGCGGAAACGTTTTGTTTTCACGCGTTGATCTGCAGTTTACGCCCGGCAACTGCTACGGCATAATCGGTGCAAACGGCGCGGGCAAATCCACGTTTATAAAAATTCTCTCCGGCGAGCTCGAGCCCTCGACCGGCAGCGTAACGATTGCTGCGAAAAAGCGCATGTCGGTGCTCAAGCAGAATCAGAACATGTACGACGATTATACTGTCATGGATACCGTTATCATGGGCAATCAGCGCCTTTACGACTGCGGAAGGGAAAAGGACGCGATCTATGACAAGCCCGATTTTGACGATGCCGACGGCATACGCGCAGCTGAGCTTGAGGAGGAGTTTGCCGAGCTCGGCGGCTGGGAGGCCGAATCCGACGCAAGCCGCATACTTCAGGGGCTGGGCGTTTCGCCGGACTTCCACGAGACGTTGATGCACGATATGGATCCGCGCCTCAAGGTCAAGGTGCTGCTTGCGCAGGCGCTGTTCGGCTCGCCGGATATCATCCTGCTCGACGAGCCCACGAACAACCTCGACCTGGCGAGCGTAGTCTGGCTTGAGGACTTCCTGATGGACTATGAGGGCACGGTGCTCGTCGTTTCGCATGACCGCTACTTCCTCAACAACGTCTGTACTCACATCGTCGATATCGATTACGGCAAGATAAAAATGTACGTCGGCAACTACGACTTCTGGTATGAGTCCAGCCAGCTGATGCAGAAGCTCATAAAGGATCAGAACAAGAAGGCCGAGCAGAAGATCGCCGAATTGCAGGGCTTCATCGCAAGGTTCTCGGCGAACAAGTCGAAGTCCCGCCAGGCCACCAGCCGCAGAAAGCTTTTGGACAAGCTCACCGTTGAGGAGCTGCCGGCCTCCGGCAGGCGCTATCCCTGGGTCGGCTTCAAGGCCGATCGGGAGCCGGGTAAGGACAGGCTGTTCGTCACCGAGGTCAGCAAGACCGTCGACGGCGTGAAGCTTTTAAACAATGTCAGCTTCATCGTCGGCAAGGAGGATAAGATCGCCATTCTCGGCAAAAACGAGCTTGCCGTTACGATGCTGTTCAAGATCCTCATGGGCGAGGAGGAGCCCGACTCCGGCACTGTAAAGTGGGGAGCGTCGACTACTCAGGCTTACTTCCCCAAGGACCACAACTCTTATTTTGAAAACTGCGACTATGACCTCATGGACTGGATGCGGCAGTTTTCCGAGGATAAGCGCGAAAGCTATCTGCGCACCTTCCTCGGCAGAATGCTTTTCTCCGGCGACGATGTTTACAAGCCCGTAAAGGTCCTCTCCGGCGGCGAGAAGGTCAGGTGCATGATAAGCAAGATGATGCTCTCCGGTGCAAACTTCCTCGTGCTCGATCAGCCGACAAACCATCTTGACCTTGAAAGCATCGCGGCCTTGAACAACGGCCTTGAGGCGTTTAAGTACAACATCATTTTCGCCAGCCACGACCACCAGCTCACGCAGACGGTCGCAAACCGCATAATCGAGATCACCGACGACGGTGTCATCGACCGCATGTGTACCTTCGACGAGTACATGAACCTCACCGGCGGCACTATTCCCGAACGGTAAAGATAAATAAAACGATATGCACCCCGAAAGCGTCTGGCCTTCGGGGTGCATGTTATCATTTGGAGCTTTTTACTGCCGCCGTCCCGTTTTCACAGCAGGACACGCACGCGGAGCACATCGTCCATCGCACGGATGGTGTTTGCCGTGTCCTCCCAGATCTCGTCGTTAAGGTCGATGATCGTGTAGGCGTACCGGCCGCGGGGCTTGTTTATCATGTGCTCGACATTGATATTTTTCTTCGTTATCAAATCAAGGATGCGGTTTATCATGCCGGGCACGTTGTGGTGGATGACGCAAAGGCGGCAGACGCCCATACGCTCGAGCTTTGCCGACGGCAGGTTCACGGAATTTGTGATGTTGCCGTTTTTGAGATACTCGTAAAGCTGCTTTGCCGCCATCTCGGCGCAGCGGTCCTCGCTCTCGGGCGTGCATGCGCCCAAATGCGGCAGGGCTATGACGTTTCTGCCTCCGAGTATCTTCTCGTTGGGGAAATCGGTGACGTATTTTGCGACCTTGCCCGATTTGAGAGCTGCGAGCATCGCGTCGTCGTCAACGACCTCGGCGCGGGATTCATTAACGATCCTCACGCCGTCGCGCATGGCGGCAAAGGCCTTCGCGTCGAGCATATGGTGGGTATCCTCGTTATAGGGGATATTTATGCTTATATAGTCGCAATTGCGGAATATCTCGTTTATATCGTCGGCTCTGACAACCTCGCGTGAGAGCCTCCACGCTGCGTCGACGGACATGAACGGGTCGTAGCCTATGACGTTCATATCCATCGCAAGACATGCGTTTGCAACCAGTGCGCCCGTAGCGCCCAGACCGAGAACGCCGACGGTCTTGCCCATGAGCTCGGGGCCCGCGAAATTGGATTTACCCTTTTCCACGAGCGCCGGGATCTTATCGCCCTCATCGGCAATGCTTTTTACCCACTCAATGCTGCCGATAACGTCGCGCGAGGCCATGACCATGGAGCACACGGTCTGCTCCTTGACGGCCTCCGCGTTCGCGCCGGGGCTGTTGAACACGACGACGCCCTTTTCGGCGAATTTATCTACCGGGATGTTATTATAGCCCGCTCCGGCGCGCGCTACGCCGAGAAGCTCGGGGTTGACCTCATATTCATGCATATCCGCGCTGCGGACGATTATGCCGTCGGGCGCGGTGATATCCTCGCCGACGTTGCAGCCCCTGTTCCTGAGTTTTTCAAGGCCGACGGGCGAAATATTATTTATGGTTTTTATATTAAACATTATGCTCTACCTCAAATTTTTTCATGTATTCTGCGAGCGCGCGAGCGCCCTCCACGGGCATGGCGTTATACAGCGATGCGCGTATGCCGCCCGTGAGCCTGTGACCCTTGAGATTTAATAATCCCTCGGCCGCGGCTCCCTTTACAAACTGAGCGTCGAGCTCCTCCGAGCCCGTGCGGAAGGTCACATTCATGTCGCTGCGCGAGCTGCGCTCTGCATGGGGGATATACAGCTTACTGTTGTCGAGCACGTCGTAAATCAGCTGTGCGCGCTCTTTCTTTATCTCCTGCATGGCCTTCACGCCGCCCATACCGTCGAGCCAGTCGAGCATAAGCCCTAGCATGTAAATGCACCAACACGGCGGAGTGTTGAGCATGGAGTCTTTTTTTATAAGCGTATCATAGCTCATTACCGAGGGGCAGATATCCGCTTGACGTCCGGCAAGAGCTTTATCGACAATAACGACCGTGAGCCCGGCAGGCGCCATATTCTTCTGCGCTCCGGCATAGATGAGCCCGAAGCGGGAGACGTCCACGGGCTTTGACAGGATATCCGAGGACATGTCACAGACTATCGTTTTGCCCTTCGTATCGGGAACATGCTGCCACTCGGTGCCGTAAATAGTATTATTGGCGCAGTAGTAAAAATAGCTTGACTCATCGCTCAGGCTAAGCTGCGACGGGATATAGCTGTGCCCCCGGTCGGAGCTTGAGCAGGCGATGTGAACCTTTCCGTATTTTTCGGCCTCCTTTGCCGCGAGGGATGAGAAATTGCCCGTCACGGCATAGTCTGCGCACCTCCGCTCGCCCATCAGGTTCAACGGTATCGCCGCGAACTGAAGCGTCGCGCCGCCCTGCAAAAACAGTATCTCATGACTGTCGGGCACATTGAGCGCGGCCCTGAGCTTCTGCTTTGCTTCCGCAAAAATATCGACGAACAGTGAGCTTCGGTGACTCATCTCCATAACGGACATGCCGCTGCCCCTATAATCGCATATCTCGCCTCCGGCTCTTTTAAGGACCGATTCTGGCATCATCGACGGCCCTGCCGAAAAATTATATACCTTTTCTCTTGACACGATGAGCACCTCACGTTCGTCAATTCATTGTTAAAATTATAGTTATATATTCGCCGCGTGTCAAATGACATTTCCGACTAAAATTCCGTCCAAAACGGAATTTATCCTGACATTATGTACTGTACCGCGCAGGCTTTTGCCCGGGGCGCGAACCTCGATATAATTGTCGCTGTGTCCCTGCCAGCACTCGCCCTCCTGCGTTTCAAACAAGACCGGCAGCGTTTTGCCGATCATGCTCTCAAGAAAGGCTCTGCGCGTTTCGGCGACGACGGCGCGCGCCTGCTTTGAGCGCTTTGCCTTTGTCGCCCGGTCTATCTGTCCGTCCATTTTATCGGCCGGAGTTCCCGGTCGGCGGGAATACGGGAAGATGTGCGCATCGGAAAACCGGGCTTTTTTGAGAAAGGCAAGCGTCTCCTCCTGATGCTGCTCCGTCTCGCCGGGAAAGCCGACGATAACGTCGCAGGTCATGCCGCAGTCGGGAAAATACCGGCGCAGAAGCTGCATGGCCTCGTAAAAGCGTGATGTGTCATATTTACGGTTCATGGCCTTGAGCGTTGCGTCGCAGCCCGATTGCAGCGAAAGATGAAAATGCCTGCACACGCTGCCGCAGGCGGCGAGCTTTTCGCAGAATTCCTCCGTTATGACGCTCGGCTCGATTGATCCCAGGCGCAGGCGCATGTGGGGCGCTGCCTCCGCTATGGTGCACACAACGTCGGCAAGACCGGGCTTTCCGGGAAGATCGACGCCGTAGGACGCGATCTCAATGCCGGTTATGACAAGCTCGCGGTAGCCCTTTTTATCGAGCTCGGCGGCCTGACGCACCGCGGCCTCTATCGGCAGACTGCGCACTCTTCCGCGTGTATAGGGGATTATACAGTATGAGCAGAAATTGACGCAGCCGTCCTGGATCTTCAAAAGCGCCCTTGTGTGTCCGGACACCGCTCCGGCGGGCAGCTCCTCAAAAACACGCCTGTCAAAGGGCTTATCGAGCATCCTGTCGCCCTCGCCGGTGGACACTGCCTTTTCAACGGCATCGACGAGCTTTAATCTGTCGGCCGTGCCGTAAACTATATCCGCGCCGAGCTTCTGCACGGCGTCGGGGCTCAGCTGCGAATAGCAGCCCAGCACCGCCGCGACCGCGCCGGGATTTTCCTCTTTCAGTCGATGGATGGCCTGACGCGACTTGCGCCCGGCCTCGGAGGTAACGGCGCAGGTGTTGACTATGACAGCGTCGGCAATTTCGCCCTCACGGCAGGGCTTATGTCCGCGTGAAGCGAGCAGCGCCTCTATCGCCTGCGTTTCATACTGGTTGACCTTGCAGCCGAGAGTGTATATAATGTATTTCATTGAAATCATCTCCCGAGGAGTAGGATATATGGAAATTTATCTTGATAATGCGGCAACGACACGCGTGTGCACAGAGGCCGCCGATATTGCGTATAAGGTCATGACCGACTGCTACGGAAACCCGAGCCTGCGGCTCGGAGAGCGACGTCTGGGCGATAACAAGAGGCGCGGAAAGCGCCGCAAGACGCGGCAGACACATCATCTCCTCCGCCGTTGAGCACGATGCGGTGCGAAAAACGCTTGAGGAGCTTGAGAGCCGCGGCTTTGAGGTGACTTATCTCTCCCCCGAAAAGGACGGCTCTGTTTCCGCGGACGCGGTAAAGGCAGCTCTGCGTGAGGATACTATCCTTGTGACGCTTATGATGGTAAACAACGAGACCGGCGGCATTACCGACATTGCGGCTATAGCAAAAATGCTCAAGGGCTGCGGCTCGAAGGCGCTTTTGCATACCGACGCCGTTCAGGGCTTTATGAAGGTGCCCTTTTCCGCAAAAAAGCTCGGCGCGGACATGATAAGCATAAGCGGCCACAAGATCCACGCGCCGAAGGGCATAGGCGCATTGTATATCAAAACAGGGGTCAAAATCAAGCCCCTCATTCGCGGCGGCGCTCAGGAGGGCGGCATGCGCGCCGGCACCGAGGCCATGCCGCAGATAGCGGCCTTCGGCAAGGCTGCCGAGATTGCTTTCTCCGGCATGAAGGATAACTGTGATACAATGGCCTCTCTGCGGGCACTCGCCATGAGCACCATATGCGCCGATATTCCCGAGGCACAGATCATCGGCGGCGGCGCTCCGCATATTCTGAGCGTATCGCTCCCCGGCTGGCGCAGCGAGGTGCTCATGAATTTCCTCGAAGCCGAGGGAATATACGTTTCGCGCTCCTCGGCCTGCAAAAAAGGCGGGCGCAGTCACGTGCTCGAGGCGATGCGCCTCCCTGCACAGGTCATAGACGGCGCGATAAGGGTAAGCTTTTCGCGCTATAACACCGAGGACGATGTTCTCGCCCTGTGCTCGGCATTAAAGCGCGCTCACGATACGCTGGCACACAGATGAATTTCATACTTAAAGGCTGCACTTAAGGTGCAGCCTTTGTTTTTGTTCTTATTTATTTTTTATCCTCTTCTGTTTTTTCCGCTGCCTTTGCCCTGCGCTTCGGAACGAGCTCAAGCGTTTCGGGGTCTACGTAATCAAGGTTCATATACGCCTCGGCATCGGTCGGCAGATTGTGCTTTTTCAGCTTTCTGTTAATGATCATCTCAAGCGCGGTATAAATGATAACAAAGGCAGGAACGCCCAGCAGCATTCCCCAGAAGCCGAAAATTCCGCCGAAGATGACAATGGAAAACAGCACCCAGAAGCCGTTTATGCCGATGGAGGTGCCCAGTATTTTCGGGCCGATGACATTGCCGTCAAGCTGCTGAAGAACAAACACGAAGATGATAAACCACAGGCACATTTTCGGATCGACCAGCAGAATAAGCAGCGCCGACGGGATTGCTCCGATAAACGGCCCGAAGAAGGGGATGACGTTCGTAACGCCGACGATAACGGATATGAGCAGCGCATACGGCATCTTGAGTATCGCGCAGCCGATGTAGCACAAAACGCCGATTATTGCGCTGTCGAGAAGCTTGCCGCTTATAAAGCCCATGAAGGTCTTGTCGGCAAAGCGCAGAGACAGCAGGACTCTCTTTGCCCGCGCCGGGGAAAAGACGCTGTAAAGTATCTTCCTGTAGTGCGCTATAAAGGGCTCCTTGTTATAAAGTATGTACACCGAAACGATTATTCCTATAACTACGTTATAAAGCCCCTTGAGGACATAGAATACACCGCTGGTTATGTTCGTCACGACGTTTTCCATGCTGGGCAGCAGCGTATTGGTCGCCCATTTGGTCAGCGCATCGGTCAGATTTCCGAAGATTTTCGTTGCATATTGCTCTATCTCGGGGTAGTCCTTTAGAAGATTGTCAATTGCAGAGTAGGCAGAATCAAAATATGAGGGGCTGTTTACTATGATGGCCGATATGCTGTCGTATACCTGCGGAACAATGAGATAAAACAGCGCGGCGATCAAAAGCAGCATCACTATCTCAGCGAGGATAAGCGACAGCACACGCGGAAGCTTGCTGCCCGTTTTTATGCGCGGCTTTGTCCTGTTTATCCTTGCTACGAGCGGCTTAAAGAGCTTTTTCTCGTACAGCATCATCGACGGAATGAGCAGATACGATATGACAAGCCCCCATATGAACGGGCTGAGTATGCTCATCAGCTTTCCGAGAGCGTCTATGACCGTTCCCATATAGTCAATGCCGAAATAGAACAAAACTCCGGCCGCTATGACGGCAAAGGCCGTCACGCCCCAGCCGACATATTGGGAATATTTATGCTTTCTTTCCAATTTGCCACCTCCTGATCGGTGTTTTCGATTTTATATTACTATCTCTTTTTAATGTCGTCAACAATTTCGTTGTAAAATCGCCGTCAAGTTGTTATGTCAACCATTTGGGTGAATATTATCCTCACTCCTGTGTTGAAAACTCTGTTGAAAATGTTCAAAACCGTTGATAATCAATGCGTTTTCATGCGCCGATGACATGCGAAGAAATTCATTTTTTGTCGAATAAGGCATAATCGCGCAACCTTGTATATCGCAGCGGCGGCAGACATATGATTTCAGAGGAGGGATGAGCTATGAAAAAACTAATTTGCGCGGCGCTGTGCCTTGTTATGCTCTCAAGCCCGGTGTACGCGATAAACACTCTCACCGATAACGACATCGAGATCTCCGCCCCGTCGGCGATACTTATGGAAAAGGTGACCGGCGAGGTCATATATGAAAAGAATTCTCATGAAAGGCTGCCTCCGGCGAGTGTGACAAAGGTGATGACGATGCTGCTGATCGTCGAGGCCATAGAGCGCGGCGATATAAGCCTTGAGGACACGGTCATTGCCTCCGAGCGTGCCGCATCCTTCGGCGGCAGCTGTGTATATCTCGAGCAGGGCGAAAAAATGAGCGTGAGCGAGATGCTAAAATGCATCTGCGTCGTCTCGGCAAACGACTGTGCCGTTGCTATGGCGGAGCATCTTTGCGGCTCGGAGCAGGCCTTCGTGGCACGCATGAACGAAAGAGCACGCGAGCTCGGCCTGAAGGACACCAATTTCAAAAACTGCACAGGACTCTTCGAGGACGATGAGCACTATACCAGCGCATACGATATCGCCGTCATGAGCCGCGAGCTCATACGTCACGACATGATAAAGCAGTATTCGACCATCTGGATGGACACTATCCGAAACGGCGAGTTCGGCCTTTCAAACACCAACAAGCTTGTTTACTATTACGACGGCTGCACGGGGCTTAAAACAGGCTTCACGGAAAAGGCCATGTACTGCCTTTCCGCAACCGCAGAGCGCGACGGGATCGAGTATATCGCCGTCATAATGCACGCGGACACAATAGATGCGCGAAACTCCGATGCGAAGGCACTTTTAAACTACGGCTTTGCAAACTATCGCCTGATGCCGCTCAGAGCCCCCGACGTTCTGCCGCCGGTGCGTGTGAGCCTCGGAGAGGCCGACAGTGTGCAGCCTGTATATGACGGCCCCGAGGCTGCGCTTGTTCCCAAAAGCGGCCTCGGCGAAGTTAAATATACTGTTAAGCTGCCCGATAAGCTGACGGCGCCGATAGCAAAGGGGCAGCAGATAGGCACGCTAAGCGTCTCCTCCGGTGAGCGGGAGCTGTACTGCGTTGCGCTCGTTTCCGATACCGGTGTTGCCCGTGCGGACTTCGGCTCGACGCTGCTCGAGCTCCTGAAAAGCTACGTCGGGCTGGGGTAAACGCTCCACTTAGGTACATATTTCGCTCTTTGTGTTGTACATGGTCCCCCACTTCGACATATTGTCCTTGCTTTTTCTAAGCTCCGGTGTATAATATTAATTTATAGATTTACCACACGGAGGGCTAATTATGGTCAAGGTTGATTTATCGGGAACTTCCGCCTTCTTCGACCCTGCGGAGCTTGACTTTGCGGCCGCTGCTGCGGCGCACAGAACGCTCAGCGAAAAAAGCGGCGCGGGCAGCGAATTTACGGGCTGGCTAGAGCTTCCGCAGCGCATACGCGACGGAGAGCTCAAGGCGATACTCGCCGCGGCACAGCGCATACGCGGCCGCTCAAAGGCGCTCGTGGTCATCGGCATAGGCGGCTCTTATCTCGGCGCACGCGGCGCTATAGAGCTTCTGCGCCCCGTACCCGCGGAGGATGATCCTGAGATATTCTTCGTCGGCAACGGCCTTTCGCCCGACGCACTGAGCGACACTGTTGCCCGGCTCGGTGATATGGACTTCGACATAAACGTAATATCCAAATCCGGAACCACCCTTGAGCCGGCGCTGGCCTTCCGCGTTTTCAGAAAAATGCTGAAGGAAAAGTACGGCTCGGCCGCGAAAAAGCATATATTCGCAACGACCGACGCGCATCGCGGTGCGCTCAAAGCCCTGGCGGACGCCGAGGGCTGGGAGTGCTTTGTCGTTCCCGACGACGTCGGCGGCAGATACAGTGTCCTGTCGGCGGTCGGTCTGCTCCCGATGGCGGTCGCGGGCATAGACATAAAGGCGGTCATAAGCTCGGCCATTATCGCGTTCAAGGAGCTCGATCTCCGCTCGCCGGAAAATCCGGCATGGCGGTACGCCGCGGCGCGTCAGTACCTGTACGGTCACGGCCGCAGCATCGAAATACTCGGCTGCTACGAGCCGTCGTTCCGCTTCATGGCCGAATGGTGGAAGCAGCTCTACGGCGAGAGCGAGGGCAAAAACGGCATAGGCATCTTCCCCGCCTCCGTTGAGTTCACCGCCGATCTGCACTCTATGGGTCAGTACATTCAGGACGGGCCGCGCACGTTGATGGAGACGATCGTGAGCTTTGAGAAGACCCGCAGCAGCGTTTCCGTTCCCTTTGAGATGGGCGATCCCGACGGACTCAATTACCTCGCCGGCAAGGATTACGCGGATATCTGCCGCACGGCCGCGGACGCCGTAAAGGCCGCGCACATATCCGGCGGCGTTCCGAACATCGGTATAAGCGTTCCCAAGCGAGACGAAGCAGGCTTTGCCGAGCTTGTATGCTTTTTCGAGCTGGCATGCGCCGTCTCCGGCTACATGTCGGGCGTCAACCCCTTTGACCAGCCCGGCGTTGAGGCCTACAAAAAGAATATGTTCAGGCTGCTCGGCAAGCCGGGTACCTGAAAATAAAGCACGGGCTTTTCTGTCCGTGCTTTTGTTTATATTTTAATTCACACTTTTACTCTTGCTTTGTATACGGAAAAATGTTAATCTAAGCTCAACGAAAAACATTTAACTTATAACTGAAAAGGAGAGTGGACAAAATGGTTAAGTTGATCATGGGTCTGAAGGGCAGCGGCAAGACCAAGCGCCTGGTCGAGCTCGTCCGTGAGGCTGTCGCTATGGAGAACGGCGATGTCGTCTGCATTGAAAAGGAAAAGAAGCTTACCTTCGATATTCCCTATCAGGCCCGTCTTATCGAGGCCGGGTCTTATGATATCGGCTCTTATGAGTTTATCAAGGGCTTTATCTGCGGTCTGCATTCCGGCAACTATGACATCACCCATGTTTTTGTCGATAATTTCTACAAGATTGTAAGCAATAAGGACCCTGTCATGTTCGGCGAATTTCTCGATTGGCTTGAGAGCTTCTCCGAGAGAGAAAATATTGAATTTGTTATAAGCGTCACCATAGACCCCGATACGGTCGGCGAGGCTATCAGAAAATATATGATTTGACCAAAAAAGCGGGCAGGGCTTTACGGCTTTGCCCGTTTTTTCGTCAATATTCGCTCTTGACTTAGTTTAGGGGCTTTATTAGAATTTGACTTAGGATAAATTTTTTAATTGAGGTGTTTTATCATGATCATGGATTGCGAAAAATACGTCGGCAAATGCGTCTGCGGCAGAGACCATGAGCTTGAGACGAAAAAGGTCGTCGTCGAATACGGCGCGATAAACAATTTCGAGCAGTACATGGCCGATGTCGGTCTTGCTGGCAAAAAGCGCGCCGTTATATACGACACGGTCATCTATAAGCTCACCGAGGGCAAGCACATCGCCGCCGACCAGGAGATAGTGCTCGA
>OHRU01000546.1_pt1 | contig 14699 bp, 12 predicted proteins | sample 1578491 | NCBI WGS metagenome assembly OHRU01 (sample SAMEA3879565, study PRJEB24766) | human gut metagenome | biome: human-associated habitat; feature: feces | place: USA | collected 1985/1987 | reverse complement strand
GTCTTTTCCCTGATTCTGATGGTCTTGGTCGGCACGGTATTTGTCACCACGCCCGCCGGGTTGTTGGCTTCCATGACCGGGGACTGGGGCGCATGGGGTTCCGCTTTGTTTTGGAGCGTTGTGATTTTCGTGTATTACGTGTTGGCTACTTTGTTGCCCATCGATACCCTTATCGGACGTATCTATCCCCTTTTCGGTGTGGCCTTGTTGTTTATGGCTGTCGGTGTGTTGGTCGGCATTTTCACCCACGACGGTTGGATGCCCGAGATTACGTCGGCTTTCGAGAGCCATCATCCCGATAAGAACCTTTCCATATTTCCCATGCTTTTCATTACGATAGCCTGCGGGGCTATCAGCGGTTTTCATGCCACCCAAAGCCCGATGATGGCGCGTTGCATGAAGAACGAGAAATTGGGGCGGCGCGTGTTCTACGGTGCTATGATAACCGAGGGTGTGGTGGCTTTGATATGGGCGGCTGCGGCCATTAAGTTTGCAGGCAGTTATGAGGCGTTGGCCGAACTGATGTCACCGTCGGGAAAATCCAATCCCGCCATTGTGGTCAATGCCATTTGCCAGGATTGGATGGGGACGGCCGGTGCCGTGCTGGCGATACTCGGTGTGGTGGCGGCTCCCATAACTTCGGGCGACACGGCCTTCCGGTGCGCACGCCTGATAGCCTCCGATTTCCTGCATTACAGGCAAGACACCATTTTGCGCCGCTTGATGATTTCATTGCCTTTGTTTGTCATCGCCGCAGTGTTAATGAATATCAACTTTGATATATTGTGGCGCTATTTTGCGTGGTTTAATCAAACTTTGTCTATCTTTACGTTATGGGCGGTTACCGTATGGCTTGCGCGGAAAGGAAAGACGTTTTATGTGACCCTGTTTCCGGCATTGTTCATGACGGCTGTCTGTACGACCTATATACTGGTGGCTCCCGAAGGATTCGGGTTGTCCTACGTGTTGGGTTGCGCAGTCGGGGGAGGGGTGGCCGCACTCTTATTAGGAATGTTCATGAAATGGTATTTACAATTTAAAAAGACAAGGGTATGAAAAGAAGACGGTTCCGGAAATCCACCGTTATCTTGTTGGGATTTACTTTATATTCCGTAGCGGTGTATGCCTATTTCATCCCCCGTACGGATATGGGCAGCCGGCATATTTGGGCTACGATGGCCTTAAATGCCGTGATACTGGTGGCGTTGTGGTATCTTTACCGGCGGCGTGAAAAATTGGCGGATAAACAAGAACATGATATGAATATTAATCAAGAAAAAAGATAATATGAGAAAGTTAATGCTGTCCTTGCTGCTGATGATGGCGGCAATGGGTGCGAAGGCACAATTTGAGAAAGGGACTACGTATGTGTCGGCTTCCACCACCAGTTTGGGGTTATCCTATAGTTCCAACGAGAAGTTGAATTTCGGTTTGGAGCTGAATGGAGGTTATTTTATACAGAAGGCGTGGATGCTTTATGGAAAGTTGGGGTACGACCATACGCGTTGGACCGACCATTTCCAGATGGGAGTAGGCGGGCGTTATTATTGGTTTGCAGTATGAGCATGCCACCAAGAGCGTGAACAACGTGCAGCTATGCCCCGAGGTGGGGTATGCCTTTTTCGTGAACCGTTTCATCACGATAGAGCCGGCGGTATATTACCACATGAGCCTGAATGACTTCTCGGACGGAAGCAAGGTCGGCTTGAAGTTAGGATTAGGTTTTTATTTCTGATAAGAAATATCCGATAGGGCTGTGCCGGAAGGCTTGTATGGGTTTTCCGGCACAGTCCGTTTGGGCTTTCGGGGATGTCCGGTTTGTTCCGAGGAAAACAAGACCTGGCAAATTGTCGCGTTTGTTTCTTGTTTTATTGCAGGATGATAGCTTTTTCCTTTTTTCTGTGAAGTGAAAACCGGATATAATGAGGTGGAAAAACGCGAGTTTTGAATAAATATAAGTTTTAGGCTGCTTATATGCGGCCTTTTTCTGTATATATGTATTTCAATCTCAAGAGATTGGTTTTTCGGTCTCTTGAAGAAACACTTTTTTCTCCTCTTGTCAGTGCAGCGGTGTGTTGAAACGGAGGTGGAAAGGTCTTGTTGCGGTGGAAAAAACGAGGTTCTCTCTTCGTTTTTTCTCTTATTGTGGCCTGTTTACGGGGCAGAAACGGAAATCAGGATGTCGGCAGATACGGGGATGAAGCTTACGTGCCGTCGGCCGACGTGCGGTTCAATGACTTGTTCGTCTGTCTGCGTGTACACGAAATGCCTGTGTAAGATGTCATTGGGATAAAAGTCCGGCGTGCGAGATTTCGTTTTTTTCGTGACTGTCGGCGGCAGAAGGGATATGGATGATTCTCGCAGTGGTTGGCTTGGCATTTTGACAATTTGTAAAATGTGTAGGGAGGATTATGAAATCGCTTCCAATAATATGGGGACGTACAGGGCTTGGGAGCATGGGGCGTTTTTGGCAAATAAGTTTTCAACGGTTTTTATTTTGGTGAAAGAACACGAGTATTTTGGTCTTTATAGTTATAATCAGAAAGGTTTTGTTGTATAAGTGCTAATAAATCTCAATCTATTCAAATATTCTTTGTAAAAAGGAAACCGAATCTGCTTATTGAGTTATCAAAAAGATATAACTTTGCATTAAATAAAAGCATATTGATTGATATTTGTGGTTATAGTTATGCAAAAAGAAAATTTCTACGCGCAGAATGGAGTTGGTATGTTATGTTTCATATAAAAAGGTAAGAAGTATGATGGAGAAGATTCAGAAAGCAATGGCCTTAGGGATGGCGGCAACGCTTGTTCCGGTGGCAGCAGGAGCGCAAGACAAGGTGGAAGCCTCAGTCGGGGCAGACTTGGTGAGCAGTTATATTTGGCGTGGCCAGGAATTAGGCGATGTCAGCATACAGCCTTCCGTTTCGCTTTCGTGGAAAGGCCTTTCGCTTACGGCATGGGGTTCAGCCTCTTGGGGCAGCGAATATGCCAAAGAGTTCGATTTGACTTTGGGCTATGCCATAAAAGGTTTCAGCGTGTCGGTTACCGATTACAGTTTCAGCAAGGGGACGAATTTCAAGACGGGAGCGGATATTGACGGGAAGTACTTCCATTTCGGCAGCAATTCCACGTTGCATGTCTACGAAGCGCAGGTTGGGTATGACTTCGGCTTCCTGGCCGTGGACTGGTACACGAACATCGGTGGCAACGACGGGTTGAAAGAGGATGGCAAGCGGGCTTACTCTTCTTATTTTGCACTTTCCGCTCCTTTCCGTTTAGGCGGTTTGGATTGGAATGCCACGGTGGCGGCCGTGCCTTGGGAGACATCTTTCTATAATGGCGGTTGTTCGGGCTTTGAAGTGTCCGAGGTAGCCTTGCGGGCGGCCAAGGAGATTCGGGTAACCCAATCGTTTGCCTTGCCCTTGTTTGCCAAGGTGACATGGAACCCGGCTACGGAGAACGCCTATTTTACGGCAGGACTCAGTTTCTAAACATAATAAAAATGTGATAATTCCTAAAGGTTGGTTTTGGACAAGGTAAGTAAGGTTGTTTGAAGGGATAACATAAAAAGAAAGAATAGGATCAGTAATATAAATGGGTTAATTATGAAAAAGATTGAAGCGATTATTCGGCGGACCAAGTTCGATGATGTGAAGGACGCCTTGTTGGCGGCAGACATCGAGTGGTTCTCGTATTATGAAGTGAGGGGCGTGGGCAAGATGCGCGAGGCGCGTATTTACCGTGGCGTGGCCTACGACACCAGTTCTATCGAGCGCATGTTGGTGTCCATCGTCGTGCGCGACAAGAACGTGGAGAAGACCGTGCAAGCCGTGATGAAGGCTGCCTATACGGGCGAAATCGGCGACGGGCGCATTTTCATCATCCCGGTGGAGGATTCCGTCCGGATCCGTACGGGGGAGCGCGGTGACATCGCGCTTTATAACGCGGAACAGGAAAAGTGAGGCGGGATGGTTTCCGCCAAGGTTAAAAACTTAGTTGAATGATAAAAAAGTAAGATTATGGATACATCAGTGATATTGGATTCAGGCCACACGGCTTGGATGATAGTGGCAACCCTTTTGGTGTTTATGATGACGATTCCCGGAATCGCCTTGTTCTACGGTGGCCTTGTGCGTCAGAAAAACATGCTGAGCCTGGTGATGCAGAGCCTGGCCATAGCCGGGGTCAGCATCTTGTGGGTGGCTTTCGGCTATAGCCTTGCCTTCGGCACCGGATATGAAGGCAGCGGTTTCTTTAAATACGGTATCGGGGGATTCGACAAGGTGATGTTGAACGGCATAGGTTTGGACACGCTGACAGCGACCGGCATTCCCGAAATGCTGTTCGTAATGTTCCAGTGCATGTTCGCCCTGATTACACCGGCTTTGATTCTCGGTGCGTTCGCCGAACGTGTGAGGTTTGCCGGCTTCTTGTGCTTCACGGTGTTGTGGAGCATACTGGTCTACATGCCTATGGCCCATTGGGTATGGGGCGGCGGTTTCCTGATGGAAATGGGTGCCGTGGACTTTGCCGGAGGCACGGTGGTACATATCAACGCAGGTGTGGCCGCATTGGTGATGGCACTTATGGTGGGGCGGCGTAAGGATTATAGGGCAGGCCGTCCCATCACTCCGCACAACATTCCTTTTGTCTTTTTAGGCACGGCATTGCTTTGGTTGGGTTGGTTCGGATTCAATGCCGGAAGCGGCCTGGCAGCAGACGGTCTGGCGGCCAATGCGTTTCTGGTGACGCATATCGCCACGTGCATGGCAGCCGTCACTTGGGCGGCCATTGATTGGGCCGTCAACAAGAAATGCACTACAGTGGGGGCTTGTACGGGTGCCGTGGCGGGCTTGGTGGCCATTACTCCGGCGGCAGGTTCGGTAGACTTGTTCGGTGCGTTGTGTATCGGTTTGATAACGTCGGCAGTTTGTTTCTGGATGGTGGCTGTGGTGAAGCCCAAGTTCGGTTATGACGATGCCCTCGATGCCTTTGGCGTGCATGGGGTGGGCGGCATCATCGGGTCGGTGCTTACCGGCGTGTTTGCCACCCGTTTTGTCACAGGTGAAGATGGCGTGCAGGGTGCGCTTTACGGAGATTGGAACCAGTTGTGGATTCAGATTGCGGCCACGGTCATTTCGATGGTGTTCAGTGCGGTGATGACCTTCGTGCTGTTCAAGGTAGTGGACAAACTGGTCGGCATCCGTGTGGACAAGAGAGTGGAAGAAGAAGGGCTTGACATTTACGAACACGGTGAATCTGCCTACGATTTGTAAGGCAGGCCGTAACCGGCAAGAATAATATGGAAATCAAAATACTTAGGTGATTATGTCAGAATTAAGATTCAGGGTTGTAGAGAGTGCCTTCCATGTGAAGGCGAAAGAAGTGGCTGTTCCGACGGAACGCCCCAGTGAATATTTCGGCAAGTATGTGTTCAACCGCGAGAAGATGTTCAAGTATTTGTCCAGTACTGTATATGCGAAGTTGGTGGATGCCATGGACCATGGTGCCGCTTTGGATCGCAACATTGCCGACGAGGTGGCTTCGGGCATGAAGCGTTGGGCTACGGAATTGGGGGTGACGCATTACACCCACTGGTTCCAACCGTTGACGGAAGGCACGGCAGAGAAGCATGACGCTTTCGTGGAGCACGACGGCAAAGGCGGGATGATGGAAGAATTTTCGGGAAAGTTGCTCGTGCAGCAGGAACCCGATGCCTCGTCCTTCCCCAACGGGGGCATACGGAACACGTTCGAGGCGCGCGGCTACAGTGCTTGGGATCCCTCTTCGCCCGTATTCGTGGTAGACGACACGCTGTGCATCCCCACCGTGTTCATCGCTTATACCGGTGAGTCGCTTGATTACAAGGCTCCTTTGCTGAAGGCTTTGCGTGCGGTGGACAAGGCGGCGGTAGAGGTGTGCCATTACTTCGACCCCTCTGTGAAGAAGGTGGTTTCTTATTTGGGATGGGAGCAGGAATACTTTTTGGTGGACGAAGGCTTGTATGCCGCCCGTCCGGACTTGTTGCTGACCGGGCGTACGCTGATGGGGCATGAAGCTTCGAAGAACCAACAGTTGGAAGACCATTATTTCGGGGCCATCCCGACCCGTGTGGCCGCTTTCATGAAGGATTTGGAGATACAGGCATTGGAACTGGGCATTCCGGTGAAGACACGCCATAACGAGGTAGCGCCAAACCAGTTCGAGCTTGCTCCGATCTTCGAGGAATGCAACTTGGCTGTAGACCACAACATGCTGATCATGTCGCTGATGCGCAAGGTGGCCCGCACGCACGGTTTCCGCGTGTTGCTGCATGAGAAGCCTTTCAAGGGCGTGAACGGTTCCGGTAAGCATAACAACTGGTCGTTGGGTACCGATACCGGCGTGCTGCTGATGGCTCCGGGCAAGACGGCGGAGGAGAACTTGCGTTTCATCACATTTATCGTGAACACCCTGATGGCCGTGTACCGGCACAACGGTTTGCTGAAAGCCTCCATCATGAGTGCCACCAACGCTCATCGTTTGGGAGCCAACGAGGCCCCCCCGGCTATCATTTCCTCTTTCCTCGGCACGCAGTTGAGCCGTGTGCTTGACCACCTGGAGGAGAGCACTGACGAGGAACTGGTCCTTTTGGAGGGCAAGCATGGGATGAAGTTGGACATTCCGCAGATTCCTGAGTTGTTGATAGACAACACAGACCGTAACCGTACGTCGCCTTTCGCCTTTACCGGAAACCGTTTCGAGTTCCGGGCTGTGGGTTCAGAGGCCAACTGCGCGAGCGCGATGATAGCTCTCAACACCGCTGTGGCCGAACAGCTGACGGAATTCAAGGCTGAAGTGGATGCCTTGATGGATAAAGGCGAGACCAAAGAGGCTGCCCTTATCCAGGTGATACGGAAATATATCAAAATCTGCAAGCCCATCCGTTTCGACGGGAACGGTTACAGCGATGAGTGGAAGGCCGAAGCAGAGCGGCGCGGTCTGGATTGCGAGACGAGCTGCCCCGTTATTTTCGACAACTACTTGTCGGCAGAGAGCATTGCCATGTTCGGGTCTACAGGAGTGATGACCCAAGTGGAGTTGGAAGCCCGCAATGAAGTGAAATGGGAAACCTATACCAAGAAAATCCAGATAGAAGCACGTGTGCTCGGCGATTTGGCCATGAACCATATCGTGCCTGTGGCCATCGGGTACCAAAGCAAGTTGATAGACAATGTGTACAAGATGAAGGGATTGTTCAGTGCGGAAGAAGCCGGCAAATTGTCGGCCGAGAACCTGGCCATCATCAGGGAGATTTCCGAACGCACGGCCTATATCAAGGAGCACGTGGATGCGATGGTCGAGGCTCGCAAGGTGGCCAACAAGATTGAAGGCGAACGGGCAAAGGCCGTGGCCTACCATGACACCATTGCACCGATGTTGGAACAAATCCGTTACCATATCGACAAGTTGGAGTTGATTGTGGACGACAAAATATATAATTCTATAATAACTTGATAATTCGTGACTTATAATTGCATTACAATGGCGTATTTTGAATTTAGTACCATTTTAGTATCGTTATTTAGCCTTTGTGCATATCGTGTGAAACTTCTATTTTTCTGAGTGCCTATACACTTTTTCTTGAATTACGCAAGGAAATCCGAGGAAAAGTGCTACCTTTGTACTCAAAACGCAACTGCGCTAATGACCTGAAGAATAAAAAATAAAATAACATACGAAACTCCTTCGCTATCTTATAGGCTTTGGTCAGCCTCGCAGGGATAGCGTGGGAGTTTTGCTTTTATATAAACCATGGCGAAAAAGGCAAAAGCAAAGGAAGTAGCAAAGAAAACTATTGAGCAAACACTATGGGATTCTGCAAATGAATTGCGCGGCAATCTTGATGCTGCTGAATACAAAAGCGTTGTTCTCGGTCTTGTGTTTCTAAAATATATCAACGACTGCTTCAAAGTCAAGCACGATGAGCTTGTGGCAGAGGGCGATGGTTTTGAAGAAGACCCGGACGAGTATATCGGTGATAACATTTTCTTCGTTCCCGCTGATGCCCGTTGGGATAAAGTGGTGAAAGCCTCACTGACTGCTGAAATCGGAGTTGTCGTGGATGCGGCAATGGAAGCATTGGAGAAAGAGAATAAACAACTGAAAGGTATTCTCCCGAAGAATTATGCCCGTCCCGAACTTGACAAACGCCGCTTGGGTAATGTGATTGATATTTTTGAGAACAACCTGCACTTCACCGGGGCGGAAGCCCGTGATGTACTTGGGCGTGTTTATGAATATTTCCTTGGTGAGTTTGCTCGCGAAGAAGGCAAAAAAGGCGGTGAGTTCTACACTCCTTCTTGTGTGGTTCGTACCATAGTCGAAGTTATACAGCCCTATAAAGGTAAAATCTTTGACCCAGCCTGCGGTTCAGGCGGTATGTTTGTACAGAGTAGTAAGTTTATCGAACGACACCAAGGTAATATCAACAGAATATCCGTTTACGGGCAGGAACTTAATAGTAACACATGGAGATTGGCACAGATGAACCTTGCCATTTGCGGCATCGAAGCCAACTTTGGCGATAGCTTCGGTGACTCTTTCCACGATGACAAACACCCGTTCCTAAAAGCGGACTTTGTAATGGCAAATCCTCCGTTCAATATTTCCAAATGGGGTGGCGACCAACTTCGTGACGACCCTCGTTGGCAATACGGCATACCGCCCGAAGGCAATGCCAACTTCGCATGGATGCAGCACATGCTCTATCACTTGGCAGATGATGGGCGCATCGGTTTGGTACTTGCCAACGGTTCGCTATCCTCACAACAAGGCACGGAGGGCGACATCCGCAAAAATATAGTCAATGCCGACCTTGTGGAAGGTATCATTGCTATGCCCTCGCAGTTGTTCTACAACGTGCAGATACCTTGTTGCCTTTGGTTCTTGACGAAACACAAGGCGCAACCGGGCAAGACGCTTTTCATTGACGCTCGCAATATGGGCTATATGAAAGACCGCACGCACCGCGAACTCTCTTGCGGTGAAGAAACAGAAGACCACGGCAACGACATAGCACGCATTGCTGATGCTTTTGAACAGTTCCGTGCCGGAACGCTTGAATCCGAAAAAGGCTTCTCCGCTATCGCCACTATTGAGGATATAGCGAAGCAAGACTTTATCCTTACTCCGGGACGCTACGTTGGCATTGCCGAAGTGGAAGATGACGGAGAACCGTTCCAAGAAAAGATGGAACGCCTCACTTCCGAGCTTTCAGATTTGTTTGCCCAGTCGCATATGCTCGAAGATGAAATCCGCAAGCAGTTGGCAAGCATCGGTTTCACCGTCAAATAAAGAAACTTCTACTCTTCGTTAGGTTTACTCTAAATAACGAAGAATATGAAAGAAAAATTAATCCAAGAAATCAGCACCGCAATGGCAGAAGTGTTAAGTTTTGAACAAGTAGCTCACCTTAATAGTGTATTGCTCCAAGTTGTGAGCGGTTACACTATTATCGAGGACGGAGAGACCCTGCACGAAAATGCAGCGTCAAACGACCGTCTGCTTGACATCTTCTTGTCTGCAAAGCAAGTGGAGGGTTGTACCACCCCTACAATCAAATACTACGGCTCTACCATTCGTCAACTTTTCAAGAAGATGCCTAAAAAGGTAACCGACTATACCACCGAGGACATCAGAGCCTACCTTGCCGTGTTTCAACGGAAAAATAAATCGAGCAAAGTTACAATTGACAATATCCGCCGGATATTTTCTTCGTTCTTCGCTTGGCTTGAAGAAGAAGACTACATCGTGAAAAGTCCCGTCCGTAGGATTCACAAGGTAAAAACCGGGACACAGGTCAAGGAAGTGTTGAGTGATGAAAACATTGAACAGCTTCGTGACAACTGCACCCAAATTCGCGACCTTGCTATTATCGACTTGCTTGCTTCTACGGGTATGCGTGTGGGTGAGTTGGTGAAACTCAACCGTGAAGATATCAACTTCACCGAGCGTGAATGTATTGTTTTCGGTAAGGGCAACAAGGAACGCATCGTTTACTTCAATGCCCGTGCGAAGATTCACTTGCAGCAATACTTAGCTTCTCGCAAAGACCGCAACAAAGCTCTCTTTGTCTCATTGGCAAAACCTCATAAACGCTTGGAAATTTCGGGCGTGGAAACCCGACTGCGCAAAATCGGTCGCATAGCAAAGATTGTGCGTGTTCATCCTCATAAGTTCCGCCGCACTTTGGCTACTATGGCTATCGACAAAGGTATGCCAGTGGAGCAAGTGCAACGCTTGCTGGGTCATGTCAAGATTGACACCACCATGCACTATGCTATGGTGAATCAAAACAATGTTAAACTCTCTCACCGTAAATTCATCAATTAGTATGTGGGTTTGTTCGACATATGGCAGAAGCGTATCTTTCCCAAAAATCAAGCAAGGAAATGATAATTTAGAGCAGCAAGCGCAAGCGTTGTTCAAGGCGTGGTTCGTGGATAATACTGATATTGGCGATGCTACGGTATCTGATTACTTTCTTCCCATTAGAGGTAAAAATTTGCTTACCTCTGATGCAAAAGGCGGAAATGTTCCCGTTGTTGCAGGCGGACTTACACCATCGGCATACCATAACATAGCAAATACTAAAGCACCCGTAATTACTATTTCCGCATCGGGAGCTAATGCTGGATTTGTTAATTTATGGGGTATTCCGGTCTGGTCTGCTGATTCTTCATATATAGATACGAGTATTACACCGTATGTCTATTTTTGGTTCAATTTGCTTAAATTCAACCAAAAGAATATTTTTGACTCTCAAACTGGGTCGGCGCAACCGCACATTTATCCTAAGCATATAGGAGATATTAGTATTCCAGACTTAGACATAAATCAAGTCGCTGATTTTAATAGAATTGTGACACCTATGTACAACCAAATCGCAAAAGTACAGGAATCAAATGCGGAACTTGCAGAAATCCGAGACACACTTCTTCCGAAACTAATGTCGGGTGAATTAAAAATTAGTGAAATAGAAACAGAAAAATAATTATGGATAAATCAATCGGCATATTGGATAGAGATTATACTTTATGGGTCAAAGAACTTGTAAAGCGTTATCGTGGTAGCCAAATTAAAGCTGCAATAAAGGTGAACAAAGAATTGCTTCGCTATTATTGGGAACTTGGCAAAGACATTGAAGAGCAACAAGCAGACAACAAATACGGCAGCAAGTTCTACGCTACACTAAGCCGTGACTTGCGCCATGAAATGCCTGATGTCGAAGGACTTTCTGAGACATCAATCCGCTATGCAAAACGATTTTATGTCCTTTATAGTCAATATATAGCAATTCTTCCACAGGTTGTGGAAAAATCTGAAAATATAAATCTTCCACAAGTTGTGGAAGATTTATATTCTGATTTGTTCTCAATACCTTGGGGGCATCACCGCTACTTAATAGATAAATGCAGCAAAGAACCTGCAAAGGCTATATATTATGTGAGAAAGACCATACAAGAAGGCTGGAGTCGCGATGTGATGCTCAATTTTTTGGATTCAGGCATGTATGAGCGTGAGGGTAAGGCATTGACAAATTTCACACGTACATTGCCTGATGAAACGAGCGACCTCGCACAAGAACTGACTAAAGACCCATACAACTTTGCCTTTACAGGTATAAAAGGTCAGTATAATGAGCAGCTACTCAAAGATGCGCTACTTGGCAACATTTCCCAATTCTTATTGGAACTGGGTACAGGTTTCGCATACGTGGGCAAAGAGTTTCGGCTTCAAATAGGGCAAAAAGAGAAGTTCATCGATTTGCTTTTCTACAATCTGAAACTGTCGTGTTATGTGGTGATTGAAGTAAAAATCGGTGAGTTTGACTTTCAAGACCTTGGGCAGTTGAGCGGTTATGTTGTGGCTTGTAACCATATCCTTAAAAAAGAGGGAAGAGACAATCCTACAATCGGTTTGCTCATCTGCCGACAAAAGGATTCTCTTCTTGCGCAATATGCTTTGGAGGGCAGTAATCTCCCATTGGGAATATCCGAATTTGAGCTTGAAAAGCTCTATCCAGAGAAAGTTGAAGGTACAATGCCGTCTATCAAGGAGATAGAAGCTAAATTAGATGGTCAAACAAACAGCTAAATTCTCATTTATGGAAGAATATAAATTCTCATTTATGGAACAGTGGAAACAATATAAATTAGAAGAATTATCTAAGGGCAAGGGAACATATGGGATAGCAGCATCTGCTGTTCCATATGACCCTAATAAGCTTACTTATCTTAGGATTACAGATATAAATGATGATGGCACTATTAATAGAGCAGGGCTTATGTCTGTAGATGAACCCAATGCGTCTGATTATCTTCTTTATAAGAATGACCTCGTTTTTGCAAGAACGGGAAACAGTACAGGTAGAGCATATTTCTACCAAGGAACAGAATGTCCTCTTGTTTATGCAGGCTTCCTTATAAAATTTTCTATTGATGAAAATAAAGTAAATCCTCGCCTATTAAAGTATTATACGCATTCTCAGCCATATTATGATTGGGTTAAATCGTTTGATACCGGAGGAACAAGAGGGAATATAAATGCTAAGACGTATGGCAATATGCCAGTTTGCCTTCCTTCTTCTCGGAAGATGCAAGATAGAATTGTCGAAATTCTTTCCTCCCTTGATTCCAAAATCGAACTGAACCGCCGTATAAATGATAATTTAATCCCAACCTATTATGCCTAATACATTCCATTTTACAGAAGATTCATACGAGCAATCGATAATCTCTTTGTTCAAGGAGATGGGCTATGAATATCATTATGGTCCTGACCTTGAAGCCGACACCGGGCGAGAGCTTACCGATGCTACCATACCGGGAGTATTGCGCAAAGCAATGTTAGCTATCAACGGAACGGACAAAGCCGCTGCCGTAGATGAAGCTATCCGTCAAATACGCGATCTTTTCAGTCAGCCGTTAGTGAGCGCAAACGTTACTTTTACCGACTGGCTGCAAAACGGTTTGGACGTTACATTTAAGACCGCCCAAGGCACACTGCGCAGCGACCATATCAAGATAATCGACACCGCCAATATTGACAACAACCGATTTACGGTAGTCAATCAGTGGACGGTGGTGAACGGCAAATCCACCAAACGTGCCGACATCGTGGTATTCATTAACGGTTTGCCAATCTCTGTTATCGAGCTAAAATCGCCCTCGCGCGAAGTCACCAACTCAGATGAAGCCCACCAGCAGTTGCAGAACTATATGCGAATCGTTCCGCAGCTCTTTACCGCTTGCCAAATGCTCGTGATAAGCGATATGGCAGATACCCGTGTAGGTACGATTACCGCACCGCTCGACCGATATATGGAGTGGAAAACCACAGACGGAAGTTATGAAAGTACGGCATTTGCCGACTTTGAAACTTTCTTCAACGGTATCTTCACCAAGCATCGGTTTATAGATATTATCGCCGACTTCACCCTCACAATGGGTGTGGATAAAAAGGCACGCATACTGGCTGGCTACCACCAATATTTTGCCGTAAAGAAAGCCCTCGACTGCACCAAGAAAGCCCTGCAACGCAATGACGGCAAAATTGGTGTGTTCTGGCACACGCAAGGTTCGGGCAAAAGCCTTTCGATGGTGTTCTATGCTCACCAGCTCCTGAAGAATTTGTTGAGTGCGACCCTGCTTGTACTGACCGATCGCCTCGACCTGAACGACCAACTACACAACACCTTCGCCGCTTGCAGCGACTACCTGCGCCAAAAGCCCGTCAAGGCTACCGATGGCGAACACCTCTACGAACTACTCGAAAAGCGTAAAAGTCACGGTATTATCTTTGCCAATATCCAAAAGTTCAAAGACCGCGAACAACTTATCACCAACCGCTCCGATGTGATTGTGATTAGCGATGAAGCCCACCGTACACAATCAAACACCAAGACCAAGGTTGATACGGAAACGGGCGAGCTAAAACTCGGCTTTGCAGCTATCGTGCGCAAACTTTTGCCCAATGCGGCGTTCATCGGCTTTACAGGTACGCCTATCGAACAAGACGACAACGACACGAGGGAGGTTTTCGGCAACTACATCGACATCTACGACATGACCCAAGCTGTGGAAGACGGTGCAACCGTGCCCGTCTATTACGAGAGCCGTCTGGTGAAACTGGATTTGGACGAAAATACACTCCGTTTGCTTGATGACGAGTACGACAAACTGGCGGAAGAAGGAGCGGAAGAACAAGACATCAAACGCTCCAAGGACGAAAACGCACGGCTTCACGCCCTGCTGTCAGCTCCGCAGACTATCGACACACTTTGTCGGGACATCATCGACCACTACGAAAACAACCGTGCCGACCTGCTTACGGGTAAGGCAATGATTGTGGCGATTGACCGTACCACGGGTATAGACATCTACAAAAAGCTGGTGGAACTTCGTCCGCAGTGGAAAGAAATAATCGGTGTGGTAATGACCCAAGGCAATCAAGACCCCGTGGAATGGAACGACATCATCGGTTCAAGCGCACGGAAAGAGGAGCTGGCTCGCCAGTTCAAGGATAACAACTCACCGCTCAAAATCGCTATTGTGGTGGATATGTGGCTCACCGGCTTTGATGTGCCCTCACTCGCCACGATGTACGTTTACAAACCGATGAAAGGGCATAACCTCATGCAAGCCATCGCCCGA
>OHRU01000528.1_pt1 | contig 14903 bp, 13 predicted proteins | sample 1578491 | NCBI WGS metagenome assembly OHRU01 (sample SAMEA3879565, study PRJEB24766) | human gut metagenome | biome: human-associated habitat; feature: feces | place: USA | collected 1985/1987 | reverse complement strand
AGGCGGCACACACGTGCTTCCACCTGCACCTTGCAGGTCTTTCCGTCGGCCGAAACGGACGAACTCTTTGCCGTGACGCAGTTCGCGCCCTCCACGGAGAAGTCGGACGCACTCAAGAAGCGGTAGCCGTTCGCAGCCTCGAGCGTCACCGTCTTGCTGCGCGTATCGCCGCTGAGCGACCAATTGGTCTGTGCGGACACGGTGAAGCGGTTCTCCCTCGCGCCGAGGGTGACCTGGTTCGCACTGACCGCATCCGAGGGGATGATGTCGCCGCCGCTCATGTTCAGCCGCCCCGCGGTGATGACCTGCGCGCTGTCCTGCACCACCTGATAGCGCAGGATGTACTGGTTTCCGTAAACAATACTGGTGGGGTCTGTGGCGTGCCGCAGGTTGATCGAGAAGGCCATCTGGCCCGCATCGATGTTGGTGACACTCTTCGGCAGTTGGTAGCGCCACTCGCAAATGCCGTTCGCGGTGGTATAGCTGCCGTTGTAGATATTATTCAATCCCGGCCCGCGCCCGCATTCGATCTCATAGTACCAGCCCGCGTCACGGAGCTCCTTCGCAAGGTCATACCAGCGGTAGACAAGCTCGTGCGTACCGAGCGTGCTCACCGTGTAGACCGGCACGCTGTTGGCTTTCCCGAAGGCGGCGCCGTCGCGGATGTTGGGCACTGCAATGGGGCTGCCGTCCAGCAGGACCTCCTTCAGGTCCCACGCCCTGCCGATGACCTCGATGGGAGTGTTCGAGTTGAAGTAATTATGGCTGTCATTTTTCGCGAGCAAGCCAAGGTTCTCGGAGGTATAGATCTTCCCGTTCATCTTTATCGCGCTGTTCGGGAAGCACTTCATGGCGTTCTCCGTACTCTCTCCGATCGCAGCGTAAATGTCGAGCTTGGGTTTCTGATCGGGCGAGTCGAATACACCGCTTTTGATCAGCAGCGCCGGCTTGCTCCCCACATTGTATGTCCTTCCTGAGTCGCTGTTGCCAACATAAAGGCCATCGTTGAAGCGCGCCCCGTCTATAATGATCCGCGTCACATCCTTCGGGACGTCTTCCACCACAAACGAGGAGTTGAACACACCGCCGTTGAGAAAAATGCGCGGCTCTGTTTCGCCCTTTTTCGGCGTCAGATCTTCTATCCAGACCATGCCGTTGAAGGTACCGCCGTTGACCGTGAGCTTCGAATCGCGCAGCAGCAGCGCCGTCGGCATAAACTGAGACGAATATATGGGGAGCGGCTTGCTCCTGTCCCAGCTGTACGGGCAGTTGATCGTGCCGCCGTTGATCGTGATCTGCGGGCGCGGCTCACCGTCCTTGACTCTGCTATTAATACTGTCACTGACACAGCCGTTGCTTCCTAGGGCGCGCGTTTCTATCGGATTCAGCCTTGTCAGCGTGCCGCTGTTCATTGTGAATTTGGGATACGCTCCGCTGTTGGGAAATATCTTGATGATGCTGTGCTCCTTGCTGTCCATCGCAAATTCAACCGCGATCTCGCCGCCGCCCTTACTGTCGTACAGCGTGAGTTCGCCGTCGTAAATTGTAATCAGGGAGTAAAAACTCGCCCGCTTGGTTGCGTCGATCCTGATCTTATGGCCGTTCAGGTCCAGCCTTTGGCTACGGCGCACCTCAATTTCTTCGTCCTCGCCGCTCAGCGTATAATTGATGTTTGTGTCCAGTACGAGCTCTCTTGAATCGGGCGAGCGGAGATAGTCCCAAAACGCGCGATAGTTCCTGATGAAGACCTGTTCGTAAAATGTATCATCCGCCGCGCTGGCCGTCACGCCCATGGCGGGCACGAGGGAGAGCAGCATGACCAGCGTCAGCAGCCATGCGGACAGGCGCTTGGGTAGTCGATTTTTCATGTTCGTTCCTCCTTCCTGCATTCAGAGTTGCAGCGGGCGGGCCGCTGCCTTCATTGCTTCCGTTGTTTCGCTGAGCCATATACGCATCTGCTGCGCGGAAAGGTCGCCGATGCAGTAGCCGTCGATGAGCTTCAGCTCCACCGCCTTTTCCAGCGCGGCCAGCTTTTCCGGATGGCCGTCCTCGCAGACGAGATAGACGCGGCAATCCGGCAGCTTCCGCCGCACCTCGACGGCGATGTCGCAGCGAGAGGAAACGTCCTTATCCTCCACTCCGTTTGAAAAGTCCAGCTCCAGCAGCAGAAGATCCGCCCTCTCCGCCGTACACTGCCAGACCACATCGTCGTAGTCGTCGGATAGAATACCCAGCGGACGGCAGCCGCCCAAATTACCCAGCCAGTCCGCCGCGCGGCGGGTCATGGCGGGAGTGGTGAAGCAGGCTGCTGCTCTGGGCAGGGCCTGTTCTGCTCCGGGACCGCTGGCCGGCGGCTCCCGCTTTCGGAATAAGCTCATACCGCGGTCTCCTTTCTCCGTGTCACGCCTGCCTTCGGCAAGCGCGTCCCGCACTCCGGGCAGTACACCGCATAGTCGGTGACAGCCACACCGCAGCCGGGGCAGCAGCGGTGGCGGGAGAGGTAGAAGTCATAGAGGGTCTTTTCCGGCAGTACCGCGCCGCAGTCAGCGCAGTGCGTGTCCTGCGCGGGGTTTGCCCTGCCGCATTCCGGGCAGAGCTTACATCGCTGCATGGTTTCCGGTCCGAAGCCGAACTCCAGCAGCGTCACCTGCCGCAGGGCTCTTCTTGTCCGCAGATCGTATTCGGTCATGGCGTCCCCTCCTTTCTGTCCATACCGTCCGCTATCAGCTTCGCTCCGCAGGTGGGGCAGAAGCAGGCGTCCGATTCCCGGAGCCGCACACCGCAGTGATGGCAGAACGATGGGTACTCGTCCTCCCACGGCGCGCAGTCCAGACACAATCCCGCGTTGACATTGAACATAGCGGAGGATACATACTTCCCGCATTTGGGGCAGAGGTTGAACTCCCACTTGCCCTCCTGTTCCCACGCCATCTCCAGCGCCGCTTCCTCCGTGTCCGCCCGGATGGGCTTGCTCACGCAGCACAGCTCGCCGGAGATGTCGCAGTAGAAGCGAAAGATCCTGCCGCCTCCTGAGTCGGTGACGACCCGGTAGGTCGCCGTTTTCCTTACCTGCGTCATCCGCATTCCTCCTTTCTTTTTTTTCATTTCGTCTTGTAAAGCTGTCGTGGAATATGCTACAATGCCTAACGAGGCGATCGGCTCGACAGGATATAGAGCGTCGAGCGATCTTTCGGTTGGAGCTTCGCTCCAACCTAAAGGGGTACCCCTTTAACGATTCTCTGTTCCTTTGACGGGGGCCGAACGGCGATCTCGCCTCCCCGTCCGCCTGTTTTGTACCATAGATTTAAAATCTTGTCATACCCTAAAACCTCGATTTAGGGTAGACGGACGAAAAAAAATTTTCAAAAATCGCCGGAAAACAGCGTTTTCGCGGACAAGTGTTTGTGTATGGAGGACACAGCGATGAAAAAGCAAGGTTACGCCATTCTCATGGCTTTCATCCTGATATTTGCCCTGACGGGCTGCGGAAACAAGTCGCTGCTCTCGGCCAAGGAGCCGGTGGAGCTGACGATGTGGCACGTATACGGCGAGCAGGCCGGTTCCCCGATGGACACGCTGGTGGAGGAATTCAACCGCACCGAGGGGAAGGAGAAGGGCGTCCGCGTCAAGGTGACGGAGCTGAGCAGCGCCGCGAAGATCGGCGGCTTTTTGTTAGAGACACAGAGGGATTCCGCGCAGGAGATGCCGGACCTCTTTACCTGCCACATCGGGGACGCCATCGCCCTGGGCGAGGATAATCTGCTGGACTGGAATGACTATTTCACGGAGAAGGAACAGAGTGAATTTGTGTCCGGCTTCCTTGCGGACGGTAAAGCAGATGATGGCAAACTGCTGGTGTTCCCCCTGTCCAAATCCACGCAGCTGCTCATGCTCAACGGCACGGGCTTTGCCCGCTTTTCCGCCGCCACCGGCGTAAACTATAACGACCTCTCCACCTGGGAGGGATTCTATGACGCTGCCGGGAAGTTCTATGACTGGACGAACGGCACGGAACCCTTCTGCGCCATGGACTATCCCATCCGGGCGGTGGAACTGAACGCGCTGGAGCATGGGGCAGAGGACTTCTACACAGAAGACGGCTGGTACGATTTCGACAACGCCGTTTTCAAGGAGAGCTGGATGCAGTTTGCCCGCGCGCTGGCCCAGGGGCATATCGTGGTGTCCGACCTCTATTCCAATACCCAGGTCATGACCGGCGAGGTGCTCTCCGGCCTTGGCTCCTCCGCGGCGATCCTTTATTATAATGATACCGTGACCTATGAGGACGGGCGCAGCGAGCCGATGGACCTGCAGGTGGTCCCCATGCCCATGACAGCGGGGGCAGAGCCGTTGATGACTCAGGCGGGCGTGGGCCTGTGCGCCTACAAGACCACGGAACAGAAGGCGGAGGCCGCCAGCCTGTTTGCCCATTGGCTGACGGAGAAGCAGCGCAATCTGGACTTCGTGACCTCTACTGGCTATATGCCCGTGCGGAACGGGGCTTTTGATTCCATTGACGAAGTAGAATTTGCCGATCCGGGCTATGCCAATCTCTACGCCGCCCTCAAGACCATGCAGGAAACCTATACCCCGCTGGCTGAAGTGCGCTTCACGGATTACTATTCCAAGGTCCATACCTTGTATGATGGTCTGCGGCAGATGCAGCAGGAACTGCCCCAGCGGGCCGCTGCCGGTGAGGATGTGGAGGCGCTGGCGGAGGAGACCTGGGCGCTGTTCCGCTCCATCCAGTAAATCACTTTTCCGTAACTTTCCATCAAGGTAGGTGAAGGCCATGCAGGTATCGTCCTATCTGAAAAACGCGCGGCGCTCCATGCGGCATAAGCTCATCGGCTACATGATCGTGCTGGCGGTGCTGCTGGTTGCGGCGCTTTATGCGGGACTCACCCTGTTTGGCCGGTTGAGCAGTCCCAAGGCCGAGATCAAAAAGGCACTGGATCTCCAGATGGAGGTCTTTCAGAACGATATGGAATCCCTTTGGCACAATGTCTCCGTTATGAGCATCCTTCTTTCCGAGGATATGACTGCGCTGCTGGAGGACACGTTGGTACAGCAGGGCATCTCCTTTGATGATTTGGACGGGAATGTGGAGGCGACCAAAGCGGTGGAGGACGCCATGCTGGAGCCGCTGAGCCAGTATGTCCGACAGGCGGACTGCTCCGGCGCGTTCGTCGTTTGGGAGAGCTCCATGAGTGACGGGGATACAGCGGATGCCCGCAGCGGCCTCTATGTGCAAAGGGCAAACGCGGGGCGCGTGACCAATAACCTGCTGCTGTTCCGGGGCATTGCCAGCGTGGGCAAAGCGCACAACGTCATGCCGCACCGGAAGTGGGCGCAGGAATTCCATATTGGGCAGTTCCCCAATTACGCGGAGCATACCATGCAGGCTGCCGCCCCGATTGCCGATTCCCGCCGCACCACAGACCTTGTCACCCTGCCGGGAACCTCGGAAAAGGCGGTTTTGCTGACGATCCCCATGATCGGGGCAGACGGCACGGTCTATGGAATGTGCGGCTTCGCCATCAATCAGTCCTTCTTTTCCGCGCGCTATGACCAGCCCTCCAACCTCAGCCACCTCGCCTGCCTGCTGACCGCGGAGAGCGGCGATACCTTAGACGCGGGAGCTGCCCTGATGACCTATACGGAGGAAGGCTTCTGCTATGTCCCCCCGGAACCGCTTCGCGTTAAGCCCATGAGCGATGGTCTTGTGTCACTGAACGGCGACAGTTTTTCTTTTGTCGGCATGGTGAAAAGCCTTACCGCGGCAAAGGGCGATGGGACGCCCCACACGCTGGCGGTGCTGATTCCGAAGGAGGATTACAATCTCGCTGTTGCCAAAAATATTATGCAGACGGTGTTGCTCTCGGCGCTGCTGATGTTTTCTGCCATCGTTTGCTGTCTGTATCTGGCGCGCCGGTATCTCGCTCCGGTGCATCGGGATCTGGATCGGCTGCGGGACGAGGACCGCGGCGGCGAGCAGATGGCGTTTTCGGACTTTGAACCGATCTCCGCCACGCTGCAGGCGCAGGATCGGGAGAATGAGAAGATCATCACCACGCTGGAGCAGGAAAAGCAGACCGTGCAGGAGCAGGCCGTGCAGCTTTTGGATAAGAATGAAGAGCTGCAAGGGCAGTTTGAAGCGGCGCAGGCCGACGCCCAGCGGCTGGCCTACTTCCGGAAATCCGAGATCGATCCGGCGACCTATGAGATGTTCCTGGTGGGCTATGATATGCTGACGCCGACGGAACGGGAGATTTTGGAGGCCCTGGCCGATGGCAGCAGCCCCCGCGAGCTTTCCGAACAAAGAAACTGCTCGGAGAGCACCATCGCCACACACCGCAAAAACATTTACAGAAAGCTGGGCATCCACAAAGCCTATCAACTCAAGATCTGCATCGCGCTTCTGCGTCAGGAGCGAGAAGCACAAAACTGAACAAGAAACAAGCCGCCCCTGTCAAGCGTTGAGCCTGACGGGGGCGGATTTGTCTGTCCGTGGGGTTTTTACCTGTTTTCGTTGCCTTTACCGTCTTATTAAATGATATGTCGCATACAAGTAAACAATATTATATCATTCAATGAAACGGTAAAATATATACAGGAAAGAAAGGTGACGAAACTATGGACACGCTTCAGCGGCTGCATCAACTACTGGACGAACGCGGATGGTCAGAATACCGGCTGGCTAAAAATTGCGGTCTTTCCAACTCTACCATTGCGAATATCTATCACCGCAATACGATTCCCTCCATCAGTACGCTGGAAGCGATCTGTACCTCTTTCGGCATCTCGCTTTCCCAGTTCTTCGCAGAGGGCGAAATGGTGGAGCTGACACCGGAATTGAAGGAGCTTTTTGACAACTGGGTAAATCTGACACCCCAGCAGAAGGACGCGGTTTTACAGACCATGCGCGCCATGAACCACGATCAGACCTGATACAGAGGAAGCCTTTGCAGGCTTCCTCTTTTTTCGTCCGCTATCGTTTTATTGAACGATAAAACTTCCTGCTTTCGACCGTGTTCGACGGTTTTCCCCTCATGTCTATGCTATATTATCGCTAAGTTAAGCGATAAATACCGCTAAGAGAAATATCAGGAGGGAAACCGTATGAAAACAAATGCCAAGCAGCTTGCCGCAGCGCGACGCGCCATGGAAGTCATCGCCGCGCGTGAAGGGATCAGCGTGGAAGAAGTCCGCAGGGAAATCAGCCTTGCCATCCTCATGGCGCAGCCAAGGGACGCCGGTATCGTCTCCGAGATTCCGTGCGCCGGTGCGATCCCGACGCCGGAGGAAATGATCGCCTGCTGTGCGGCGCGGATACAGAGGGAACAGCGCAATTCACCACGGCCCCGGAAATAGTAGGCAATGTCAGCCTCTCCAGTTGTTTTTCTCCAGTGCCTCAAAGTAGGCCCAGGTCTGCGGCGCGGCATTCCGAAAGGTTTCCATGCGTTTTTCGCTGCCGCTGTATGCGATCCAGTAGTCAAAGCAGTCTGCGAAGTATTCTCTGGCGTTGGTTTTGGCGTAATCCCGCAGCCCGGAGTTCTGCGCCTCCGCCAGATATAGCTGCTCATGCTCCGCAGGGATTCCCAGCGTCCAATCGAGGAAATGTCCGAATTCATGGAGCGTCGCGCTGGCTTCCGAGAGGTAGATGGTTTTCTGGCTGTAGTTGGTGGCTCCAATGCAGCTCATGTTCAGCTGCTTGCTGAGTTCGCTGATGTAGTCGAAGTCGATACGGTATGTCCAGCCGGCGGCGTTGAAGGCGGCAAGCACCGGCTCCGGCACCTGCCGCAGCGCCAGCAGGTAGTCGTTGATGTTGACGCCTGCCGCGTTCACTAACGTCACCGGAGCTGCCGGGGCTGTCACGGTGAAGGCTCTGGTCAGAATGGCGTGAAGGAGCATGGCAGCGTCCCTGCGGGTAACGATCTCATTTGCAGTGTTCGCCTCGCCGCAGAGCTGAAGCTCCTTCCCGATGCGGATGCAGTTTTCATAATCGAGCAGCGACACGCCGCCCGCATAGAGTGCGCTGTCGTAAACGGGGATCTTGGCTGCGGCAAAGGCGCTTTTGAGCAGCGCTCCCCTGCATAGCTGGATATTGGGAGCGGAGAGTGCGGTTTCGTTCAGCCAGCCCTTCCGGTAGGCTTGCTCCACAGCGCTTTGGCTCAGATCACTCCATGAACTGCCCTCGACCTTCACCTCATAGGCCCGGCAGAGCATCATCGCCCACTGCCGCACCGTCACCGGCGCATCCGGGGAGAAGCATCCGTTCCCCGTGCCTTGCGTGATCTCATGCTCCGCAAGATACATCACGCTCTCGTAGCAGTCCGCAGACTCCGGCACGTCATCAAAGCCTGTGCAGGCAGCGGAAGCAGCTGTGGGCAGGATCAATGCCAGGACAAGGGTGCAGACAGCCAACGCTGTTCTTCTAACGATCATCTTCATAAGTTCCTCCATATTCTTGTTCTTTCTCTGTCCTGTATCCTCCGGTAGAGTAGGCTCTTCTGGATGCGCCATGGTGACGCTACCCTATGGACAGAATTTTGAGAGTAAAAACGTCACAGTCCCCCCTTGGCGGGAGGCTGTGACGTTTTCTGCTTGGTCAGCCGATATAAATTGCTGGTGAGACTGCCGTTGGAGCGGCGGCGGTTCCGCTTCTCGATGAGCTGCCTGCGCTCAAGATCTGCCAAGGCCCGCTGGACTGTCCGCGGCGAAAGTCCCAATTCACGGGCAATGGTTTTGATCCCAGGCCAGCAGACACCGGAGGCGTCCGCCCGGTCCCGAAGGTAGATATAGACCGCCTTCTCCCGGTGGCTCAGATGCTCCTCGGCGTAGATAAAGTTGAATTGACTCATCTGCTTCCCTCCATGTTATAGGGATTCTTTGTGCAGCTCCGATGGATGCTGCGGATGAGTTCGCTCTGGTCTATGTAGGCGATCTTTCGGGCTGCCCGCTCCGGCATCCGATAGCCGTCCGGGTCAAAGGTGATGCCCCAATCCAGGAAGAGACGCAGTTTGGTGCGCATGGGATGAGTTCCCGTTTTCATCACCACAAACTCTCCCTTGGGGATGGACTTCAATTCGTCTGGCGTCATGAGCGGGCGCTCCATCATCTGCAAGGACTGGCTGCTCTCATTCCCCTGACTGACGGAGCCGGACAGTACCGTCCTGCTGCCGAGTGCAGCGGAGAGAGCATCTGCCGTTTTGCTCTGAGGCGAAAAGCCGCCGAAGATGGTGTCCTGGCAGTTGTCACATATGATTTCAGCACCCTCTTTTCCGTAGTTCTTTTCCAGTTGCGCGAGGCTTTGGATAATGGGTACCAGCGTCAGTCTGCGGGAGCGCCCCGCGCTGAATAGGGGCAGGATGTCAAAGGGTGGCATGGTTCCCAGCTCATCGCAAAACAGCACCACGCGGTTTTTAAGTCTGCCGCCGGTTTCATCCGCCACGGAGAACAATTCGCGGGACAGATTTTGGATCATGAGCGCCGCGATGAAATTCTTTGCCGGATCTTCTTCCGGCAAAATCAGGAAGATGGCGCACTTCTCCGAGGCAAACATTTCAGCGTTGATGGGGCTGTCGTAGCAGATGACCTGCTCCAGTTCCGTATCCAGAAAGGCGTTGAGGCGGGACATGACGGTGGACATGACCGAAGCCATAGATTGATCCGCACTGGTGAGGGCTGCGCCTGCCAGCCACCGGGCCTTATGCTCCGGCGGCAATTCATCCATGAGCAGCTGAAAGCCATTCTTGCCTCTTGACTTCGGCACCGCCAGCAGATCCTGCACCAGTTTGAAGGCGGATACGATGTGCCGCTTCTCCGGCTCCCCATCCTTGGGTGGGGCGAACTCCGCCAGCAGAAGCACAATGGCAGTCAGCAAACCTTCCGCGCTGTCGTAGAAGAAAGCATTCTCGCCGTATTGTGCAGCGTCGCCGTCCGGGTTGATGATAGTCTTGGCGAGGATCTTGGCGTATTTCTCTGCGCGCGCTCGGGCAGCGAGGTTCTCCGGATGCTTGCGCGCAATATCCATGTAGTGATTCATCAGCGTCAGGAAATTGAAACCGTCTGAGCGGGTTGGGTTGCGCAGGTCGATGACAGATACCTTGTAGCCATAGTATCGGGAGGCGATGGCACCGTAGTTGCGCGCCAAGTCTCCCTTGGTGTCCAGCGCCAGATAGCTCATACCGCTGGCGCTGGCGTACTCTAAATTCGCGTATAAAAAGTACGCAGTCTTGCCCGCGCCGGAGGCGGCGATCATCAGGCAATGGATGTCGTCGCTGTCCACCAGCGCGCGGACATCCCGCTGATTTTCCACCACATTTTTGATTTTGGAAACTGCCGTTTTCTTTTTCTTCGGCTTTCGCTTTTCTTTTTTTCCTGCTGTAGGACGGCGGAGCCTCTCCAGCAGCTTGTGAGTGGTTTGCGAAATCACACCTCTTTTGGCTCTGCGCTTTCTGCCGCCCATGCTGCCGAGAATGATGCCCTGCACCGTAGGCAGATCCTCTCCCTTGCGCCAGCGGCGAGGGCGAAACGGGACCACATGATAGGTCGTGTGAATCTCCTTGGGCGTTGCCCAACGCGCCGTGCCGTGCTGACCGTCGCCGACAGTTTTGTTCTTGAAGTTGTTGAGAGAATAGTTCTTGGAGAGGAAGGACACCAGGAGCAAAAATGCCAGCAGTCCGCCGCCAAGCAAAATCAAGGGCCATACATTTTCGTTCATGTGTCTTTCTCCTTCTTCTCAAATTTGGCGCAGAGATCGTCATTCCAGTCCTTGCGCACCGGGCAGAGCCGCTCCACATCCAAGCCCATCTCCTCCAGCGTATCCGTCATGCGGTCGCAGGCGTCATTGCCCGCGTCATCGTTGTCGAGGCACAGATACACCATGTCCAGTTTCGGATTCTGCCGCAGCCGTTCCAGCACTGGCTGAATAGAAGTTCCACAGCAGGCAACATAGCTGTGTTCCTGCCAGCCGTAGGGATAGAGGGTAATGTGGGACAGAAGGTCGATGGGCGCCTCGAACACATAGAGGGACTTGTCGGTCCCGCCTTTGTGGAAGCAATGCTCACTTGCGCTGCCCTCGATGTTCATGCGGAACACCTGTCCCTCGCTGTTGGTACTGCGGATGTGTGCGTGCTTGGCCTCACCGCTGTCATCCAGCCCCACGAAAACGCAGTTGTGGTGCTTGTCCTCGTAGAGCAGCTTTTCATGTACGAAGGCGGAAATAACCTCGCGGTCAATGTGGCGCTGACGCATGAGGTAGGCATACATACGCCGCATGGTTCCGTAAGGCTCCGGCAGCGCGAAGGGTTTCGGAGCCTCCTTTATAGGCTTTGCCTGCTCATGTGATTTGCCGTTCTTCCTGCCGAGCAAAAGTAAAACCGCCTCCTGATAAGGGAGGCGGTAATAGCGCTGGACGAAGCTGACGGCATAGCCGCCAACGCGCGCGGAGTGGTCGAACCATTTGTTGCCCCGCACGGTGATGCTGGGATCATTGGGCGTACGGAACTCCCGGCCGGAGCGCACAGGTCGCTCGCCCTGGGCGCGCAGCAGCGACACGAGGTCCGTGTTTTGCGCCCGCGCCTTTTCCTCCGGCGTGAAATAGATAAATTTGCTCATGACATGTCCTTTCATAATTCTGCTTTGCGCTATCTGAATGTTTGTTCCTCATGGTCGTCCGGCTTGTGTCCCATTGCCAATCGCTTGCGCTGCAATTCCTGTCGGCGCTTGCGGTCGATCTGCAAGCCGCGGTGGATCTGGTCGATCTTGCTGTTGTCCTCAAAAATTCTGCTCATGTGATGCAGCATCCGCACGATGGTTTCGCTCACCGTGGGGGCATGGTAATCCGCTCCTGCCGGTGCGCTCCCTTTCTGCTGTTCGGGGTGATCTGACCACTGAGAAAAAGCCGGTGCATCTTCAACCGCAGGCGGCGTGGTGCCATCAGAAGCGGCAGCATCAGCGGAGGTGGAATCTTCTGGTGCGGCACTCGCCGCACGGTCAGATTTGGTCTGCGCCGACGCAAGAGATGCCGTGACCTCAGAGTTCTTTGGCGCGGCTTCTGCGGCATCCTTTTTGATGATAGGTCCTTCCTGCGCGGAAGGTGTTCTCCGCACATCCGCGTACCGCTGCCGCTCCGCTATCCATTGCAGTGTTTCCTGAATGACCATATTGCGGACGCTCCGGAACTCCTTTTGCTGGGAGAGCGGCAGACGCTTGCGCGGCCGCTGATCGTAGTCCAGGCACACCTGCTCGTAGAGCGTCTGCCACGTTTCATAGGCGGCGGACACCCGCTCGTCCTTCGCCAGCTCCTCCACGATGGCGTCCACGATGGCCTTGACCCTTGGCGGCAGGTAGCCGTAGACCTTTCGGCCCTTGACCGTCAGCAGGCGTTCCGCCAGCTCCTCGGTGAGTTGCTCCAGCCTTGGATTGTCCATCGAGCCATGCTCCAGATGCGCAATGCACTCCACCATTGCCTTGCGGGTCTGCGCCTGCAACTCCTGCCGCGCGGTATCCTTTTGCTGGTAGATGTGCATCCGATCCGCGTGATAGATCCGTCTGGCGAAGACGGATTTCATTTCCCGGATACCCTCTTTGGTAAGGTAGCCCTCCTTTGAATCTGCGGAGAAGATGATCATGTGGATATGCACCTGATTTGGCTTCTGGTGGAACGCAGCATACCAACGCAGGTTTTCCGGTCGAATCTTATACGCTTTTGCGATGTCACAGATGGAGGCGTTCACCAAAGCCTGCCAGTTTTCCGCGCTGTCGTAGCCAAGCCGCTCCGCGTCCTCACGGCGCAGCGCCACCACCGGCGTCCACACATTTCCCGAATGCTCCGCCACCTCCCGTACCGCCTGCGCAAGATTTCGCACCTTACCGTGAGCGTCCCACAGCCCGTGCTCACCGTTCTTCTGGACGCCGGGGCGATGGGAGATGTAGTCGATGAAATTTTCCTTTTGATCCAGCGCCTCTATATAGTCTTCCTGCACCTGCTGGATGAACGCGGAGGCGCTGCCCTGGGTGGGGTGATCCAGATATTCCTCGTACTCAATGAGTTCCCAGCAGGAGGGAAAGGACTTCAGCAGCCGTGCGATGAATTCCTGCTGCTTTTTTGTGGCGGGGAGTGTACTGCGCTCATCCGCCAGCAGCTCCACGCCGGGACGGGTGGCGACGTAGCGGGTACGCTGGGCCAGCTTCGCGGCGTTCTGTCCGCCCTTGAGGTAGGGGGAGATCAGTACGATCCGGGCCATGTGTCATCCGGCTCTATGCGCCGCTGGCTCCGCACCGCGTTTTCAAAACTCACCTGACCATTGGTGCGCTTCACCTCATCCACCGCGTAGGCCCGCAGCTCCCGCGTGTGGATGGGATCGGTACGGAAGTGCGCGGCGATGGTGTGACAGAGCATATTCAGCTCCACCGCGCACTTGAAGAGGATCGTCCGCAGACGGTTGTTGTTGTCGTCCAGCGTACCCTGAATGGCGGTGAGGATGGCTTGCGAGAGGTAGGCGGTGTTGTCCTCCGTGCCGAGATAGCCCATGTAGAACCGCAGGGCCTTTTCTACGAATTCATTGCGGCTGCGGCAGTTATCCGCCTTCAGCCAGCTGTCCATGCGGTCGATCATGTCGGGCGGGAGCCAGAATGTCGTTTTCTTTTTCACTTTTTCTTCCATCGGTGTTCTCCTTTCCTTGCCGTCGGTCAAAAGGGGCGCGAGTGCCGGAAACACCGTGCCTTTTTGGAAACCAGACTGCGGTTTTTCTGAAATGTGCTGAAATAGACTGCGCTTTGGAAAGCGCGAAAAAGCCCCGCACTGCGGGGCTTTGTGGGCGGGCCGCGGGCGCTTGCGACTGCGGCCCTTTATCTTGTTCCACTATCGAACGGGTAAATAAGGGGCAAAAACCTCCGGAACAGGGTATGGTCAGGAGGAAAAACACTCTCCCCAAAGGCTCATTTCTCCATCGTCGAAGCTGTATCCACACGGATTTTTCGCACATCGCCCACAAACGCCGCAACACTCGCTTCAATGGGCTTTGGCGGGTACACACTCCACCCCAGCCCTTAAACGCGCACACAGCGGCACACAGGGCGAACGGTGCGGGGAAACGGGGAGCCGCCCTGCGCGGCACATTTGAAAGCACAAAAATCTGCGCAAAACGCTTTCAAATTCGGGACGGAGAAAAACCGCGGGAGCAGAATAACAGCCGCCAAACTGCGGCTGCCCGCCAAGGGCGGGTTGACGCAGTTCGGCGGCGCCGCGGGCCCGCAGGCACGCGCAGCCTGGACGCTGTTGTTTCCGCAGCCGTGAGTGCTTCAGCCTTGCTGTGCCTGCGTTTGTACCTACAGCTTCATCACCGGCCCCTGCTGCTGTTCCGGTTCCTCGCGGAATTTCTGCGCGTAGTCGTGGAGACTCATGCCGGTCTGCTGTTGACAGTATTCCTCCATCTTGCGCAGCAGGACATCCTGCTCTGCGGCGTTGAGCTGGTAGCTCCAGGTTTCCTCTGTGCCATCCGCTTTGCAGAGATTCAGTTCCAGCGTGTCGCAGGGGCGGTTTTTCTCCATGTCGTAGTTGGCGTAGATGTTGAGCCAGTCATCGTTTTTGTCCGTGAGGACGAAGGTTCCGAAGGCAGCGTCCACATCAAAATCTGCGTCCACATAGAAGTTGAGCTTACCGTCTTCCTCCATCATGATCTCATCACTGAAGGAAAAATTCCGCGCGGAGAGGTGTCCCGCCGAGGTGATCTCTTTACCATCCAGCAGCTCCAATAGTTTGGAGAGCTGTTCATCCCCCGAAGCAAAGTGCGACCTTGTGGCATGGTAGACGGACGGGGAGACATCCCGCATCGCCCAGGTCCGCCAGCCGTCCATGGTGTGTACGGCGGAGAACTCCCGCTTGTCGAAGTTCA
>OHRU01000502.1_pt1 | contig 15329 bp, 5 predicted proteins | sample 1578491 | NCBI WGS metagenome assembly OHRU01 (sample SAMEA3879565, study PRJEB24766) | human gut metagenome | biome: human-associated habitat; feature: feces | place: USA | collected 1985/1987 | reverse complement strand
TTAAATTCTTTTTATTTATCACTTTGTCTATTCCTTGTTTGCTTACCTGTACATATACTTCATCAAGCATATTAGCAATTCTTGGATTTATCTTTCTTCTGTTTTCTACATTTCTCCAATATTTTAGTTGTGTATCTTTTCTCCAATTTTTTCCATTATATGTTATTCCTGCTGCCAATTGGTCACATATCATTTCTACTGTATATTTATATGGTATAACAGGCACTTCATCTGTAGTTTCATAGTCATACCAGTATTCGTGATGATGTTTATTTCTTCCTTTGTGATGTAACCATGCTTTTGAGTATCCGCGTTTTCTTTTGCAATTTGTTATTGGACTGCTTTTACCATCTGTATAATACTTAGCCGATTCCCAAAATTCTGTAAAAGAATATTTGGAAAAATCATGTAGAAATCCTCTTACTGGAATTCCCGCTTTTATGCTTAACCTAAAAACATAATATTTATGTTTTGTTACTGTCAAAAAATGTTTGTATGCTTTTTTTAGCATTTTTTTACCTACTTTCTTTATTGTCTATTATTACATTTTACAACAATTTTCGAAAAAATCAACCGTTTCTAAGGAATTTATGGCGGGCGATTAAAATCACCTCTACAACAACATTCCTTTTTCCTGATATTTCACTTTTAAAATTAGTTTTTATAATATATAACGCTATTTTGTTGATTTTTTTATGTGTTTAATATATAATTTGCTTAGTATAATTAATTCGTCAAAATTGTGTTTACATTTTGTCGTTTCGTGTCGAATATGCACTTTTTTTGACTTTTTACGTTAAAAGTTTTGCTTTTTTGCCTTGATTATTATACAATAGAGAAAAATTTAACAATGGGGGAAAGTTTATTATGGAAAAAAAATTCTATAACCTAACAAATCCACAAAAAAATATTTGGAACATGGAACAATATTATAAAGGAACGGCTGTAAATAATATTGGCGGTACAGTGCATTTAAAAACGCAGTTGGATTTTTCTGCACTTTCTAAAGCTGTGTCTAATGTTATTTTGGCACATGATAACTTCCATATAAAACTTACTAAAGACGGTAATAATATCAAGCAAATTTTTGTTAGTTTAGAAAACTATTTCGTCGAAATTATTGATTTAAACGACATGGCTGAGCTATTATTAATTGAAGAAAAAATGTGTCAAACTACTTTCTCTATGGAGAATTCTAATTTATTTTGTATCAAAATTTTTAGATTACCAGACGGCACTGGTGGCGTTATCTCTGTTATGCATCATATTATTTCGGACTCTTGGACAGTTGGCCTATTTTGCAAGGAAATTGTTCAGGAATATACCAACTTGATAAAAAATACTAAATCTGATGATGTAGAATATTCATATATTAATTATATAAAAAAAGAACAAGAGTATTTAAATAGCCCTCGTTTTGAAAAAGATAAAAAATATTGGGCTGAGGTTTTTAATACTGTACCTGAACTTGCTACAATTCCATGCTTTTCAGCAGAATCTTCTAATCAAGTTTCTTGTACTGCTAAAAGGCAAAAGTTTGCTATTTCTAAGCAAGTTATGGACAAAGTTTCTGAATTTTGTAAGAATAATAGAATTTCAATATATAATTTTTTCATGTCGATTTTTTCGATTTATATTGGTAGAGTATCAAATTTAGATGATTTTGTTATTGGTACGCCAATTTTAAATAGATTAGATTTTGCGGATAAGAACACTAATGGTATGTTCATTAGTACTGTTCCTTTGCGCGTAAATATTTTAAACGACTCTTCTTTCGTAGATTTTAGTAAATCTATGGCTAGAAGTTGCCTATCTATGTTAAGACACCAAAGATACCCATATCAAAACATACTAGAAGATTTAAGAAAATTAGATTCTAGTATTCCAAATTTATATAATGTTGTTTTATCTTATCAGATTACAAATACTGTAAATGATGAGATTGATTGTGATTCTCATTGGGTATTTAATGGTACTTGTGCTGATGATTTGCAAATTCATATGGTGGATTACAACTCTACTGGCTTAAATGTTTTTTATGATTACAAAACATCAAAATATGATGTAAATGACATTAATAATATACATAATCGTATTGAAAACATGATTCATCAAGTATTATCAAATAACGAGATTAATGTTTCCGCTATAGAAATTGTAACTCCAGAAGAGAAAAAACAGATTTTGAATGATTTTAATAATACTACAATGGATTATCCTATGGACAAGACTTTGATTAGTTTGTTTGAGGAACAAGTTTCTAAAAATCCGGATTCTGTTGCCGTAGTTTTTGAAAACCAAACTCTTTCATACAGAGCACTTAACGAAAAATCAAATCAGTTAGCAAATTACCTATCTTCAAATTCAATAGTAGATTCTTTCGTTGCAATATATATGAACAAATCTATAGATTATATTGTTACTCTTTTAGGAGTCTTAAAGAGTAAGAACGTGGCTGTTCCTATATCCACTCAATATCCAGTTGATAGAATAAATTATATGTTACAGGATATAAATGCACCTCTTGTTATATCTCATAAAAATTATAGTAACAATATAAGTTCAACATATAATGTTTTTAATATAGAGAACCTCGATATATCTATGTCTACCGAAAATTTAAACATAGAAACGTCAAGTGATAATTTAGCATATGTCATTTTCACCTCTGGCTCTACAGGACAACCTAAAGCAGTCGGAGTTTCTAACAAATCTCTAATAAATCATGTATATGGTATTCAAAATCGTTTTAATAACTCTATTTGTCACAATGATGTAGCATTAAGTATTGCCAACGTTGCTTTTGACGCAAGTATGCAGGAGATATTTATTCCTCTTCTATTTGGTGCTTCATTACACTTATTAGCTGATGATAGTATATTTAATGCCGAATTGCTTGGAGATTATATTTCTAAAAATGGTATAACTTTTTCATTTATACCTCCTAATTTATTAGAAGCTGTATATAATATCTTGGCCTTACGAGACTATCACGGACTTGCTAAGCTTTTAGTTGGCGTACAAAGTATTTATAATACAACTTTAAATAAATACCTATCTCTAAATCCTGATATGCAAATTCATAATGGATATGGTCCTACCGAAGCCACGATATGTTGCATATCTAAGATGTATATTTCAGAAAATTCTGATACTTCTTTTATAATACCAATAGGCCGTCCAATGCCTAATTGTCGAGCTTACATTTTAAGTTCTAATAACATGATTCAACCAAAATGCACTATTGGAGAAATTTGTGTTGCGGGCGATTGCCTTTCAAAAGGATACATAAATTTAGAAGCTAAAACTGCCGAAAAATTCATATATATTCCTTCAATAAATGATACTGTTTATAAAACAGGAGATTTAGGATATATGCTCCCTAATGGGGACCTTCAATATGTAGGCAGAAGAGATAAGCAGGTAAAAATTAATGGATACCGAATTGAATTAGATGAAATCAACTCAGTTTTATTAGAATTTCCTGACATTGTTGAAAGTGTTTCTATTGTTGACAAAAACAAGATCTTATCCTTTGTAGTTTGTAAAAATACTATACCTTTAGAAGATGTTAGAAATTATATAAAAACAAAATTGCCTTATTATATGGTTCCTACTAAAATAATTTCTATTGAAAAAATTCCTATCAACTATAACGGAAAATTGGACTCGAAAAAACTACTTGAGTATTATTCTAGTGCTTCATCTACTGATAAATATTTTGCAAAAGACGAAATTGAAAAACAAGTCGAGCTTATCCTAAACAAATCTCTTTGTTTAGATAACTCCCCTGTTAATTTGTATGACTCATTTTTTGAGCTTGGTGGAGATTCTTTATCTGCAATTAAATTTTCGACCTTATTGAATCAGCACTTTAATACCAACATCACTGTAAGAGATATAATCAGTGCTAGTAATGTAGAGGCAATTTGCATGCTAGTAAAGGATAACTCTTCATGTGTCTACGTTCATAGTTCAATTGTTCATGAGCAAAGCAAGGATAACATATATCCTCTATCTTCTGCTCAACGAAGAATTTATTACTCTCAAAAAATGTCGGGAGAAAATAGCATATTGTACAATACTCCGGGTGCTATAATAGTACACTCTATTTTGGATAGAGACAGAATAGAACGAGCATTTAAGCAAATCATAAAAAGTCAAAGCTCATTTAGAACAACTTTTATTATTGATGATACGGAAATAAAACAGAAAATTTTAGACAATGTTGATTTTGCGGTCGAAACATTTAACAATACAAGCAGTGAAATAGATTCGCTAGTAAACAATTTCGCTAAGCCTTTCGATTTAGAAAAAGCACCTTTGTTAAGAGCTGAAATTCATTATATAGATAACAAACAAACCTTATTATTATTTGATTCTCATCATATTGTTATGGATGGTGTTTCTCTAAACATATTAGTAAATGACTTGTTTAAGCTATATAATAGTGAAAGCATTGAACCTCTTGAAGTGGAATATACAGATTATTCTGTATGGGAGAACACTTTAATAAATGAAGATAAGCTTTCTGATGATAAAAAGTATTGGTTAAATTGTTTTAAGGATTTCGATTTTGAAACTTTGAATTTGCCTTTTGATTATACTGTGCCAGCAAATCAAACTTATACCGGCAATAAACTTTATAATCATCTTGAGCAGTCTATAATTGACGAAGTTTCAACTTTTGCAAAAGAACAGCACGTATCAACTTATTCTGTATTTTTAACAGCTTTATTTGTTACTCTTTATAAATATACTGGACAAACAGATATAGTTATCGGAAGTCCTGTTGCCAACAGAAGTATTGAATGCTTACAAAATATTATTGGCATGTTTGTTAATAACATTGCTTTGAGAACAAAAATATTAGAAACTCAATCAGTTTCAGATTTAATTACTTTTGTAAACAATACTGTTACTGGTGCCTTAGATCATCAGATTTATCCTTACGATATGCTTGTTAAAGACTTGCAAGTTACTGTTGATCATTCGAGAAATCCTTTGTTTGATGTAGTTTTAACTTATCAAAACCAGGAAGATACATCTACTTTGACTAACAACAAAGCTGAAATACTTCCAACTGTAACTAATACTGCAAAATTTGCTATTACATTAGAAATTGCACCTAAGTCTAATCAAATAAATCTTGAATATAGAAGTGATTTATTTAAAGAAAATACTATGACAAGTTTCTTAAAACATTATCTATTTGTTCTAAAACAAATAATAGAAGGATTTAATGATGATGTTCAAAATGTTAATATTATAACTAATGATGAGCAAAAGTTATTAGATAAATTTAATAATACTTATGGTAAAATTAACAGAGCTCCTGTTTCTAAAATTTTTGAAGAGCAAGCTGTATTGCATGCTAATGATGTAGCCGTTATCTGTGATGATAAATTTTTAACTTATAAGGAACTTAATGAAAGAGCAAATAGTTTAGCACATTATCTAATATCTAAAGGTGTAAAACCTAATGACATTATTGCAATAATGACTAATCGCTCTTTAGAGACTATTGTTTGTATGCTAGGAATATTAAAAGCTGGAGCTGCATTTTTAAACGTAGATCCTACCTACCCTATTGACAGAACCGAATATTATATTAACGACAGTAAGATAGAACGTGTTTTAACTCAGAAAGAACTGCGTGAAAAAGTTGCGCAAATTAAAAATTCTATAGAAATAGACTTAGATAATACCGAAATCTATGGTAAACACACTTCTAATCCAAATGTTTCTGTTAAAGAAACAGACTTATCATACATTATATATACTTCCGGTTCTACAGGAACACCAAAAGGTGTAATGCTAAATCAAATAGGAATGTCTAATATGGTACAGGCTATGACAAAAGTATTAGATTATTTAAAAGAAGGCAACAAGCATGCTATTGCTTCTGTAACTTCTACACCTTTTGATATATTTGTTTATGAAATTATCGTTTCTTTAACACATGGTTTGAAAGTTGTTATGGCTAATAATGCAGAGCACAGAAATCCAAAACTTTTAGATGCATTAATAAAAAAATACAATGTTGATGTAATGACTGTTACCCCAAGTTTAATGAAAATAAACTATGATAATAGAGAACCTGATACTGCTCTTGCAAGAGTTAAAAACATGGTTTTTGGTGGAGAGCCTTTGCCAGAAAAATTTGTTCAAGACCTAAGAGCATTAGCAGATGACATAACTATATATAACATATATGGTCCTAGTGAGATTACTATACTTTCAAATGTTCAAAACCTAAATGGAGAAAAGGAAATTACAATTGGTCCACCTATATTGAATACACAAATTTATATATTAGATAAAAATATGAAACAGGTGCCTATTGGTGTAATAGGTGAAATATATATAGGAGGAATACAAGTAGGAGATGGCTACATTGGTAAAGCAGAATTGACTGCCGAAAGATTTCTAAAAAATCCTTTTGGTTCTGGAAAGATATATAAATCTGGTGATATTGGCCGTTGGACATTTGATGGTAAAGTTCAGTGTTTAGGCAGAATAGATAATCAAGTAAAGTTAAGAGGACTTCGTATTGAGCTTGGTGAAATAGAAGATGAGATGTTAAAAATGCCAGGAGTTACTTCTGCAATAGTTAATAAAGTTTCTCTTGATGGTAAAGAATCTTTATGTGGTTACTACGTAGCAGATAATAACTTAGCTGAGAATATAGTTAAGGAAAATTTGAGAAAGTTCTTGCCTCCTTACATGGTGCCTACTTATATTATAAAGCTTGATAAAATGCCTTATACCATTAATAGAAAGGTTGATAGAAAAGCTCTTCCTCTTCCTGTTGTAAACAAATTTGCTTCTGCAACTGTTGACATTAGATCTCTTAATTCAAACGAAGAGAAATTATTAGAAATTTGGAAGAATATCCTTAAAACAGATAAGATTTCTGTTGATGATAATTTCTTTGATATTGGTGGAGATTCTATCCTTGCAATTAATATGCAAATAGAGGCTTTGAAATATGGCTTGGAATTTGAGTATGCAGATATATTTAACTTTCCTACTATTAGACAATTATCAAAGAAATTGCCAAGCCCTGAAGAACATTTTATGGCAAATTATGATTATTCTAAAATCAATAATCTTTTAAAAGCAAACTCTATTGACAACTTGGATAAAATTGAAAAGTATAGTTTTAGAAATGCCCTTATAATAGGAAGCACTGGATATTTAGGTGCTCACATACTACATTCGTTCTTAATACACGAATCAGGTACAGCTTATTGTTTAATCAGACCAAAGAGCAATATGTCTCCAGAAGATAGAATTATCAGTTATCTAAATTTCTATTTTGGAGAAGATTTCTATAATAATTGTAAAGATAGAATAAAAGTTGTTGCAGGAGACTTGGTAAAAGAAAATTTAGGCTTATCTGAAAGTGATTATAATGAAGTTGTGTCTAATGTTGATGTTGTTATCAACTCTGGTGCTATTGTTAAGCATTTTGGATTAAAGAAAGAATTTGAAGATATTAATGTAAAAGGTACTCAATATATAGTAGACTTGTGTAAGAAGAATAATAAGAGATTAATTCATGCTTCGACTATTAGTATATCTGGTTTTGGAGAAAAAGAGGAACTTACGACTACTCCTGAAGAAGAAGGTTCGAAATTATTTACTGAACATGATTTATATGTTGGTCAAAGTATTAAAGGCATTTACAGTACAACTAAATACAAAGCTGAAATTTCAGTTTTAGAAGCTATTGAAGATGGATTAGATGTCCAAATTGTTAGAATTGGTAATATCACTAATAGATATTCTGATGGAATGTTCCAAAAAAATATTAAAGACAATGCTTTTGTTAGAAGACTGAAATCATTTATTGAAATTGGAGCTTTCCCAAAAGAAACTTTAAAGCATGCTCTTGAGTTTACTCCAGTTGATTTATGTGCTGATGCAATAATAAAAATACTAGAATATAGCAGTCCTTGCAATGTATTCCATATATACAATCCGAATTTAATGCCTGCTCCTTTATTGTATAATACTTTATTAGATAGAGGCTTTGAGATTATTCCTGTTACTGATGAATTAATGTCATACATTATAACAGGTATATTGGAAGACAATAAAAAGAAAGATACTATTTCTGGAATCATACAAGATATTGACAAAAACAAAAAGTTCACATATACTTCTAAGGTTAGACTAGATTGTGACTTTACAAATAAATTTTTGAATAAAGTCGGTTTTAACTGGGTTTCTTATGATAGTCTCTATATCAATAAATGTTTTGATTATTTTAAGAAAGTACATTTTATAGAAGGAGATAAATAAATGCTAGATAAAATTTCTATACCATTATTTTTATTAATGTTGTCAGCCTTATCAATAGTCATTACTCTTATATATGTTCTAAGGACAAAAGGAAGATCCCAATTAAAGACATTTTTTTGCGTAGATTTGATCTGTGTATTGGTTATTTGCCTAGGTGTAATATTTCAAGATATTCTAAGTAAAAACTTTAATTGGGATCCTTGGAACTTTGAAAAGTTTATTTATATAGGAACTTGTTTTTTGCCAGTCGCAATCTTTTTTACAGGATTAATTTTTGCTAAAACAAAAATTACTTTTAAAAAAAGATATCTGCTATTCTTTATAGTTCCTGCATTATCACTAATAGTATTATGGACAAATGATTATCATCATCTTTTTTATAAACATTATTCCATCAATATAAATGAAGGTGTCCCTGGGAGTTATATGATTGTTCACAATATTTATTCATATTCATTATTATTGCTTGGGGTTTTCCAAATGATAAAAGCAACTTCGAAAAATTCAGGTTTCTTTTCAAAGCAATCTTTATTGCTTATCCTAGGAATCAGTATTCCTTTGGTAACTAATATATTAGGAACTTTTAAGATACTTCCTATGACTGTTTATATAACTCCTATTTCCTTTGCACTTACTATGATCTGCTTTGCATTTGCAATTTTTAAATTTCAATTCTTAGGAATTGCTCCAATTGCAGTTCAAATAATTGCAAATAGGATTTCCGATAGTTATCTTGTATTAGATGACTATTTAGTTATGTCAGATTTCAATGAGACTTTTTTAAAAACTTTCAGGTTGCATGATTATGACATTAGAGGAAAAGATATTTTTACATTTTTTAAAGAACATAAAAAATATAAAGTAAACGTAAAGAGATTTCAAAACGCTATTCAAAAAGCTATGGCTTCTAATGAAACTGTTTCTTTTGAAATTCACATAGAATCACTAGACAAATATTTTACAATCGAAATTTCAACTTTATATAACAATGATATTTTTCTAGGTACTTTATTACTATTTAAGGATATTACTCAGCATAAATTAGACATGCAGGCTCTTAAAGATAACCAAGATATTTTAATTGAGAGGGAACGTTTGGCTTCTCTTGGTCAATTGATTGGTGGTATTGCTCATAACTTAAAATCTCCTATAATGTCAATTTCGGGAGCTACAGAGGGTCTTACAGATTTAATTAAAGAATATGAGGAGTCTATAGTTGACAAAGATGTTACTATTGATGACCATTTGGCTATTGCAAACGATATGAAGGATTGGATTTCTAAGATAAAATCATATTTAGAATATATGTCAGATATTATTACAGCTGTTAAAGGTCAAGCTGTTGCCTTATCTGAAAATACTGTTGATTCATTTACGGTTGAGGAACTTACTAAAAGAGTTGACATTCTTATGAAACATGAGTTGAAAAAAGCCTTAATTACTTTGAATTTAGACCTTAAAGTTCCTACTTCCCTTATGATTCATGGCAATATAAATGGTTTGGTTCAAGTTATAAATAATATGATATCAAATGCAATTCAGGCCTATAAAGGTAAAGAGGGACAAACAATAGATTTAATTATAACTCAAGAAAAAAATGATGTTATTGTTTCTGTTAGAGATTATGCTGGCGGTCTTCCTAAAGAAGTTCAAGAGAAACTATTTAAAGAAATGATAACAACTAAAGGTAAAGATGGAACTGGAATTGGCTTATTTATGTCATATTCAAATATACGTGCACATTTTAATGGAGATATTACATATTCTACAGAAGAAGGAAAAGGCACAATATTTAATATTATATTACCACAATAGTTAAAATAGAACTGTAATGTAAGTAAAACTTTACTTTTATTACAGTTTTTTTCATTTTTTTCATCTTTCTTATTGATTTTTTCCCCACTTTATAATATAGTATTGTTTAATACAGAGGTGATATTATGAGAAAGCATATTCAATCTAATACCACTACAGGATATAAAATAATAGCAGTTGATGATGATAGCGGTGTATTAGATTCTTTATCTGTCCTTTTGAATAGAAATGGTTATAACTTTGTAGGAATAACTGATCCAATTCAAGCAATAGAACGTGTAAAAAAAGAACATTTTGATTTAATGCTATTAGACTTTATGATGACACCTATTCATGGAGATAAAGTTGTTGAGGAAATAAGGAAATTTAATAAAGAACTTTACATTTTATTACTAACAGGACACAAAGATTTAGCTCCACCATTAGAGACTATAAGAAAATTGGATATACAATGTTATTGTGAAAAAAGCGATAAATTTGACCAATTGCTTCTATTAGTTGAGGCTGCAATAAAATCTGTTGAACAATTAAATGAAATAAATCGTATAAATAATGAATTATCAGATGCTTATAGTGATCTGGAAAAGGCATATTTAGACATGGTTGAAACACTTAGATTTACAGTTGAAGCAAAAGACCCTTATACTAGAGGTCATTCAGATAGAGTATCTGCATACTCTGTTTTAATTGGTCAGCATCTTGGTTTATCTGACTCTGATATTAATACTTTAAAAATTGGTGGCTTATTTCATGATATCGGCAAAATAGGAATTCCAGACAGCATATTGCTTAAAGATGGCAAACTTACAGATGATGAATATTCTGAAATTAAAAATCATCCATCTATTGGTGCACATATTTTATGCAATGCAAAAGTATTTCAAGATATTATACCTATTGTAAAACATCATCATGAAAGATATGATGGAAAAGGATATCCTTCTCAACTAGCTGGTGAAGATATTCCATATTTCGCCAGAATAGCTGCTGTTGCTGATACGTTTGATGCTATGACATCCAAAAGAACATATAGAGATGCTTTACCTTTAGAGGTAGTCAAAGCAGAAATAGAAAGGTGCGCCGGAACACAGTTTGACCCTAAAATTGCTAAAGTATTCTTAGATATTTTGAATAAAAATTATGAAGAAATACAAAAAATTCAAGAACAATATAGGTAAATACGGACAAATAAATGTCCGTATTTTATTTATATTATCAGTTTTTTTAGATTCTCATTGATAATTGTGCTTTTTTCCTATCTTCATCTATTCCTATTATTTTTACTTTTACTACATCTCCCACAGATACTACATCTGAAGGATTTTTTACAAAACTATTACTTAATTGTGAAATATGCACTAGTCCATCATGTTTCACTCCAACGTCTACAAATGCGCCAAAATCTGTTACATTTCTTACAGTTCCTGGCAAAATCATTCCTTCTCTTAAGTCTTCGAATTTTAACACATCTGTTCTTAGAATTGGCTTTGGCATTTCTTCTCTTGGATCTCTGCCTGGTTTTGATAAATCGTCTATTATGTCTTGTAATGTTAATTCTCCTACATCAAGTTCTTTAGCAACTTTTGGCACATCTAAAGTTGTCAAGTTTGCTCTTATTTGTTCTAATTTTTCTTTGTTTAGTAAGTCTTTTTTATCTGCACCAATTTTTGCAAGCAATTTTTCTGCCACTTCATAGCTTTCTGGATGAACAGCTGTTATTTCTAATGGATTTTTTCCATCAAATACTCTCATAAAACCTGCACATTGTTGAAATGTTGCTTTTCCCAATTTTGGAACCTTTAGTAATTCCTTTCTTTCTTTTATCTTTCCATTTTCGTCTCTATATTTTACAATATTGCTTGCTAATGTTTTATTAATTCCAGATACATAAGACAATAAAGAAGGTGTTGCTGTGTTTACATCTACCCCAACTTTATTAACTGCGTCTTCTACTACTCCTGTTAAACTCTCTGATAATTTCTTTTGATCAACATCATGTTGATACTGACCCACACCTATTGATTTTGGATCTATTTTTACAAGCTCTGCCAGTGGATCTTGTAATCTTCTTGCTATCGAAATTGCTCCTCTTAAAGATACATTTATATCCGGATATTCTTCTGTTGCAAGTTTTGATGCAGAATATACAGATGCTCCTGCTTCACTTACTATAGCATAATGAACATTGCTTAACTCCTTTATCATATCTGACACAAAGTTTTCTGATTCTCTTGATGCTGTTCCATTTCCTATTGCAATAATGTTAACATTGTATTCTTTTATTAGTGCTATTAATTCTTTTTTAGCTCCTTCTACATCATTTTGTGGTTCTGTTGGATACACAGTTGTTGTAGCAAGTAGTTTTCCGGTTTCATCTATTACCGCAATTTTACAGCCTGTTCTATATGCTGGGTCAAACCCCATTACAGTTAGCCCCTTTAGCGGTGCTGCTAGCAATAATGGTTTTGCATTTTTTCCAAATACTTTTATAGCCTGCGTTTCTGCCTTTTCTGTTAAGTCAGAGCGTATCTCTCTTTCTATTGATGGCTCTATTAGTCTTTTAAAGCTATCTTCTATTGTTTCTTCTAACATTTTAGTATATTGCGTAGAACCTTTTATAATATCTTTATTAATCATTTCTAAAATAGTAGTTTCTGGTTTTTCCATTTTAACTTTTAAAAATTCTTCTTTTTCTCCGCGATTTATAGCCAAGATTCTGTGACTAGGTATTCTGTTTACTTTTTCATTAAAATTATAATACATATCATATGCCGATTTTTCTTCTTTTGTGCCTTTAACCATTATTATTCCTTCTCTATAGCACATTCTTTTAATTTGTTTTCTATAATTAGGATTATCTGATATATTTTCTGCAATTATATCTTTTGCGCCTTGAATTGCCTCTTCTACGTTTAAAACTCCTTTTTCTTCATCTATAAATTCTTTTGCAATTTCTTCTATATTTCTTTTATCATTTTGTTCAAATATTATTTGCGCCAATGGTTCTAGTCCTTTAGCCTTAGCTATTGTTGCTCTTGTCTTCTTTTTTTGTTTATATGGTCTATATATGTCTTCCACTTCTGAAAGTGTTTTGGCATTTTCCAATGATTGCACTATTTCATCTGTAAGTTTCCCCTGTCCATCTATTGATTTAATTACTTCTTGTTTTCTTTCTTCTAAGTTTCTTAAATATTTAAGTCGTTCATCTAAATCTCTAAGTGTCTCGTCACTTAAACCACCTGTAACTTCTTTTCTATAACGTGCTATAAATGGGATAGTATTACCATCATCTATTAATTTTATAGTATTGGTAACTTGCTCCTCTTTTACATTTAATTCATCTGCTATTATTTGAATAATTTTATTCATCTTTTTTGCTCCTTTTTACATTTTTCGAGTTTTTTCTTACTACTTTACTTGATTTTTTCATATACTTAATATATCATAATATTATAAAAAAGGAAAGGAGATTTTATATATGAATTTATCAAGTTTTAGAGCAAGAGCTCGTGAAAAACTATCTGGAAAATGGGGAAAAGCAGCTTGTATAACTCTTGCATATATGGCTATAAATTTTATTTTTAATACCATTTTAAGCTATTCATTCAATGGCCTTAATACTATACTTTCTATTGGTTTTGCTATTATAAATGTTCCTTTAGCATATGGTTTATTAATCCAATTTGTAAAGCTTTATAATGGCGAAGATACATCAGCATTTAACTTTTTTACATTAGGATTTAATAATTTTGCTAGAGCTTGGAAAGTAGCTCTTAATGTGTTTTTAAAATTATTAGTTCCATTTATACTTTTAATAATCTCTTCAATACTTCTTACTTCATTAGGTATAGTCTTTTACTGGACTCAGCCTGCAAACCTTACTGTATTGGTCATTTGTTTAGCTATTATTTGCCCAGTTTCTTTAATATGGCTTATAGTAAAATCATACTACTATATAATGTCTGATGTGATATCTATTGAAGAAACTGAATTACAACCAAAAGATGCAGTTGCAAAATCAAAAGAACTAATGACAAATAACCGTTGGAAATTCTTTATACTTGATTTAAGCTTTATTGGTTGGGCTCTATTAGCATCTTTAACCTTTGGTATAGGTATGCTTTGGTTGTTACCATATATTCAATTAACTCATATAGCATTTTATAAACATATATCTAAAAAAGAGGATGTTATTTAATTAACATCCTTTTAATATACATAATTTTGTGGATCATATCTTACTCCATTTACTCTTACCTCTAAGTGTAAATGATTTCCTGTTGACCTTCCTGTTGTTCCAACTTTTGCAATTACTTCTCCCTGACTTACGCTTTGCCCTGTTGATACTAATATTTGACTACAATGTGCATATGCTGTTTGAACTCCATTTCCATGTGATATTACTACCAAATATCCATAATCATCTAACCAACCCGCTGTTGTTACAGTTCCAGATGCTGCTGCCATTATAGGTGTCCCTCCTGGTGCTCCAATATCAAGTCCTCCATGGTTGTTTCTTGTTCTTGGTCCAAATCTTGAGGTTATTATTCCAGATATAGGTTGTATTAAACTAATTCCTATATCAACTTTTGCATTTGAATTTCCAGAAGCATATCCTGCAACACTTGCGTATACTATCTGTGGTGGCGGCTCTACATATAATTTAGCCACACATTTTTCAACATCCGTGAATTCTTTTAATTCTGTCTCGTATTTTTCTACAATTCCTAACTCTTCTTTGTTATCACTATCTTTTTCCTTTAATTCCGCAATAACTTTTTCTGCCTCATTAAATGTCGCCACATAAGCCTTTTCCTCTTTATCATCTGTTATTGCGTAATATTTATAATATGCTGTCCCATCTTCTATAGCTTTTGCATAAATTTCTTCGTCGTTACAATTTACATTTTTCTTTAAAAGGCAAAGCTTATATTCTGGCATTTGGTCAACTTGAATAAATGCAACATTTGATTGTTCTTCTGCATTTATATATTTATTTATCTTTTTTTGCATATTACTTTTGTTATCTGTATATCCAACAAATTCCCCATTTAATGTTACTGCATATGTCGGTTTGTAGTAAAAAAACACAATACTACCAATAAAAATAACCGCTAATGCCACTAAAACAAGAATTTTTATTGTTTTTCTTGAGTATATAGCTACATTTTTTAGTATATTAATAATAAACACTCTCCTATCAT
>OHRU01000487.1_pt1 | contig 15580 bp, 16 predicted proteins | sample 1578491 | NCBI WGS metagenome assembly OHRU01 (sample SAMEA3879565, study PRJEB24766) | human gut metagenome | biome: human-associated habitat; feature: feces | place: USA | collected 1985/1987 | reverse complement strand
GCTATTACATGGATGAAATTTTCGATATTTCGAATGTGATACTTGGCAATATTAGTAAAAAGGAGTGGAAAAAACAATATGCTGGTGTCGCGGCATTCAAGTTTATATACGAAAACGATATGCAGCCATATGAGTTGGCTAAAAAAAATCGTTTCGTTCATATAATTCGTGATATCGTGATTAGGAAATACCGCCTATATCTGATGATTGTATTAGATAAAATTGGATTGAGAAAATGATTAATTTAATGTATCATGACATATCTTTTGGATTAGATATGTCGAGTGGCTTTCAGACAGAGGTGTCTATGGCTTATAAAGTGGATGCCATAGAATTTGAAAAACACGTAAAGCAATGTGTTGGCAAAAATGTGGTTTTTTCCTTTGACGATGGTGGTGTGTCATTTTATACAGAAGCTGCTCCAATATTGGAAAGATATGGATTTAAAGGTGTTTTCTTTATAAGCACTGCATTTATAGGAAAACCTGGTTTTTTGACTGAAGAACAAATAAGGGATTTAGATGCACGGGGGCATATTATCGGCTCTCACACGCATAATCATCTAAGAGATTTATCCCTTTTTGATAGAGAAACAATCGAGAACGAGTGGAATAAATCAGTAGATGTATTATCGAAAATTTTAAATAAAAGAATTAGGTATGCTTCTTTGCCTAACGGTGATGGTTCAACAGTCGTATATGATGCAATTCGTAAAACAGGTATAACCGAAATATACACATCAGTCCCCACCACAAAAATTGTTAAAAAGGATGGTGTTAACATTTTTGGACGTTATACTATATTAAACTCATTTTCATCTACTAAGGTACGTAGTATTGTCTTTTCGAAAGGGACAAGAAACAGAATGTATATAAAATGGTATGTAATCTCAATAATAAAAAAAGTACTAGGAAAACAGTATTATAACCTAAGGAGGTTCATTGCAACTCACTAATCATAAATATTATATGCAGCAAAGAGTATTACTCACTACAGTCTTTTCCTCATTTAATTATGGCTCTTGTCTTCAAGCTTTAGCAGGCAAGCAAATCATACAGAATAGCGGGTATAAATGTGACCTTGTACAACTGACTTCGTTGGTAAGAGGGCGAGACATTCGAGTTGGGAAATTAATAACAATTTTATCACGATCGCTGTTCTTAAAGAATAACAAAGCGCTAAAAACATACGGAGGTGCATATAATAAAGCATTTATTGAAAATGCGAAAGACAGGTTTTTTGATTTTATCGATGACTACTTAAATCCTATTGAAACTTCATGGTGTCAGTTGAAACTTATGGCAAAAAATGCAGTTGCTTGTTTTTCTGGAAGTGACCAAATTTGGAATTCTTCCACGCTTTATGTAGATCCGTTGTATTATTTGCGCTTTGCTCCAAAGAACAAGCGTGTTGCTTTGTCTCCTAGTTTTGGGCGTGATTTTATTGCGGATTATAATAAGGATAAAATGAGAGAATGGATAAATGATTACCCTTATTTGTCTGTACGAGAAGATAGTGGTGTAAAATTAATAAAGGAGCTCACAGGACGTGTGGCTTTACATTTGCTTGATCCTACGCTTATAATCAATGCTGATGAGTGGAGAAATATACTAAGTATTGAGGATAAACCTAATGACTATATCCTTGCATATTTTCTGGATAAACCATCAGCTCTCGCCAGGGAAAGTCTCAAAGTGTTAAAAGAAAAATTAAATTGCAAGATTATTGCTATTCCATATAAGTTTGATAATATGGATTATTGCGATGAACCTGTAGCCGCTGGGCCTAAGGAATTTGTAGAACTTGTGGCAAATGCAAAAGTGGTATGTACAGATTCGTTCCACGGAACTGTTTTCGCTCTTAATATGCACACTCCATTCTTTGCTTTTGAACGTGAATATGGTTCTGCAAACAAACAGTCGGAACGTTTACTGTCTATTTTGCGAAAGGTAGATATGCTTGACCGTTATCAGCCGAAGAATGTAGTTGAAGAACTTAACAATTTGGATTTTGAACATTCTGAAGAAATTCTGAACGTAGAACGTAAGAAAGCATACGACTATGTAAATAACGCTATAAATTCAATAAAGAAGAATGAAAAGTAACGTTTGTGATAATAAGGGTTTGCGCTCATGTACGGGATGTGGCGTTTGTGCCAGCGTCTGTGGAAAAAATGCAATCACAATTCAATTAGACGACGAGGGATTCTATAAACCTGTCGTAGATGAAGATAAATGTGTGGAATGCAATCTCTGTAAAAAGTCTTGCTATAAATACGATGAGAACTTAATACAGAGCGACGCGCATGAAGTTTGTTATGCTGCCGTGAACAAAGATGAAGAACAACTAAGAGCATCGAGTAGCGGAGGCATATCCAGAGTATTGATGGAAGAATGTATCTACAGGGGCTACAAGGTGATGGGATGTGCATACGACACAAAAGAAAACATAGCCAAATCTGTTGTTGCTTCTTCGATAGACGAACTTGACCAATTCTATGGGTCAAAATATTTTCAAAGCCTAACAACAGAAGGCTTTGACGAAGTATTGAAAGACAAGACTGAACAGAAGTATGCTATATTTGGAACACCTTGCCAAATATACGGATTCTCACAGACGAGTAAATACAAGCGAAATCCAGAAAAGTATCTTTTAGTCGATATATTCTGTCATGGTTGTCCTTCCATGAAATTATGGAAATCGTACCTATCGAATACGAAGAACATTACAGGTCGTGAAACTTATGACAAGGTAACATTTCGCAGTAAAACGTATGCGTGGCATGAATACAGTATGGATTTCTATTATGATACACATAAGGTAACAAGTAAAAAATCTAAAGATCCTTTCTTTGATATATTCTTTGGAGGGGATATTATGAATGAAGCTTGTTACGACTGTAACTCTCGTAGCACAATGGCATATGGAGATATTCGTATCGGTGATTATTGGGGAGAAAAGTACGATACAAATACGAAAGGTGTCTCCGCGGTAGTTGTTAAAACCCCTTTGGGTAAAGTTTTTTTTGAGTCGATACAGCAAAAAATGGAACTTGAAAAGGCTGTTTTTTCTGATATTGTTAAAGCGCAATCGTATTGTAAGACCCAATCATTTGATAAAAGGCGTAGATCTTTTTTATTACTAAGTATATCCGAAAAATCCGATTTGCAGCGTATTTATAAAAGTTATATGGGAATGTTCCCTTTAAAAATTCGTATTAAAAAACAGATAAAAGCAATAGTAAAGCTTTGCCCAAAGAGTGTTTATTTCCCCATAAAAAAAATAATGCACTCAATCTAAGTCTATTCCATCTTAATCCTACGAAACACACACATTTAAATTATAGGATTTTTCCAAACACAGCAGGTTGTATTATGTATTCATCCTGCTTTATATCTATTATTCCAAATCTTTTATGCAAGTAAGTATTGTCATGCCGTATTATAATGCGGCAGCATATATCCGTGAGACAGTTGAAGCTATTATTGCCCAAACTTATAAGGACTGGGAATTGATAATTGTTGATGACTGTAGTCCTGCACCTGAGACGGCTGAAGTATTAAACCAAGTGAGAATTATGGATGATCGTATAAAGATTATCCGTGCCGAGAATAATGGTGGCGCAGGTATAGCTCGAAATATAGGTATTAAGGCAGCAGAAGGCAGATATATTGGTTTTTGTGATAGTGATGATTGGTGGTATCCTACTAAACTTGAGGAGCAGTTGAAGTTTATGCAAGACAATGGGTATGAACTTACCTGCACTTGGTATGAGGATGCCAACGAAAAGTTGGAATCGTATTACACTATGAAGCAAGCGCCGAGACAGTCATACAAGTCAATGATTGCAGGCTGCAACATCGGCACTCCAGGAGTTTTGTTTGACACCAAGCGAGTGGGCAAGAAGTATATGCCACCCCTACGTAGGGCTGAGGATTGGGGTTTGTGGATGAATATCTTATACTTATCCTAAGGCTTTGTGGAAATATCGTCATATCTCCGGCTCTGAAACAAGCAATAAGTGGGTGATGCTGAAAGCCGTTGTGGAAATGTACCAGACGGTATTGAAAATGAATGTAATACAGGCATGGCTTACAGGTATATTTATCTTTCTGCCTAACAATATTATAAAAAAACTGAGAAAGTTTATTTGACAGTAATATGCCTTTCAATCCTCAAACAGAAATTAAAAATTATTGCAAATATATTTGCCATAGTCATATTCAAGTATTACGAACCAATAAGAGGTATCATACGAAATATTGGGACTACCCTGCTATGGCATGTATATGTCACAATCTAGCGTGTACAAGGAAGAGCTCTTCATATTCGCATACACCACGACAAGTAGAGTGGGCCCCATTACTGAAGCAAGCCTTGAGCAGACTTGGAAATATCGGAGGACATATTGACAACAATATAGGCGATTTTAGATACATAATTGGTCAGTGTGCTGAGCAACATTCTGCAAATATTTATATGAAGAAATATAATGAACAAGATTTGAATAACTTACGTTTTTCTTCAGCTATGCGACCTAGGACAAAGCAGATATATCAATATTGCGAAAACTGTAAATGTCTTTTCCCGAATCTATGAGGTACAATAAGTCATATCAATTAACTAGAGATATAGATTGGTTTTTCCAGTTTAACAACACACCGATTCATGTTGCCTCTGCTGGAGGTAAACTTCCAAATCAAATTAATGATAGGAAACAATTACAAGAACAGCAGCATTTAGTGTCTACCCTACCTGACATTAATAATCGCAGAAATTCACATCAATCATGAATTCATTAAAGAACTATGTGAGAAAACCATGTGCGAGGAAGAAGTTTATCTTGAGTCATTCATTTCAATGGCAAAAAAAGGATTCATCAGCATGGACAAGACACATATAGAGGAGCCGGAAGAAACAACCTATCATGTTGTATGTATTCCAACAAATTACTATAGCGGAGACGAAATCCAACTTATTAACATAACGCAAGAAGATGTTGATTTAACATCAGGAAAGCAAGTATTATTTGATTTGTCTGAATTATTTGAAGATCTTTAGCCACGGTAGGCCAGAGGATGGCGCAGATTCAGACGAAGATGGGCTTTCGCAAATTTGCCGAAGTTAATGTCAGGGACGGCTGACATACTTCCTTGACCACGTCCACGACGCCGACTACCGCCTTGACATTGCCGAATTTCTGCCGTCCAGTCTGGTCTCCTAAGTTTTCTAACATCGGAGATTCTTCGATAATCCTTTGAGAGTCTTCAACGTCTCCGAGACAACCACACATAATTCACCGTATGCTTACGCTACTATTATAAATTTAGTAGCGCCGTAATAATAAATTCAAGAGTCATCTGTATTAGTCCTCGTCAGGCTGAGCGAATATACGATTGCTGTACGATAAGCAGATGGCATCATTGACATGACGTGAGGAGTCTTGGAAGAAGAGGGAAGGATGTTGTCTATGGCAACTCGGGGAGATCTGGCCAGTGAGGGTTCCAAAGTTTGAGAAAGTCGTAGATGAGTTTTGCTGATTTCAAGAGTTGATAAATCTCCTGACTGTGGTTTGCATAGATGTGAAAGGCTCTGGCTGTGAGTCTTTTGAAGAAGGCCGTGAAGCGATGAAAACTAAACATAATTATGGAATCTTGCCGGTTTCAGCTCCTCATTGTTGATTGCACTGCGGGCAATATTCTTTTTTTCATCGCGCGGCTGTCAAAAGTATACAGAATCAATCAAAGCATAGGTTTATCTATTTATCTCCGTAAACCTGTTTTCAATAATTATGATGAACAGGCTTTATTGAACAAGTTGGCAGGCCTAATATTCCGGAGATAATTGATTAGCAGTGCATTACAAAATCAACAGCGTGCCCGCTCCCCTATTTTTTCATGAGAGTTGGCATGGGCCGATTCGGGCTCTTAGCATCATAATTACCTATCTTTCAAGTGGTTACAATCATAGACAAGTACGTCAACAACTGCCAACTTGTTCAGGATTTTCATTTGAAAGAAAGAATTTGTAGATGACAGACAAATGCCGGCTTGACAATTCACGAAATTATTGCTGGCTGACAGGATAGAACAGAGGGCGCGTTTGGCGGCTGCCTGACACTGAAACTTGCGGTCAATGCGGAGCTCTTGTAGGGAAACGCCATGAAAAACAGGCAAAATAAATCCGGCCGAAACGACTGGAAATAGATATAAAATTGAAATTTTGATGAGCCGGACGCAGAAATTGAAGGGACTGTCTGCTGCTTCGCTCAGATTGAAAACATTAAACGACAATTCCTAAGTAGATAACTAACAAAGCAAAAATGGCGTTTTTACAAATAAAAGTATTAACTTTGTACTCAAAAATAGCATTATAAAATTAAATACATTGATTATGGGTAATCTTTTTGAAAGTCTTAAAAATTATTTCGAGAACACTCCGAAGGAAGTTCTCGATAATGATTGGAAAGAGATAAAGTATCTCAATGAGATTGGTCCCGATGTCATTGAGTATGCCAAATTTGTAAAAGAACAGTTTGGCATTGCTGTGTCGTATTCAAATTCTGAACAGAAAAATGAAACGCACAGATATGATGTGTCTGTTGATTCTCGAAATAATGGAATTGCTGCAGATTCACAGTATTATTTTGCGGCATAAGATAAGGAAATATGGAAAAAGCAGCTTTTAAATTAGATAATTATCACTTTACAAAAGCATCATTGGATTTTAATATACCCAATGATGCTGAGTTGAATATTTCTTTCAACCCCAAAGGTGTGTTTTATGCAAAAGACGCACGCTATGATTTGGTGTTTGACGTCACCGTAGAATGCGTTGAGACCAACACAGATGTTGTAAAAGTCTCATGCGAGGCTTCTTTCTCTTTCGGCAATAAGGTTTCTATTGAAAATATACCAGATTATTTCTATCCAAATAGTCTTGCTATCGTATTCCCATACGTTAGAGCTTTTGTAAGCACAATATCGTTGCAGGCAAATGTTCAGCCAGTTGTTTTGCCTACAGTAAATCTTATGGGACTTACTGAGAAGCTAAAAGAACAAACCAAAATTATTGATTAAGTGTAATGAGAGATACGGACATATATCAGACGCTCGAAGATCGACAGAACTATGGGGAGGTTGAAGAACATGGTCCATATTTTTGTTATGCACGAGAGGGTAATGGCAAACCCAAAAGCGGTGTAAAAGAGCCGTGGCTTGGCGAGGGATATTATTTTTGGGACACAAGAATTGCAGATGCCAAATGGTGGGGAAATATCGTTTATAGGCAAAAAGGATATATTATTTGTCACACAACGTATGACCAACATTCACATTTGCTATATGATTTGGTCGGTAACATGAAGCAGTTTGATGATTTTGTAGCATGTGCCGAATTTATCAAAGCAAAATTTAATACATCAATAGTAAGTTTCTCGGTGGTACTCACATATATGAAAAAGTTACCAGAATTTGATTATAAGGCTATAAGAGCTTGGCCGCTCCCTTACACTGTTGAAAAGACTATTATTAAATTCCCCGGTGACAGGTTAGTTTTAGGTAAAGCTGATAAGATTCAGATTTGCTTCTTTGACAAGACATTGCTGACAAATCCATATAAGATTGTATATAAGAAAACATTTGCAGCCAATCAGACAATATAAAAGCCATCCCTTAATTAAAAGAATGGTTTTTTATATTATATTTATCTTCTCATTTCCCCCTGCCCCGTGATTTGTGGGTTTGTGGTTTCGGATGTTGATGGTGCGTTCTGATGGCATTGACAAGGAGCATTTGTATTGGGTGTGGTTTTATCGGTGAGCATGTGGATTTTTGAGTGATTGTTGGTATGTGGTTCACCGTATGCTTGCGATTGAATTATCCGAACGGGTGTTGTATTGACTAGCGATTTCTTTTACACCATTAACTCAAATTGTAATGTCGTTTTACAAGTTCTGTAAGCCTCCGGTGACGCCGTATTCCATTCTTGTGCAAAGATAACATTTTTTGATTCAAACATTCATGTCCTAAGCAATACTTCCACTGTGTCCGTACCTCCATTTTTCGAACAAGTTGGCAGGCACGATATTCCGGAAATGATTGAATAACAACGCATTGCAGCATCGGAAGCGTGCCAACTCCCCTATTTTTTCATGAGAGTTGGCAGGGGCAGGATCGAGCGCAAAACACTATAACCGTCTATCTTCCAGGAGGTTACATCCACAGGCAAGCACGTCAGCATCTGCCAACTTGTTCAGAATTTTCATCTGAAAGAAAGAATTTGTAAGTAACAGACAAAGGCTGGCGGGACACTTCACGAAATTATTGCAGACAGACAGGATAGAACAGAGGTCGAGTTTGGCGGCTGCCTGACACTGAAACTTGCGGTCGATGCGGAACTCTTGTGGGAGGGAACTGTATCCTCGCCATGAAAAACGGACAAAAAATCCGTCCGAAACGACCGGAAACAGATATGTAATTGAAATTTTGATGAGCCGGATGCAGAAATTGAAGGGATTGTCTGCTGCTTCGCTCATATTGAAAACATTAAACGGCAATCCCTATTTTATAAATCCTTATATACTAAACAATTATGGCGTATTTTCCAGATCATATTGTGACTGCTGTTTGGCAAAAAGCTAAGATCGAGAATGGATATGACCCCAATATCTGGCGTAAAGATTTTGCTGGGGCATGGATTAGGAGGGACCATTATGGGGTAGAATCGAAATACGGTTGGGAGATAGATCATCTTAAACCTTCTTCCAAAGGAGGTTCCGATGAAATTTCCAACCTGAATCCTCTTCATTGGTGCAACAATAGGAAAAAGTCTGATAATTATCCTCTTTTTCAGACAATAATGACATCGAATGCTAATACAAACATAGAAAAAATACAGTCATGGAAGGTAGACTAACTCCAATTGATAATTCTCACTTTAAATCGAGATGGGAGAGTAAATTGACTTTGGCGGAGATTGCGATGGGGGTTTCAATGGTAATCTTCATTTTTCTCTTTTGTGTTCATCAGCCATGGTTTAAATGGAACAATACTATTGACATTCCAAAGTGGGGTACATTTGGCGATTTTATTGGGGGCATAATCGGTACGGCATGCGCCTATATCAGTGTACGGCTCCTTGTGAAGAATCTAAAAGAACAGGAAAAGGCGAATGAATATTTGAAAGCAAGTAATGACAGAAGTAGTGAAGTCTATGAGTTGCAACTTGTTCATGAAAATGTTATGAGCTTATCCAATTCTCGCCAAAAGGTTCTCGAGTGTCTCAAATTCAATGAAGATACTAAAGGTATTGATGCGATTACTGCTATCGCTAGAGACTTATATGACAAATATCAAGATGCTGCTGATAGTGCTGCTCTTGAGGCACGGATTGATGAGGCTAGGAAGTGTTTCGATGCAAAATATATAACATATAGAGATACCTTGGCCGTTTACTTCAGGTTGCTTTATCAAACATTTCAAGTGATTTGGCAATCAGATTTAAAGGGCGACAAAAAAGCATTACTATCGAAGATGCAAAGAAGTCAGTTCACTGAAGATGAACTTTTGTTATTGAGGTATAATTGTTTGACTTCAAATGGGGAGAAAATGCGTTTCTATGTGAACCAGTTTAATATACTAAAGCATCTCCCTTTGTCGCATTTATTAGAGTTTAAACGGTGGGTAAAAAATTTAGATGAAGTGCAACGAAATAGATTAGATACGGAGTGTATCCTCCTTAAGAAGCGAATTAAGAATCTATTAATAGAAGATAAAAACAAAGATGAAACCTTGGAATATTCGACGAAATATCAAGGAAAAATAACTATATCTAAAGATAATAGAGAATGCCAGTTCGAACTCATAAGAAATTCAAACGCTGATACCTCTGAGGATATAACCTCGATGGATAAAGTTCTGGATAAGTGGAATGATCAAGAAATTCGTGATTTCTTTGTAGATTATTTTAAGTACGTTTTTGATTATTCGAATTTTTCACAATTTAACAAGATTTCTGAGCTGACTATTAATCACGATATTAAGACTGAAAACAATGGTCAAAAACACACAATTTGGACATTAATTAAAAAAGATAATTGTCCGTTAGTCGTATCAATGCCGCAAAATGAGGATCCTAAAAATTAGGTTTGATGATAAAGAGTAGAATAATAGGAATTGGATATACTTATGAGTGGTCTTTACGCTCTCAGGAGTGTTTGTAGTATCCTTCAGAATGCTGTACTTGCTCTTTGGGCAAGGTCCAGTCTGTAGGTCTATATGACTGCAGCTTTAATAAACCACTGCCATTGGTAGGGTTATCTGCAAGGATATCGAAAATGGCTGGTTAATGGTTATGAGGGTGGGCTTGGGTTTCCGGACCTGCCCTCTTTTAAGTGAATCAACTAACGTTATATCAAGATAATATGAATTCATTTTTTGTTTACGGAATCATCTTTTTGATTCTTCTTGTCTTGGAATTGGTCTATTTCAAGGTGGCAGACAGATTCAACATCATTGACAAACCTAATCAGCGCTCGTCGCACTCCAGCATTGTCCTGCGTGGCGGTGGGATTATTTTTCTTTTGGCGTTGTGGATTTGGTTGGCTTTTGCTGCGGCAGGGTGGATACCTTCGTTGAATCTGGAAATCGGGGACTACATCTGGTTCCTGCTGGCAGTGACGTTGGTTGCTGGCGTGAGTTTCATTGACGATATTCATTCGTTGCCGGACAGCGTGCGGCTTGTGGCGCAATTCGGAGCTATGCTGATGATGTTTTATCAGCTGGACATCTTACATCTGAACATGTGGTGGGTGGTGATACTCGCGCTCATAGTTTGCGTAGGTGCGTCTAATATTATCAATTTCATGGATGGAGTCAATGGTATCACGGGGGCGTATGCGCTTGCATCGCTTATACCAATGGCTTTGCTCAATCAGAGTATGGATTTTGTGAATCAATCTCTTATCTTCGTGGTAATTCTTGCGGACATGGTATTCTGTTATTTCAATTTCAGGCCCAAGGGTAAGGCGAAGTGTTTTGCAGGTGATGTGGGGTCAATCGGAGTGGCTTATATCCTGCTGTTTCTGATCGGGGCATTGATTCTCAGGACTGGAGATATTACTTGGCTGATTTTCTTGTTGGTCTATGGCGTGGACGGCTGTCTCACGATTTGTCATCGCATAATGTTGCATGAGAATCTGGGAGAAGCGCACCGCAAGCATGCATATCAGATTATGGCGAATGAATTGAAGATAGATCATGTGAAGGTGGCATCGCTCTACGCGTTGCTGCAGCTGGGGGTGTCTCTCGGATTCATTTATATTATTCCGAATACAGTTATGGCGCATTGGCTCTATCTGCTTGGGGCATTGATTGTTCTAAGCATCGCCTACATCGTATTCATGAAAAAGTATTATCATCTGCACGAGGAATATCTGGAGTCGTTAAAATAGTGGAATTAGGATGGAAATTGACAATAAGTTCATCTCGAAGTTGCTCTCCGAGGCTGCGGAAAATCCACGGCTTCGTCAGAACTATGATCTGCGCACGTCATCCGACGACAACAGCCAGCGTATGCTCAATGCTCTTCTTCCCGGCACTGTGGTTCCTATTCACCGGCATCCGATTAGCACTGAGAATGTATTGTTGCTTCATGGAAAATTGGTCGAGGTCTTTTACGTGGAAGAGCGACCTGGAGACGGCATTGAATCTGGAGATGGCATTGAACAGAAGCAGGACAAGGCAATTGGGCGTCGCCTCCATGAAACGGCACGCATTGTCCTGGACCCGTCCTCCGGCAATTACGGCTGCGTCGTCCCCGCCGGCGTCTGGCACACGGTCGAGGTCCTGGAGCCTTCCGTCATCTATGAAGCCAAGGACGGAAAGTACGGCGAAGACGGGAGCGAAGTTTTAGGGAATTTCTGTTATCATGTCCCAGTCATCGAAACATTGAATAAGAAACATAAGAAACAATAGTATGCCTGAATACGATTTGCTCATTCTTCAACCTAACGAGTTCGAGTGTCTCACAAGAGATCTTCTCCAGAAAAGGGAGAGGATCTTCATTGAAAGTTTCACTCCTGGACGCGATAACGGGATTGATCTTAGGTTCGCTTGTGCTTCGCCAAGAGGGACGACTATCATTCAGGCAAAGCGATATAAAGACTATGACACGTTGTTGCGGGTTTTAAAACAGGAGGTAGAAAAAGTTCGGCGCCTCAACCCCGAGCGTTATATCCTTTCAACGTCAGTTGGATTGACTCCAGGCAATAAGGAGGAAATTATTAAATTGTTTTCACCATTCATTCTTAATCCTTCTGATATTCTTGGACGGGATGATCTCAACAATCTCCTTGGTCAGTTTCACGACATAGAGAAACAGTATTATAAGTTGTGGATTGGTAGTACAAATGTGATGGATAGGGTCCTTCACCGGCGTATAGAAAACTGGTCTGGCTTTGAACGCGAAGAGATAAAAAGAGATGTTGCTACCTATGTGATGAATGACAGCTTTAATGAAGCGATGTCCATTCTACTGAAGAATCGGTTCGTTATTATATCCGGTATACCAGGTATCGGTAAGACCACTTTAGCGAGGATGCTTGTTTATAAACTTCTTGGAGAGGATTATGAAGAAGCCATCAGAGTTTTCGCTATGGATGATGCCGCTGAAAAGTTGATTGAAGGGAGGCGGCAAGTCTTCTTCTTCGATGACTTCCTTGGGGCGAATTATTTTCATGTAACTGAAAGTGGTTTTGAAAGTAAGGTCTTAAGGTTCATAGATGCGGTTCGTCGCAAACCGGATAAGTTGTTTGTCCTTTCGACGCGTGAGTACATACTAAAGTCTGCCTTGAGTCAATATGAGCATTTCGCAGTGAGAAATATTGAACTGGCAAAATGTACGATTGATTTGGAAAATTACACAGAGGACGTTAGGGCGCATATCTTGTACAACCATTTGGCGGAAGCAGAGATACCGGTGCCCTATATCCGTCAACTTCTTTCGGGCTCACAATATCTAAAACTCATCAAGCACCCTAACTTCAATCCGCGTATCATAGAAGCATTTCTGAATAAGCAACTATATCTCCAAGTTTTACCGGAAAGTTTTGTGCAGCAGTTCTTAGATTTCTTCGAACACCCGAATTCAGTTTGGAATTACGCCTTCAATAATATGCCTCCTCTTGCCCAATATGCCTTGTTTGTAAGAATGACGATGGGGAATGGGGCTGTGTATCTTGATGATTGGTATTCGGCGGTGAGATTCTTGGTTCGCCAAACATCTGATGAGTTGTTGCTTTCAATGACCGAAATGTTATGGAATGAGACATTGAAATTATTGGAAGGAACCTTCATTTTGACCTCAAAATCTAATTCATCATTCGTTTCAAGCTTCTACAATCCTTCGGTATTTGACTTCTTGCTCGATAAGGTCAGATTGTATGAAGATGTACAAGCTTTGTTGATTAGAAATGCTCTTTTCGCAGACCAAGTTTATAACACATTCTCGGATATCCCATCAACAGATACTCATAGGAAGATTTTGATTAATGCCGGGCTCTACCCTTCGGTGATTAATGCATATGAGTATGCCACTGGTCATTTTCGGGTGTGTTCATTAAGGGAATCGGACTCTGTTCTTGTAAAAAACAATATTTCACTTGCTGGCTACATTGTACAGATGAAGGCTTCATTTAAAGTGTTGTTTAAGAATAATCCTCAATTAGTTAACTCTATAGTAGACCAAGGTTTTCTTGAATGCGGTAAGTATAGCTTGTTAGATAGGAGGATACTTTTTAATCGGCTAGATAAAGAAGGGAGAGAAGAACTGGATTTGGAGCATCTTTCATCTGTCGTTTATGAGCAAGCATACTGGGCGGATGACTTTGTTAATATCTTAGGCCTTTTGGAATTGACGGAATTTGGCCGTAAAGCATTAGTAAGCGATGAAATGCTGGAAAGGGTAGAAAATACATTGGAATTTGAACTGGAATCTGCAACCAATGAAGAAGAATGTGATATGATAGGAGCTTCGGCTTCACTTCTTGCAGAAAAGATTCCTGGACTGAGTGCAGATACATGGGAGAGGGCTGTAGATGAGGCAAAATTACGCTTTCCTTGTGAACTTGATTATGATGATATAGACGAAGACTGGGCCCGTGAGGCATACTATAGCTCCAGGGCTTCAGAAGACCATATGTATAGTGAAATGTTCACCAGTTTGTTGGAGAAGTAATCGCCACCATTACAAACATTGAACAGCCAAATCTAAACAAATGCGTTGCTTCATACCAGATACCATTCCTGAAGAAGATGTCTTCATGCCCAAGAACCTCGGATAGGAATGTGACCTCATCGGCAGTTGCTTTATGAGTATGGTGAGAAGTTCATCGAGTCGGCACTAAAAGAGGGAATGTATTCTCTGGCTGTGAAGTGGTACTTGCAGATGCTGGATTCGCTCACGGTTCACTATATTCAGGACAAGCACTGGAGCTATTACCTGCAAACAGTTTCGATTCACCGTAGAATGTATCCAGATGGTCATAGGCTATCTGGATATATTCGTTTTTGAAGAGTTTGTTCTTGCGCTCCGACCAGTTGTGGATGGCGGCGATTGTGTCCTCCAGGCTGATCCCGGGATTGTCGTGCCTGATGAAATCTACAGAGGCCAACACTTCAAGTGCCAGGGTGGATTCAAATCCGGAGATTAGTCTGATGGTTTCTTTAAGGCTGTCCTGCTCGGTTTTATCGAGAGTCCTTACATATGAACTTACTTCGTTGATACGACTATACTGCATCGTAAGAGGTTCAAATGCGGTTGCATTCATTTGTTCAAAGCCTTGAATATAAGTACCGTTGAGACTATAGATAATGTGACTTATCTGTGGACTGTACGGGCCATAATGATGGGCTGTGAATTTAATATCTGCAAACGACTTCGCCCCCTGGCGTTGGAGGAAATATGCAAGTTTGTTTGCTACGAATAGACTGCAGTTCTCTCCAAGGGAGTCGTAATAGTACATTGCATACGTAATAAGCCCCCTCGAAGGTGTCAGTTTCACTTCTTTGCTGACAGGCTTTGACTGTAGCATTGACTTTATTTCCGTATTAGGTTCGTAGATACTTATATCGGCATCTACGTCATTTAGGGCTTCCTCTATCAGTCCTTTTACAATTTCCCATTTCAGACCGCCATTGCCGCATCCTAATGGTGGAATGGCAATGCTTGTAATCTTGCGTTCGCCGATTGCTTTTACAAGTTCGACAAGTCCATCTTTAATATATTCATATTTGGATGGATTTCGCCAATTCAGTTTGGTAGGGAAATTTATGATGGTTTTCTCTTCTCCGGCACGATTCTTTTCATTGGTTATGAGAAGTTTTCCAGGCACTAATTCGCCTGACTTGCATGCGTCGGCATATATGGCGAAATTTTCCGGAAACTCTTCTTTGAACTGCAATGCAATCCCTTTACCCATCACACCTACTGTGTTGACGGTATTTACAAGTGCTTCTGCATTCGCAGTCAGGAGATTACCTTTCGTGAATCGTATCATGGATAAAAGTATTTTCTGTGAGTA
>OHRU01000472.1_pt1 | contig 15898 bp, 16 predicted proteins | sample 1578491 | NCBI WGS metagenome assembly OHRU01 (sample SAMEA3879565, study PRJEB24766) | human gut metagenome | biome: human-associated habitat; feature: feces | place: USA | collected 1985/1987 | reverse complement strand
AGGAACAAAATAATACGACAATTCAATATAAACTAATTCTGAACACCTACTTATTATAATAAGTAGCATTCCAAAATTATGGCCAAACTTGCTCTCGGGCCTGAGAGTAAGTTTGGCCTGTTTTTTTAGGATTGCCCATATTGGTGGCAGACGTGTTATGGAAATGGTACACACATTTTTACGCCAGAAAACAGTTTCATTGTGGTGTAAGTGGTTGTTCGCTTTTTCTCATATTCTGATAAGTCTTACAAGTTGTCTACTCGCGGCCGCCGGCAATGCTACTCGCGGCCGCTGGTAATGCTACTCGCGGCCGAAGGTAGAGCTACTCGCGGCCGCGAGTAGCTGACATGTAAGCTTGATTGTTATTACGCAGGGGGTATGGTTGGTAGGGATAAGAAGAAGGGGGGGGAGTGAAAGTAATTCTTTTTCGCATAGAAAAAAGGCATACCAAGGGAAAAACCTTGATATGCCTTTAGGATGGTTTATGTCTTGGCTTTTAAGCCATTCCGTTTCAATTAGAGAGCTTTGGCGGCAGCAGCGCGAGTCTTGGCCAATGCCTTTGTGTAAGCCTTGGTAGCCTTAGCCTTGTTCTTGGCGTCGGCCTTAGTCATAGCGTCGAAGAGCTTCCAGAGGTTGTTCTTCTCGCCGGCAGCCTTCCAAGCAGCAGTCCATGCCTTTGAAGAAGCTTCAACGGCAGCTTCCTCTTCTGCAGAAGCATATTTGTGCTTGTAGCCCTTCACGTCATTCCAGTGACCACGAGTGAAGTCGGGGAACGTCACAGAAGCGCAGTTGTTGTCCATTGAGAGGGCACCGAGTTCAGCGATGCAGCACCATTCAGCGAGGTCGTAAACGTCCATGTCGAGTGGCAAACCGTGCTGGAGGCAGTAGATCAAACGGGCGCACATGATGAAATCCATACCGCCGTGACCACCAACTTCCTTGGCGAGCTTACCAAACTTGGCAAGGATTGGGTGTTCGTACTGCTTTTCGAGGGCAGCTTTTTCAGCGTCTGGCATAAAGCTGTGTGAAGAGAGGTTGTCAACCTGTGGCTGGTGGCCGGCGTTCTTGAGCTGGCTGGCGTCAACAGCGTAGCCTTCAACAGGATATTTGTTTGCAAAACCCTTAGTACCAGTCAACTGATACAAGCGGCTGTATGGCTGTGGGTTCATAACGTCGTGCTGCAATTCAATCACCTTGTGGTTGGCAGTGCGAATCAACGTTGTTGTGTGGTCGCCGTTGCGGAAGTCGTTGCAAGGCTTGCCAGTTTTCTTCTCAACGAGTTCCTTACCGTGTACGCTCTTCGTGTCCATAGCAACGAGTGTTGTCATGCGGTCGCCGCGGTGGATGTCGAGGGCCTGTGCAACAGGGCCGAGGCCGTGAGTGGCGTAAACGTCACCGCGGTTTTCGCGGTTGTATTTCAAGCGCCAGCCGAGCTGTTCGGGGTCTGATCCATCAGGATTCTTCCAGTAGTAATCCCAGAAGTCGTCGAGGTTGTGGATGTAAGCACCCTGAGCGCGGAGGATTTCTCCGAATACGCCATGCTGTGCCATGTTCAAAGTGCGCATTTCAAACCAGTCGTAGCAGCAGTTTTCGAGGATCATGCAGTTTTTCTGCATCTTTTCCGAAAGGTCAACGAGCTTCCAGCATTCTTCGAGGTTCATTGCAGAAGGCACTTCGTCAGCAACGTTCTTGCCGTTTTGCAGTGCGCATTCAGCAACAGGGAAGTGGTGTGCCCAGTCGGTTGCGATGTAAACGAGGTCGATGTCAGGGCGAGCACAGAGTTCCTTATAGCCGTTTTCGCCAGAATAGATGGCTGCGGGGGGAAGTCCTCTCTTGCGGAGCTTTTCGTTTTGTGCAACGGCGCGAGCTTCAACGAAGTCGCAGAGTGCAACGATTTCAACGCCAGGGAGAACGCAGAAATTGTCGACAGCACCAGGGCCGCGCATACCGAGACCAACGAGGCCGATGCGTACGGTTTTGTACTTTGGCAACTTGAGGCCGAGAACGTTCTTCTGACCAGCGGGGCGTGCAGGAGTTTCAACTACGATGGTACCCTTGTCCCAATGCCATTTTGTTGAAGGCGAAAGAGACTGTGCATTAGCAGTTTGAGCACCGAAGCCCAGTACTGCAGCAAATGCTAACGCTACAATTTTGTTAAACTTCATAGGTTGATTGATTAGATATAAAATGTTTTGTTGTAGTCTATGTTTAGGAATGAAAGTGTTTTTTGTTACGTCTCATCCATATAATCCAATGGCAAAGTTAATTATAATATCTGATTAAATCTATGTTTTTCACTGGCATTTTTAACGGTGTTCTAAAAAAAACGCCGCGTGATGCTTTGTATGCACACGCGGCGGATGTTAATTTGGTGTTCAAAATTATTTTTATGATATATGCCAAAGCATTATTCTTACATAATGTAAAAATAATGCTGCCTACGGTGTTCGATTTATCAGAAGAGGCTCTTCAACAAGGTGAAGCCGAATATCAAAGAAACAATTCCAGCGAGGAGCAGGAGAACCGTGATGATGAGGCCAGCTATGGCCATGCCTTTCTTCGGACGGCAGACGCCGATGATTGAGAATATTAGGGCGACAAGCCATGCGATGGCCAGGCCGACGCCTGGAATCCAGAGAACGAAAAGCAGGATGGCCAAGGTCATTCCGATGGCGCCGCAGACATTCGTTGGCGACTCCGTGTTGACCACCACCTGCTGCACGGCGGACCCGCTCTGCTCTGTGGCGGCGTAGGCTGGCTCCGTGCCGGCTTCAGTTGTTTCAGTGTGGTAAACAGGCTGTTCGGCAGCTGGCTGTTCGGCTGCGACTGGACTTGGCTGTCCGTTAAACAAGTATGCAAGCTGCGGCACCTGTCCGGCTGGCGTCCATTGCGTCAGTCCTGGCATCCACACCAGGGTGGAGGCCGTCACGCCGCGTCCCAAGAGTTCGCTGTCTTTCAGCGGACCGTTCTTTTGGCGGTTGGCGTCTAAATAAAAAATATTTTCCATCTTTATTTGTTTACAGATGAGGGCGTTGGATTCCAAGTTATGATTGCTCGTTCCTTCTCCATTCCCTTTCCGTTCGGAAACAGGCATGGGGAACCCCCGTTGGGTTATTCTTCCAATTTGGCAATGAGAGAACGGAAGATTTCCGCCATGAGCGGTTGTACGGCGTTGGCAGCACGCTGCACTTCTTCGTGGCTCACTTCAACGATTTTTCCAGGAACTCCCAAGTCCGTGATGATGCTCACGCCGAAAGTGCGGATGCCACAATGGTGGGCAACGATGACTTCAGGCACAGTGCTCATGCCCACGGCGTCGGCACCGAAAGTGCGATACATGCGATATTCTGCTGGTGTTTCGTAAGTTGGGCCTTGCGTGGCGAGGTAAACGCCTTCAACCACCTTGATGCCTTTTTCTTTGGCGATGTCGCGGGCCTGCTGCAAAAATGCCTTGTCGTAGGCTTCGTGCATATCCGGGAAACGGGGACCCGTCGGGAAGTTTGGCCCGTGGAGCGGATGTTCTGGCAGGAAGTTGATGTGGTCGGTGATGAGCATGAGGTCGCCAATTTCAAATTCCGGATTCACACCTCCAGAGGCGTTGCTGACGAAGAGGTTTTTGATGCCCAATTCATACATGACACGGACAGGGAAGGTGACCTGCTTCATGTCATATCCTTCATAATAATGGAAACGTCCTTCGAGCGCCATGACTTCCTTGCCGCCCAAGCGACCGAAGAGCAGACGGCCGCTGTGGCCCTCAACGGTTGAAACTGGGAAGTTGGGGATGTCGGCGTAAGGAAATTCGTCGATGATTTCGATTTCGGCGGCCAGGCGTCCGAGACCTGTGCCTAATATGATGGCTGTTTTCGGACGAGAGGCAGTGTGTTGCTTGATCCACTCAGCCGTTTGTTTGATTGCTTGTAACATAGTTATTAATGATTTGGGTGAATAATTCTTCGGTTGGTTTCCCGTTTTCTTTCAAGAAGACCACTTCGATGGGTTGCACCAAAAGTTGGCGGCGCAGTGAAGGGCAGAGCTGATTGGCAATGGAGCGCAGGCGGGCGGCGTCTTTCTCCGTTGTCACCACCATCGTGTCTTCGGGCATTTCCGAGAAGGTGCGGTTCATCAAGGCAATGCTGGAAGGCGTGAAAGCATGATGGTCGGGGAAGCGCAATGGCGTGACTTGAAACCGCTCTCGGCGCAAATGTTCGTAGAGAGGTTCCGGACGTGCGATGCCGGTCAGCGCCAAGACGGAGTCAGACGTGGCACACTGCTTACCCTCCGCAAACAGAGGGCGGCGCTCGCCATAGCGAAACGTGGTGAAGAAGAGTTTTTGCGACGGAGAAAGGCGGAGGCGCTGCCTGATGTCGGAGCGTTGCGCTTCGTTGAGCCCTTCGGGACATTTCGTGACGATGACAATCTGCGCCCGTCGCGCCCCTCGTTTCGATTCGCGCAAGCGGCCTGCCGGAAGCACGAAATCATTAACGTAAAGGCGGCTGAAGTCCGTCAGGAGAATATAGAGACCAGCACAGACGTAGCGATGCTGATAGGCATCGTCGAGCACCACAACCTCTGGGCGCTTGGCTTGCGCCAACAGGCGTTCCATCCCTTCACAACGTTTCTCGTCGACCGCCACCTGCACTTGCGGGAATTTGCGTTGCATTTGCAGCGGTTCGTCGCCGATGTCAGAGGCCGTGCTCTCCGCGTTGGCCATGACAAAACCGTGCGTTCGGCGTCCGTAGCCACGGCTTAAGAGCGCCACGCGGTGTTGTGGGGAAAGCAGGCGCAGGAGATATTCCGCGTGTGGCGTTTTGCCTGTGCCGCCAACGGCTAAATTGCCGATGGCGATGGTGGCGCATGGAAAACGTCGGGAGGGCAGCCAGCCGCGGTTGAAGGCAGCGTTGCGCACACTCATGACGAGGTCGTAAAGACAGGCCAAAGGCCACAATAGGCTTTGGAATCGCTGGGCGGCAGACATTTTCTTGTGCATCATCTGAGATTAGGGTCAAACGGCATACGGGCTTGCAGGCAGTCGGTGCCTTGAAGCGTATAGACAAATTGCAGCGGCTTATAGTAGACTCCCAACACACCTTTGACGCGGTTTTCCATATAGTCGTCTTTCACGTCGCTGAAGAGTTGCGTGTACCAGTCCGCGGGTGCCGGATAAGCCACGATGCCATAGTCGGCCACTTTGGCGCGGCGTGCAGCTTCGCGAATGGCATCTTCAAGCGTTCCGAGTTTGTCAACAAGCTTGAGATTTAGCGCCTGGCGGCCCGTCCATACACGTCCTTGTGCAATGCTGTCCACCTGTGCCGTTGTCATGTGCCGTCCGTCGGCCACGCGGCGGAGGAACAAGGCATAGCCACGCTCCACATAGCGTTGCATGGCCGCTGCCTCTCCGGCATTGATGCCGCGTCCCATAGCGCCGAAATCCGAGGCTTCGTTGGTTTTTACAACATCAAAATGCAGGCCGAGCTTTTCCGTCAGCAAGCCAGTAGCGTCTGGCACCATGCCGAAGATGCCGATGCTGCCAGTCAGCGTCATCGGTTCGGCAACGATGTAATCAGCACCGCAAGACATATAATAGCCGCCAGAAGCCGCCATGCCGCTCATTGACACGACAACGGGCTTTTTCTTTTTAAGCAACTGTACCGCGCGCCACATTTGTTCGGAGGCATAGGCACTTCCGCCGCCAGAATTGATGCGGAGCACCACGGCCTTCACGTTTTCATCGTTGCAAAGACGGTCGAGGTCGTCAACAACTTTCGGGCCAAGAATCTGCTGTCCGCTTGATATCACGCCTTCGACTTCGCTGCCGACGATGTCGCCCTGGGCATAATAAACGGCAATCTGTCCGTTTGTCCCGTTAGCGCTTTCATCATAGGCGGCCAATTCTGCGGGCGACACCATGTTCAGGTGTTCCGTTTTTGTCAGGCGGCGCAAGGTCTCTCTGACTTCATCGATATAGGCGGTGCGGTCAACGAGGCGTGTGCGCACATAGTCGTTGGCATCCGTGAGCGCCATGTAGTTGTCTGCCAGAGCGTTCAAACTGTCGACAGAGATTTTTCGCGAGGCAGAGACATCCTTGCAGGCCACTGTCCAGATGTCGTTGATGAACGACTGAACCATGGCGCGGTTGGCGTCGCTCATGTCAGTGCGGATGAATGGCTCGACGGCACTTTTGAAGGTGCCCACGCGGAACACTTGCATCTTCACGCCGACCTTCTCCAAAAGTTCCTTATAGAACATGGGCTGGGAGGCGATGCCGTGCCAGTCGAGCATGCCGCTCGGATTGATGTAGAGGCTGTCGGCCACGCTGGCCACATAGTAGGCCCCTTGCAAATAGCTGTCGCCATAGGCAATGATGAACTTGCCGCTTTTTTTGAAGTCGGTCAGTGCCTTACGTATTTCTTCCAACGAGGCCATGTCGGCACTGAATATGCCGCTTTCAAGGTAGATGCCAGAGATTTTGTCGTTGGTGGCAGCGATTTTGATGGATTTCAGAATGTTGTCAAGTCCTTGCTCTTCCGTGCCAGACATGCCGAGGAACGCGCTGACGGGATTCTCCTGTACGCGTTCCTGCAGATTGCCGGAGAGGTCAATGCGTAAAACACTTCCATTTTTGATGACCGGTTTGCTGTCGCCCGCACTCAGCATGGCGCCCAGCATGATAAAGCCCATTAGGAAGGTGAAGGCAGAAACAATCAGCATGCCGACCACAACGGCCAGCACTTGCTTGAAAAACGTTTTCATTAGATTCTATTGGATTGAGTTGATGTCTATCGGAATGGGGTGGGGAGGCTTTGGAGAAGCAGGCGTGGCGAAATAAGCGTAAGGCCGTTGCCAGCAGATGTTTACAAGTCCTTGCCGTTTCTTCCCTCTGTTATTTCAGTGCCACTTCGACCGGGCAATGGTCTGAGCCGAAGATTTCCGTATGGATTTTCGCATCGGCCAGTTGGTCGTTGAGGTCGTCCGACACGATGAAATAGTCAATGCGCCATCCAGCGTTTTTCTCTCGCGCCTTGAAACGGTAGGACCACCAAGAGTAGATGCCCGTTTCGTCGGGATGGAAGAAGCGGAAAGTGTCGGTGAAGCCCGCATTGAGGAGATTGGTGAACTGCTCGCGCTCTTCATCGGTGAAGCCCGCATTGCGGCGGTTGGACTTCGGGTTTTTCAGGTCGATTTCCTGGTGTGCTACGTTGAAGTCGCCGCAGGCAATGACAGGTTTCTTCTTTCGTAGCTCCATGAGGTAGTTGCGGAAGTCCTCGTCCCATTTCATGCGGTAGTCCAGGCGGCGCAAGCCATCTTGCGAATTGGGAATATAGGCCGTAACCACAAAATATTCCGGCATCTCCAACGTGATGACGCGTCCTTCGTGGTCGTGTTCGTCGATGCCGAGGCCGTAGCTGACGGCCAAAGGTTCATGGCGCGTATAGATGGCAGTTCCAGAATAGCCCTTCTTGTCGGCATACGACCAATAGCTCTTATAGCCTTCAAACTGAAGGTCGAGCTGGCCTGCCTGCATCTTCGTTTCCTGCAAGCAGAAGAAATCGGCATCAAGGGCCTTGAAGGCTTCGCTAAAACCTTTGCCGTTACAGGCTCTCAGCCCGTTGACATTCCAAGATATGAATTTTGTCATTGTGGTTTTCTGTTATGTGTGGCTTGGGGATATTCCAGGCCGTTTGTTAAGACTCATTGGCTGGTGGCGCCAATGTTTACGTTGGCATGACTGTTCATGTCAAAATGTACGCTGAAAGCCTCAAACTTTCAACGCACGTTAAATCTGTAAGGCAAAAGTAGGCAACATCTGCCGAAACACCAAAAGTATTCCGAATTTTTTCCTAACTTTGCCATAAGTATTCCCGTTGAAGCATCAGAGACGGATGGTTCAGCGGGAGGTTCCTTTTCAAAAAGCAAGACTTTCAGTTTATTTATGCAACGCATCAAACAATACATAATCGCCGCCGCCATCTGCGGTTTGTCTGCAACGGCGAGCGTCTCGGCGCAAGTGCGCTTCGACAATGTGCGCCATGAATTTGGCACACTCCTTTGGCACGCCCCGGGCAAGGCCACATTCAAGATTTTCAACGACTCCAAGGAGCCGTTGACCATCAAAGACGTGCATCCCGATTGCGGTTGCACGCTCGTTGACTGGACAAAGATGCCCATTCAGCCCGGTGAGTACGGCCTCATCTCGGCAACTTTCGATGCCGAATTGCTCGGTCATTTTGAGAAGCAGGTGGCCGTTTACACCAATCTCAAGGAAAAGCCCTTCTATCTCACCCTCAGCGGCAGTGTTGCGCAAACGCTCAACAGCGGAAAGACAGATTTGCCCTACCATGTCGGAGATTTATATCTGGAGACCGACAATGTCGAGTTTGACGATGTTTACAGAGGCGACAACCCCGTGAAGGAAGTCAGAGTGTACAACAGCGGGCGCCAGTCGATTACGCCGCAACTCATGCACCTGCCGAAGTATCTCAAAGTGGTTTCGGAACCAGAAGTCATACGCCCGGGACGCAGCGGACGCCTCTATCTGACGCTTAATAGCGAACTCCTGCGCAACTACGGACTGACACAGACCAGCGTCTACGTCAGTCGTTTTGCTGGCGACCGCGTCAGTCGTGACAACGAGCTAAATATCTCCGCCACGCTGTTGCCAGAACAGGAATACACCGACGAACAGTTGTCGACGGCTCCATCGGCCGTGATAGACAGCACCACCATCCATTTCAATTTCAACGGCAGCACGAAGCGCCAGAAGCGCGAGGTGAAACTCACCAATGCCGGACAGTCGCCCCTGGTGGTCACCGCTTTACAGGTGTACAACCCCGGCCTCAGCGTCAGCATCAGAAAACGCACACTCAAACCGGGGCAGAGCGACAAACTGAAAATCTCTACCAGTCTGACCAACCAGGGATTTAAAGGCCGCAGAAGAGTGCTTCTCATCACCAACGACCCGGTCAACCCGAAAATAATTATTGACATTATCATAAAAAAATAGACAAATAAATTTCGTCACTTGGAATTTATTACTTAACTTTGCATCGCAAAATCGGAAAGTAGCGCAGTTGGTAGCGCACTACGTTCGGGACGTAGGGGTCGGGCGTTCGAGTCGCCTCTTTCCGACAAAACCGAGGCTAACAAACTGTTTATCAGTCGTTAGCTTCGGTTTTTGCGTTTTGAGAAGCGGGTTAAATAAAGACAGAAGCATGAGTTGGGCAATTCTTTTGATTTAATCGTGTCATTGGCCCGTTTCGGCAACGACCTGTTTAGGGGAGTTCAGCGCGATGAAGTATTCCAACGGTTTCCTCCCCGTCTTTTTTTATGTCCTGCATCTTTTATGTCCTGCATCCTAAATCCCTCATATTCCATTTCTAAAAAAATGATATCACTGAAACGCTATACCTTATTGATTATTCTGTTGTCTGCCTGCATCCTGTCAACGGCCCAAAAGCGCCTGAAAACGCCGCTTGCCTTCGTGCCTGCCGACAGTGTCGTTTTGTGGGGCGAAAGTTATAACGATTTGCGCGGCATGGCGCTTCGTGTTAACAAAACATTGCAGGCAAGAGCGGTTAAGCCTGTTGGCAAGGCATATAAAAAAGCCTTGAAGGCGTGGAAGGAAGAAACGCTGCCGACAGCCACACTGACAGGAGCTTGCGAGAAAGGGCTGAACGAGCGCATGCTTCGGAACGCTCTTCTCATAGAGCAGGCCGGAGGATTGTTTCTCGAATCAGCCGACAGCCGCTTCATGGACCTCGCTGAGCGCGTTCTTTGGGGCGATTTGATGCGCGAGGTGATTTCTCCGTCGCCAGTGTCTTTTGAGAAGCATACGGCGTCTCAAGCATTGGTGGATGCCACAGGAATGATTTATGCCACGTCGGGTGAAGACCTTTGGGTGAACCTGTTTACCAATAGCACGACACACGTCCTGTCGGATGAACTCAACATCATTGTCGACCAGATGACGGGTATGCCCCTTGAAGGACGGGTGAAAATCCGTTTGACGGGCTATTCGCGTGGCCGTTTCCATGTCCGCCTGCATGTGCGCATTCCCGGATGGGCCGTAGGCCATTTTGAACCTAAGGAGAAATATGTGTTTTCCAACGATGCAAAGCTTGACGGCGTGGAGATGGGAGCCGCATCTCCCAGGACAAAGACACCGACATTCTATATCAACGGGCGTGAGAGCCTCACCTCCGTTGTGGAGAACGGATATTTTGTTATTGACCGCACGTGGAATTCTGGAGACGAAGTCATGGTTGAATTTCCCATGCTGCCCTATTTTGTTAAGGAAGTGGGGAAGGGCAGTGCGTCGGTTGCCGCCTGCCATCTCTTCAGGGGCGTGTTGGAATACGTGCCGCAACAATCAGGCAAAGACTTCCGCCTCAGTCCTAACGTGGGCTTGAAAGAAACGGAGAGCGAAGACGGTGTCCCCTTGTATGAAGTCAAAGATGCCAAAGAAAACGTTGTGACGTTTGCACCCTATATATCTGTCTGGTAATGGTTAACTTATTCTTTCACCATTACTAAGAGGGATGTCGGAATAAAAGAAAAGCACAAGATGCGCCTTGCAATGGGGCATCTTGTGCTTTTTCTATTATGGAGTGTTGTCGCGGCCTTTTTCTGTTGAGGCTGCTTGGCCATAGAGAGGCCGTTGTATGAAAACCGATGATATGCCAGCGTTGGCCCGTCATCGGTTTCCGCCTGCTCAAATGAGCACTTCAATCTCATAAAAACCAGTCCAAGTCTGTCCTGGTTCGGCCGTGTTGATGTAAGGGCGTTTCTCCACGGGGCCTTCAAAGCCGATGGGGTCGCAAAGACCATACCACGGTTCGGCGCAAATGAATGGCGCGTGCACACCTTGCGGCGACCAGAACAGCCAAACGGGAGCCGAACTCTTTACGGCAGCCAAAGGACGCTTTGCCTTGTCGAGCACAATGGCACGTTCTATCTGATGCTCGTCGAAAATCAAAGCCTCGTTGGCAAAGGTGTCAACGCCAAGCGGCACCAGTCCGTCGGCCTCTTTCGGGAAGTCAAAATGTTGAGGCTCTGTGCATCCCTGTTCTGTGGCGCGAAGCACATGGGAGATGTTTTTGCCTTCGAGTTTCAAGTAGCCGTCAACGGCAGCGTCTTCGTCGAAATCGGGGAGTACGAAGCCAGGGTGTCCGCCCATTTGGAAGAACATGGTGCTGTCGCCCAAGTTCAGAACCGTCATGGTGGCCTTCACCCTGCGGCCTTCCAAGGCATATCTGACACGCACTTCGTAGGGCCACGGAAACGCTTCGCGGTTTTCTCCGCAGTCCTTATAAACATAGGTCAGGCTGTCGGCCGTTTCCTTTTCAAGCGTCCATTCCTTTTCGCGCATAAAACCGTGTTTCGGCATGCAGTAAGACTTGCCGTTCAGCCGGTAAGTGCCGTTCCAGAGTCCGCCCACTGCGGGGAAGAGAATCGGCGAGCGTCCGTGCCAATATTCAGGTATTCCCTGCCAGAGCATTTCCCGTTCTCCAGCCAAAACCTTGAGATTCTGCATTTCTGCGCCAGCCGTGCTGACCGTGATGCTGATTTCTCCGTTTGAGATGGTGTTTAGTTTAGCCATTTGCTGTTTTTTGTTTGTCGTTCATGGTTGATGGGGCACCGTTGTTGTCCGACAAAGGAAAACGACGCCCCTCTGAAAAGTTATTCTCAATCAGTTTGCTACAGATTTATCGGGCAAAAACGCCCTGCTCCAAATAGGCAGAAGGCTTCCGCTTCGTTTTTCCAGATTAGAAATCCATATCCAATTTGAAATCTTCAAGAATTTTGCGGGCAGAATCATAGTCGCGCTCCGCCTTGCGAAGGATAGCCTCGCTCTGTCCTGACGACAACTGTCCGTCAACGATGAAATCGTCGTTGTGACGGTCGTAGTGGGGGATGGGACCGCCCTTCTCCTGGGCATAGTCGGCTGCGGCTTGAAGGGCCGTGAGGAATTTGTTCAAGTCCTCGCGGTAAAGAAAAATCTTATGCTTTTCAAAAACTGGGCGCGATTCTTCGTCGCCATCCTTGATGCGTTTGCTCTCAGTGATAGAGAGATAGAGTTCGCTGTTTCTGTCTTGCTTCACATCTATATAATAAATGCGCTTCCCTGCTTTGACTGAGCGAGAAAATACAATCTCGTTGTCAGCTCTTCCTTTAAATGAATCGTTCATGTAGATATAAAAATGGTTATGTAGATTAAATCCAATGTCGTTTGATACGCTTCCCGACGGAGGGTACAAATGTATGGTGAAAAAGCAAAGGCCACAAGACATCCATGCTGTTTATCGCCAGCCTTTGCCATACAAATTTGCAAGCATTTTTGCAAAGTACCAAAAAATAAATGGAAAAAATCGCACGGCCGACCTTTTTTTTGTATTTTTGCAGCATATAATAGGTGTTCAAAATTAGTATTCTGAACACCTACTCACCAAAAGCCTGTAGCAATATAGATTTATGATAAACAGAGAATTGATTCGACTGAAGGTAGTTCAGTTAGTATATGCCTATTATCAGAATGAAGGCAAGACGATAGAGGTCGCCGAGAAAGAACTCATGTTCAGCCTCAACAAGGCATTCGATTTATATGAGTATCTGCTGACGCTCTTGGTTGAAATTCAGGAAATGGCTGCCCAAAAGGATGAGAGCAGCCGGGCTCGCAATAAGCGTTTGGGAACAGAACTCAAAGGCGAAACGCCCGAAGGACGATTGGCAGCCAATGCGTTGCTGAAACAGCTTGCCGCCAACAAGCAGCTTACCGAATATCGCGAGAATGTAAAGAAAGAATGGCTTGAGGAAGAGCCGTTCGTAAAGAAACTCCTCACTAAGTTTTTGGAAAGCGAAGTGTTCCAGTTCTACCTCACGAAGGAGGATTTCTCCTATGAGGCCGACCGTGAGCTGGTGAGAAAACTCTATAAAACCGTCATCTGCAACAACGACGACTTCACGTCGCTGCTCGAAGACCACAGCCTTTATTGGAACGATGACAAGGAAATCATCGACTCCTTCGTCATCAAAACCATCAAGCGCTTCAAGGAAGATTCAACCGACGAGCAGCCGCTTCTGCCGCCGTTTGCTTCCGATGATGATCGCGTCTTTGCCGTGCAACTCTTCTCCAACAGTCTGGAACAGGGCGCAGAAACGCGTGAATATATCCGCAAGAATAGCAAGAATTGGGAATTCAATCGCCTGGCTTTCATGGACACCATCATCGCGCAAATCGCTCTGACGGAAATCTTGTATTTCCCGACCATTCCGCTCAACGTGACGTTCAACGAATACCTCGACATTGCCAAGGTCTACAGTACGCCGCGAAGCGCTTCCTATCTCAACGGTCTGCTCGACCATATCGTCAAGCAGCTCAAGCATGAGGGGAAGATCAACAAATAAAAAAATATATTCAACAACATAATTAGAAACTGAAAAATGACAAATCTCTTATTTTCCCTTTTGGAGGCTGCTTCTGGGTCGAAAGACATGGTGCCAACCATCGTTATGTTGGTTCTCATGTTCGCCATCATCTATTTCTTCATGATTCGTCCGCAAAACAAGAAGCAGAAGAAAATTCAGGAATTCCGCAATGGTTTGAAGAACGGACAGGAAGTTGTGACCATCGGTGGTCTCCACGGCACAATCAAAGACATTGCCGACAATGGCATCGTGACGCTGGAAGTTGCCACTGGCGTCAAAATGAAATTCGAGAAGAGTGCCATCATGCCCAATGGTGTGACTGAAAACAAATAAGGGCACTGGCAATCATTGTTTGGTGCGTATCACGCATCGGCCAAATGCCAGAATATCCCTAAAAACAGGCGGGTGAACGTTGCCTTTTGCCGGAGGAACGTGTGACACGGGGAACATCCTGTTTCCGTTTCGCAATGGAGTCTCGTGGCAAGGCCATCGTCAGAGACCTGCTAAGAATTGGTACAATCAGAGTCATGCCTTACGGAGACTCTGGTTGTACCAATTTTTTTAAGTAATGGTGGTTGCCATTACTGTAATGGTGAAACGATTTTGTCCACCTGTTTATCCAACGCGCAATCAAAACCCCAAAGCATCCAGCTTGGCGGCCGTTTGCGCTTGCCACCTACTCGTGAAAAACTGCAAACCATGAGGCGCATCCCCAAATATTCAAGTTTCATTCTCAAGAAGCTTTGCAACAAGCAAACGCTCATCTTCCTGTTCTTCCTCTCGCTCTCAACGGCATTTTGGTTTCTCCAGGTGCTCAACGAGGTGCATGAGGAGGAGTTCGACCTACGCATCGACCAGAAAAACCTGCCGAAGGGCATCGTCATCACCAGCGACCTTCCAGCGTCTCTTCGCGTGAGCATAAAAGATCGTGGCGCCACGTTGCTTAACTACAAATACAATCGTACGTTGCCCGACCTCACGCTCGACCCGTCGCTCTTTACAGCGCAGGAGGGCCACATACGGATTCTGACGTCTGAACTTGTCAAGCAGATTCGCCCCTCGCTCTCTGCCAGTTCGCAAATCACGAGCATTAAGCCCGACACGCTCGACATCTATTACAACCACGGACGCTCAAAGCGCGTTCCCGTCCGCTTGCTTGGCGACATCTCCACGGCAAACGGATACACCATTATCGGCAAAGAGGGCCTGACACCTGATTCGGCAACCGTGTTTGCCACGCAAGCCGTTCTCGACACCATTAGTGCCGTCTATATCCGCGCAGCCCTTTTGCCCGCGTTTAAAAATTCCAGCAGCATCGTTGCCAATCTGCATGCCATTCGTGGCGTGAAAATCACGCCCAGTCGGGTGAAAATCTCTTTCGTTGTCGACCGCTTAGTGGAAAAACGCCTCACGGTGCCCATCGGCAGCATCCATGTGCCAGAAAGACAGTTGCTGCGCACGTTCCCGTCGCAAACGGAAGTGATTTTCCAAGTCCCCATGTCGCTCTATCGCTCAATCCAGCCATCCCACTTCACGGTGGTGGCCGACCATTCGCAGGCATCCCCCAACGAAGACACTCCGGAAAGCGCCAAATGCCGCCTGGTGGTTCTCAAATATCCGAGTGTGGTGAGCCATGTGCGCTTGGCGGAAAATGAAGTGGAATATATATTGGAGAAGACAAACTAACACCTCTCCTTCTGTAGAGTAGTGGTACCACTACAGACAAAAACACAAAATCCCCACCAGTCCATGACAGACCTCCTCAACTATAGTCATCTCGTCTTCCCGAAAACGCCGTTGCGCATTGGCATAACAGGTGGCATCGGCAGCGGGAAGAGCTACGTATGTGCCAAAATCGCACAACGGGGCTACCCCGTCTTCTATTGCGACGATGAGGCGAAACACATCATCCGCACGTCGTCCTTTGTGCATGACCGTCTCACCGCGCTCATCGGTCCCGACGTCTATGATGATGCCGGACAACTTCAAAAACCAGTGCTTGCGGCGTATATCTGTTCCTCCAAGCAGCATGCGGCAGAGGTCGACAACATTGTGCATCCCTGTGTGGCTGAGCGTTTTCTGCATTGGTGTGAAGCGCAGAAGGCACCTGTTGTCTTTATGGAATGCGCCTTGCTTTACGAGTCGCACTTCAACGCGTTGGTCAACCTCTCGGGCCTCGTGGTCGTTGACGAGGAAACGCGCCTGAAACGCATCATGATGCGCGACCACGTGACGGCAGAAAAGGCACGCGCATGGATTGCGCTGCAAATGCCAGAAAGCGAAAAGGCGCAGTTGAGCGATTTCCTCTTGCGTAATGCGGACGATGAAACACTGGAGGCCGACATAAACCGTCTTCTGAAGGGGGTGTAGGGGAGGGGGTAAAATCCAGAAAAATCTCTGCGCGATTTTGGGCTAAATAACAAGTGGCGAAGCATGCGCACATGATAAACGAACAAAGCGCGAAAAGGAGCGC
>OHRU01000471.1_pt1 | contig 15917 bp, 13 predicted proteins | sample 1578491 | NCBI WGS metagenome assembly OHRU01 (sample SAMEA3879565, study PRJEB24766) | human gut metagenome | biome: human-associated habitat; feature: feces | place: USA | collected 1985/1987 | reverse complement strand
CGGTTCAGCTGCGAGAGCAGCGGCAGGAGCTTTTGAACGAGCGAGGGATCGATGCCGCCGGGCAGCGGGGAAGAAGCGTTCGCCTGTCCTTCCTGCGGCGGGGGCGAAGGCGGCGGAACTGCTGCACCGTTTGGCGGAGGCGGCGCCGCGCCGCCCGGCTGTCCCATCTGCTGCGACAGGCTCTGTGCCATCTGCATGACCTGCGCCATGGCGTCCGGATCGGAGAGCAGGGTATTCAGTTTTTCCTCCCACTCGCTCATCGTGACGCCCCCCTGAGATCGTTTACTTTTTCGCGCTGTCGTTGATGCGGTTCATGACGGCCATTCCCTCCGGACTTTTCATAAGGCCTGAGAGCATTGCGGCCAGTTCCTTTGTGTTGCCCGCTGCGGCGCTTTGTGCCGCGCGGTTGAGCGCTGCACCGCCGTCCTGCGCGGTGAGCATCTGCATGAGTCTTTGCCCGTCGAGCGATTGCAGGAGCGCCTGTGCCATGGCGGGATTGTGCTTGAATTTGTCGATGAGCTGCTGTGTGCTTTGATCCATTGTTGCGCCTCCGTTTCCTGTTTTTCAAGGCAGTATATGACGGTGAGGAGAAAGTTGTGCCGCTGCGGCAAAATTTCTGAAAATTTTCGGAATCCGTGAAAGAAAACGGCCTGCTCGCGCACATACATGGTGTAAGGCCTTTGAGGAGAGAAACATATATGTTATCAAACGAAGCATTTGCCCAAACCGCAGAAAAGTACATGGACACGGTCTTTCGCGTGGCCTACGGCTGGCTCAAAAACCCGGACGACGCCAACGATGTGACGCAGGACGTATTGGTAGAGCTGTACAAAACGGACAAGGCGTTCGATGACGACGCCCATGTGAAGAACTGGCTGATCCGCGTCACGGTCAATCGATGCAAGAACGTGCTGCGCGCCCCGTGGCACAGGGCGGAGGACATCGCCGACTACGAAAACAGTCTGTCCTTCGAGGAGCCCCAGTGCCACGAGCTGTTTGACGCGGTGATGGCGCTGGACAGGCGCTACCGGGTGCCGGTGCTGCTGTACTACTACGAAGGCTATCGCCAGAAGGAGATCGCCGGGCTGCTGGACATACCGGAGGAAACGGTGCGTACCCGTCTGGCCCGGGCCAGAGAAAAGCTGAAACACATTTTATTGGAGGTGCCGCAGACATGACAGAGCATGAACTTTTCCAGAAGACCTTCTCCGCGCTGCACGCCTCCCCCGACACATTGATGGAGGTTCAGAAGACCATGGAGAACAGCAAAAAGACCCATCGTACCCTGCACAGGGGCGTGGTGATCGCCATTGCCGCCGCCCTGACGCTGACGGTGGCCGCAGCCACCGGAGTGGTGACGCTTATTAAGGCCAACGTGTCCCCCGCCGACAAGGTGGACGACACCACCTACCACGCCTTTACCGACGATATGGACGCCTCCACCCCCACGGTGGAGGGCAACTCCGGTGAGCTCATCACGCTGCCGGACATGGAGCGCATCCCCGGCGACCGGGACACCGTGCAGCGTCTGGTGGGCGATTACCTCAGCAAGCTGGACGCCGAGCTCACCGTAGGCAGCACCACCATCACGCTGAAGACGTTCCTTGTCGACGAGAGCGGCTGCGGCATTCTGACCTACACCGTGGACGATCCCGAAGGCGTATCCTACGAGGACGCCGGCTACGGTGAGGTGTACAGTCTGCCTCTGCAGCCTTGTATGTACCTGCGCTCTCCGGACTTCCAGCAGGGCGGCAGCGTCAATATGAAGCCCTATGTAGATAAGACCACCAGCACCGCCACCCATCTGGACGTGGTGGCCTACTTTGCCGCCGGCGAGACGTATCAGAAGGGCGATAACTTCTACTTCACCGTTTACGACGGCGACGGCGAGGGCCGGGAGCCTTACGCCGTGGCCATCCAGCCCCGCACCTACGCCCCTGTCCGGACGCTGACCGCCGCCGATGGCGAGGTGGCCCGCATCTCCGCCGTGGGCATCACCACGGGCAACGCCTCCCCCGACCGGGAGCTGACCGCGCAGGAGCTGACGCTGCACTATGCCGACGGCACCTCCTATGTGGTGACCAGCGAGAGCCAGAACCTGATGAACTGGGTGCTGGGCTACATCTACGGCGACGGCGAGAACGCCCCCTTCGCTCACGCGGTATACATCTTCAACCGTCTGGTGGACGTGGATGCCATTACCTCCGTGTCCTTCGACGGCCGCTGGTTCGACCTCACCGCCGAGCAGCACATCCCCGTGCAGCTGACCTACCTGCCCTGACCGGCGCGGTTTTCTGCCGAGGCGGCGGAGGTCTTAAACAGTCAGAAACGGAGCGGCGAAAGCCGCTCCGTTTCTTTTTTCAGCGCAAGGCGCTGATGATGCTCTGGTATTTGTTGATGTCCGAGCCGCCGTTCCACGTCATGAAGCCGCCGGTGCAGCCGGTATCCCGCAGCGCCTTGACCTCCGCGGCGATCTCCGCCGCGCCGTAGGTGTTATACGGCTCCCAGAGGGCGTTGTACGCCTGGATCCATGTGCGCACCGCCGCGGGGGAGACAGTTTCCTTCTGCCGCTCCGCCGCCGCTGCGCCGAACATATGCACCGTATCATAGGGATGCTCCCACGGCTTATAGTCGCCCTGCGCACTGTAATGATCGGGGTAGGGCATCCCGGAAATGGCGTCCACCGCCGCGCTGATGGCGGGCCAGTACTGGCCGCAGGCGGTGACATAGGGGTTGGCGCACTCACCGAACACATCGCCGGACAGATAGTACCCCGCGCCGTGAAGCCGCTCCGCCGCATACAGCAGGAAGCGCTGCACCGCCTGCGCCTTGCTCTCGCCGTAGGTGTTGCGGTAGTCGATGGTGCCGGCCTTTTCATAGCGGTACGCCCCATCGGGGAAGCGGATGTAGTCGAACTGGATCTCGTTGAAGCCGAGAGACGCCGCCTCCAGCGCCAGATCCACCTTATATTGCCAAACCGTGCGGTTGTAGGCGCTGGGCCAGTACATGGAGCTGATCTTCAGCGGTGTGCCGTCAAGGTCGGAGATCACATATTCCGGGTGATCCGCCGCCAGATGAGCGTCGTTGAACACGGTGATGCGCCCGATCAGATAGTAGCCCGCGTCCTTCAGCTTCTGCACGTTGGCGCGGAAGCCCTCCATGGTATCCATGGCCGCCGCGTAGGCGGAGGGGCTGTACTGCTGCATCACCGGCGAGGCGTAGGACACGGCGGTGCCGTCCACGATGTCCACCACAAAGGCGTTGACGCCGCTGCCCTCCGCCACCCGGAGGTAGTTGTCCGCGTATTGGACGGCAGAGCCGTTGAGGTACAGCGCCCGCACCTCGTCGGGCATATCGTTGCCTGCGATGGGGCCCTTTTCCACCGGGAAATAGTCCAGCCCCGCCGCGTCGCCGCCGCCCCAGCTATCGCCCCGTGCGGCGTGGAGCTGGTACAGCACCTCGTCGTACTGGGCCTGTGCCTCCGGCTCCGTCATGCGGATGTTGGCGTCGGCGATGTAGCCCTCGCCCCGGTCGCAGGAGACCTTCCAGCGCAGCACGTTGCCGTCCGCGTCCAGCCCGTCGAAGCCGATGACCGTCAGCGCCATGCCCTTTTCCACGGCGCAGCCGGGGACGGCGCCCGTCTCATCCAGCAGGCTCATGCCCCGCAGGGCGTACACGATATCCACCTGCACCGTCTTGGCGGGGTCGTCGGTCAGACGCGCCGCGTCCAGCAGCACATAGCTGTCCTCATTGCTGACGATGCGCACGCGCCCATCCTCCCGGGGCTGCTCCAGATCTGCGGGTACATAGGCCACCTGACTGCCCCGCACCAGCACGCCCAGCATCTCGCCGCTGTCGATGTCATACACCGGCGCGGAGGAGCCGTCCGAGGCCACATAGCCGATGGCAGTCTCGGGACGGGGCGGCGGCAGCTGCTGCCGGTATAGGTATATGCCCAGACAGGCCAGACCTGCCAGACACAGCAGGATGATGACGATCCCCACGGTGCGGCCGGCGCTGCCGGTTCTTTCTTTCGTTGACATAATGAATTCTCCTTGTTCGTTTTGGGCTTGTGCTGGCCATTATACGATAGTTTTGACGATATTTCTACCCAAATGTTGTGGTTTGTTCGACAAAATTTTCGTATTTTTTGTGTTTGCACCGTATTTCTGGTAGACAACGGCAAAAACCGATGGTATACTGTCAATGAATATTATTATGTAAATTAGCGGGTTTTTCCGCACCGCTTTACCAGTATGAGATAAAGGCAGGGTGTTTGTGATGAAAAGAATAAAACGAGGAACTGCGATCGTGCTGGCCGCTGTGCTGGTGCTGAGCCTGCTGGCCACCGCACTGCTGGCCGCCAGCAAAAACTGGACGGGCGCCGGGCTGGGCGATTTGAGCCAGTACTACGAGACGGGCAACAGCGCGGATCCCGGCTATATCTCCACGGTGGACGGCGACCTGGGCGGCACATCCTACGGCATCTATATGTTCGCCAGCAATGCTGGCACGCCGCTGAGCTTTATCCAGTGGCTGAAGGAGTTCGAGGAAGGCTCCCTCTACCGCTACATGGGCGACAAGCTGTACAAGGCCTACGCCTACGACGTCAACGAAAAATACTCCCCCGGCTACGGCAGCAACTTCAACGCCAACTGGCGCAGCGTGGGCGACGATTATCCGGAGGAGTTCACCCAGGCCCAGAAGGACTACTGGGAGACCCACGCCTACGCGGATCTGCTGAACAACCTGAAATCCGCCGTCCCTGCCTTTGATCTGAACAACTACTCCGTGGCGCTGCGCAATGTGCTGTGGAGCCGCAGTGTACACCACGGTGCCGGTGTTCTCAGCGGCGCCAACAGCAGCGACGGCTGCAGTGGCGCCACCGGCGTAGTGCTCCGTGCCTTCAAAAAGCTGGGCGGTTTCAAAAACCAGAGCGAGGCCCAGTTGATCCAAGCCATCTACAATGAGTGCAGCCGACTGGACGACACCCCGGCCAAGAAGACGATGTCCGGCGATACCGCCGAGAAGTACGGCATTTCCGGCCGGTCCATGGCCTATTTCAGCGGCAACTCCGGCGATGTGCAGGTCAGTGTGTACCGCCGCCTGCATATCAATGAGCCAGCGGACGCCGTTGTGATGCTGTACCAGAACACCAATGCGCCGCTGCCCAACGGCGATTACCGCATTTCGCCTCGCGGCGACACGGAGCGGGCCATGAAGACAGACCTCTCCGGGCTGGCCGCCATTGCCGAGGCCGGCACCGTCCAGCTCATCTATTATGCCAGCGGCTACTACACCCTGACTGTTGATGGCAAGCGCCTGACCGGCGGGGACGGCACGGTGGCATGGGCAGATCCCACCGCTGGAAACGACCAACTGTGGGCAGCAGTGGCGGGCGAGGCACCCTACTGTCTGCAAAACCGCGCGACCGGGCAGTATCTGGTGTTGTCCGACACGGGCGTGACCACCACTGCTAAGCCGGAGGAGGCTACCAGGCTCCAGATCACAGCCGCCGGCAGCGTCTGGGGACTGGAGGGAGCATTCTTCCCCGGAAGCGAGGGGTATACCACGGAGCTGCTGTCCAACTACTCCTCCTACCCCATTCGCGGTGTGGTGACCAGCAGCCTGCCCATCTCCAATATCACGGTGAAGGCCGTCTCCGACAATGGCGGCAGCGGGTTCAATGTCTCCAAGGATATCAATGGCACCGCCTACCATTTCGACCTGTGGGAGCTGGACAGCGCCTGTACATTCAGTAGGCTCACCGTCGGCACCTATACGCTGACGATCACCGGCACCAACAGTGCCGGTACCTTCGAGCTGGCAAAAACCTCTTTTACCGTGGGAGCGAACACGGCACCCGTACCCGGCGGACAGGACGACGAAAAATACACCGTTTCCTTCCAAGTGGGAGATACCGTGATAAAGACCCGTACATACGCACTGTCCGACACCTACGGCGAGCTGCCTGCGGTGGACGGGCCCGGTTTCCTGGGGTGGTTCCACGAGGACGGCACGGAGGTCTCGCCCAACTCCCCTGTGGCGGCCTCTAACCATACGCTGTACGCCAAGTTCGGCGACCTCTACACCGTCACCTTTAAGGTGGACGGCGAGGCGGACCGCACCTTCAAGTTGGCCAAGGGCGACCTCATCACGGCGCCCGCCAACCCGGTGAAGGCGGCGGACAGCAAGTACACCTACAGCTTTAAGCAGTGGACGGATCAGGACGGCGGAGTCTTTGTGGCAGACGGCACCTACATGGGAACGAAGGATATCACCTACACCGCCCAGTTCAACAAGACCGCCAAGGCCGAGGGCGGCGGTACATCCGCCGATCCCACCAAGCCCTCCGGCGGGTTCCTGACCGGCATCGCGCCGGCGACCTCCATCAAGAGCCTGAACAACTCGGGCTACACCGTGTACAGCGGCAAGCAGGAGGTCACCTCCGGCTATGTTGGCACAGGCATGACCGCCGTCAGCGGCAGCACCAGCCTGACCATCGTGGTCACCGGCGATGTCAACGGCGACGGCCGCATCACCATCACCGATGTGGTCAAGCTGCAAAATTACGCCGCCAATGTCAGCGGCTTGGATGAGGCTGCCATGATGGCTGGTGACATCAACGGTGACGGCCGCATCACCATCACCGATGTGGTACAGGCCGCGCAGGTCACAGTGGGCCAGCGCACCATCTGAGTGGGAGGTAACTCATGAAAAAGAAACTATTCCGTGCCGTCCTGTCCATGACGGCGGCACTGCTGATCGCGGTGTCGGCGCTGCCCCGGACGGCCTATGCCGCAGGTGCGTCCCTCTCCGGCAGCAGCAGCGTGCAGCCGGGTAACTCCGTGACGCTGACGCTGTCGGTGGACAGCAAGATCTACGGCTTGACGGCGGATCTCAACTGCGGCGAGGGCTTGACCTTCACCAATTACAGCTGCTCTGTCAGCGGCTGGAGCATTTTGGTCAACCAGAACCGCTTCAGCGTGTACGGCACCAACAGCGCCAGCGGCGGGGTCATCACCGTGACGCTGAAGGTGGCATCGGGCGCCCAGCCCGGTGCGGCGCTGTCTGCCAAATTCGAAAACATTGTGGCGTCTGACGGTGAGAAGGATCTTGAGCTCGGCACCGCCAGCTGGTCGGGCAGCGTGGGCGCTGCACCCAGCGACAACTGCTCTCTGTCCGCCATCATGTGCGGCAACTTCACCCTGTCCCCGGCTTTTTCCCCCGATACGACGTACTACACCACCAAGGTCCCTTACAGCGTGTCCAAGCTGAGTCTGGATTATAACCGCGCCGACAAGGGGCAGAAGGTCTCCATCAGCGGTACGGAGCTGGCGGTGGGCGTCAACACCGTGACGCTGAAGGTCACGGCGGCCAATGGCAAAACGAAAAGCTATGTGATCGAGGCCACCCGGGAGCAGGATCCCAACTATAAGCCGTCCACCGACGCCTCACTGTCGGAGTTGACCGTGGAGGGCGTCAGCCTCAGTCCCGCGTTCAGCAGCACGGTCACGGATTACATCGTGTACGTTCCCTTTGAGACGAAGACCGTGAAGCTGGCCGCTGCCGCCAATGACAGCAAGGCTCACGGCATTGGCGGCACCGGGTCACCAAAAAGGAGTACACCGTCCATGTCCTCCGAATGCCGCAGTATACCGGCACGGTGCCGAACATCTCCCTCTCGGAGCCGGAGCCTGAGCCCGAACCGGAGCCGGAGGTTCCCATGCTCAAGATCCCGGTGAATGTCAAGCTGCCCCTGCTGGGCGAGGTGCGCACCGTTGTCGCCATCGGCGGCGGCGTGGTGCTGGCATTGATCCTGCTGTTCCTGCTGGGACTGCTGATCGGACGCAGCACCGGCGGTGGAGACGATGACGATGGTCCGGACGGCCCCGACAGAGGAGACGATCCCCGTGACCGCCATGACCGCCGGCGGCATGACAGGGACGACCGTGACCGGCGGCAGGAGGAGCGGCGCACGCCGGAGCGTCCCCGCTCTGTACCCCGCATCGTACCTCGGGAGGAGGCACCGGTGAAAAAGGCCGCGCCGACACCCCGCGATTGGAAGGATTTCGATATCCCGCTGGATGATGATGCACCTGCGGCGGCTCCCGCGCCCAAGGCGACACCGGCGGCGTCCGCCCCGGACTTCCCCGTGATGGAGGATACGGTGGACAAGACGCTGGCGGAGGAGCCCGTGTCCAAGGACGAGGAGGATGTCCGCACCATGTCGCTGGAGGATCTTCTGAAGGATATCCACGATATGTAACAAAATGAAAAGCGTCCTCTGCCCTGCGGCAGAGGACGCTTTTTGCCGTCATGCGGCGCTGCGGCGCACAATGCCCCTTGACAAAGCGCCCCGATCCTCCGTAAAGTAGTGATATTGTATGAAGACGCCGCCTTTTTCCGTTGTGCGGCGTTCGCACCGTGGAGGTATGGACATGGAGCTTCGCTTTCCCCTGATTCTGGACGGCGCAACCGGTACGGAGCTGCAACGGCGCGGCTATACCGGCGACATCAGCATGGAGCAGTGGACGCTGGCGCACCCGGACTGTATTCGGGAGCTTCAGCGCGGCTATGTGGACGCGGGCAGCCGGGTGCTGTATACGCCCACCTTCGGCGGCAACGCCGTCAGGCTGGCAGCCCACGGCGTGACGGAAGATGTGGCGGCGTACAACCGCCGTCTGGCGGCCCTGACCCGGGAGGCTGCCGGCGGCAGAGCGCTGGTGGCCGGCGACATGGCTCCCACGGGGCTGTTCCTGCCGCCGCTGGGCGACGCCTCCTTCCGGCAGCTGGTGGACGCCTACGCCCGGCAGGTGGCCGGACTGGAGGAGGCCGGTGTGGATCTGTACGTTATCGAGACGATGATCTCCCTGTCCGACGCCCGGGCCGCGGTGCTGGCCGTCCGCGCTGTCACCGACAAGCCGATCTTTGTCACCTTCGCCTGCGACGGGAACGGCCGCAGCATCTCCGGCACCGATATCACCGCCGCCCTTACGGCTTTGCAGGACATGGGCATCGACGCCTTTGGCCTGAACTGCTCCACCGGGGCGCAGATGCTGCCCCAGCTTCGGCGGCTGCGGGCGTATGCGCGTGTGCCGCTGATCGCCAAGCCCAGCGCGGGGCTGCCCGTTATGGTGGATGGCCGGGCGGTGTACGATTGCCCACCGGAGGCGTTTGCCGCCTGCGTACCCGCCATGCTGGACAGCGGCGTGATGATCTTCGGCGGCTGCTGCGGCACCACGGCGGCGCACATTGCCGCCCTGCACCGCGCCCTGTACGGGGGAGAAATGCCGGAGTGGAGCTGCCGTTGACAGACCGGCATGGCCTCCTGCTCTGAGATAAAAGCACACCGCTTGGCGCTGCCAAGCGGTGTGCTTTTATGTGCGGGTGAGTTGGGCGCACAGCAGGCGGCTGACCGCGTCCGCCAGCCATCCGGCGGTGGGGATGCGCTCCAGCGCCGCGCCGTAGATACGCCGGGCGTTGTCCAGCTCCTGATCGGAGCCGGTGAAGATGCACACAGGGCGGATGCCTTGCCGCCGGAGAACGGCTGTCTCCCCGGCGGTGTCCTCCACGCCCCGCTTACCACTGTACGCATATCCGCCCAGCGGCAGCGCGCCGATGGGGATGCGCTGGTCGTCGTTGGGGCTGGCGTCGGACAGCAGGAGCAGCAGCCGGTTCGGCTCGGTGCTGCGGCGCATGAGCCAACCCATGGCCCGCAGCGCCAGACCGTCCCGGTTCCATCCGGCGGCGGTGTAGTCAAAGCAGGCGTCGTTCTCCTCCGGATGGCCGAAGTCCCGGAGGATCCGAAGCACCGTGCAGCCGCTGACGGAGCAGAAGAAGCTGACCCGCACCGGGATATGGCAGCGGGTGAGGCTCTCCGCGATGAGGTAGGCCTGGGTGGCCAGCTTCTCCTGCTGGAGATTCTGGGAGGCAGAGCCGTCCAGCAGAATGTCCACCGACAGCTCCTCCGGCTCGTCGGGACTGCGGCGGAGAAAAACCTGTTCATCGTCCAGTGCGGCGGCGCGCCATGCCAGCCCGGGCTGCAAGCGGCCTGCCCGCGCCCCTGCGCCGCCGTCATCCTGCCGCAGCAGCAGGACATTTTGCAGCTTTTGTGTCAGTTGGTGGAGGGTCATCTGGTTCTCGGCGAGGTGCGCCTGATAGTAGGCGCGGTTTTTGGCACGCTGCTGCCGGAAGTGCTCCGCGTCCCACGCGGCGTTGGGGGCGGGAGGGCGATCCGGCGGCGCGCCCTTGGTAAAGTGCAGGCGGCAGTTTTTGTGGACGCCGGTACACAGCAGGCGCTCCGCCTCCGCCAGCTCCGATGGCGTCAGCATGGATACGCCGAAGCAGTCCTCTACATAGCGGCGTAAAATCGGCTCCGGTGTGCGTCCCTGCAAGAACGACAGGAGCTTCGGCGCTTGCCCTGCACCGCCGCCGCTGTCCGTATGGGACAGCGCCCGCAGCGCGTTGGGCTTGATGAACCGCACACCGCCGCCTTTCGTCAGGGAGCGCCCCGCCCACGCCGCCCACTGGCGGTCGGTGATGCTGCGCCGCGCCCGGCGGAAGTACCGGTACAGCAGCTCCTCCGTCCGGTGGATCAGCTGCTGCTCATCCAGCTCGGGGGCGAAGGCCAGCTCGTCCAGCAGGGCCGTCTGCCAGTCGTCCTCCGTATGGGGCTGCCCCAGCACCCGGGACGCCCAGATCCGGCGCAGCGCCGGGATTTGCCGGGGGTCGCCGGCCTCACCGCTCACTGCTAACAGACGGCGGGCGTGCTGCTGCCGCAGCGACTCCAGCGCCGGACGGCGGGGCGATTCCTTTTCGTAGACGGCGTGTTCCAGCCCCAGCCAGAAGATGTCGCTGTACAGCCCGCCCTGCGGCTGCTGCTGAAAGGCATGGAGCATGGGCTGGAAGCGGGCAAAGTCGTAGTCCCGGTGGGCAAGACCCATCACCGTGTTCAGATACAGCTCCGGGTCGCCGACCTCGTCGAAGGCGGCCTGCTCCGGCTGCACATCGTAGCGTCCTGCGCCGTTCCAGATCTGGTTGACCGCCCGGCGGTTCTGTAATTCCTGCCGCTCCATGTCACGCTCCGAACAGCTGGCTGCCGCTGAGATCCTGCGGGATCCGCGCCCAGACCGTGTCGGCGGCCAGCTGCCGCTCAAAGGGCTCAAAGGCCTTGTTGATGATGCCCAGCTTCAAAGCTTGTCCGGAGGGGATGCCCGTCTCCATCAGGCGCAGCGCCGCCAGCAGGCCCCGGAGATCCAGCGTCTTGGTGGAGATCTCGCCGCTGTCGCACTTCTGCCGCAGGTCGCGGAACAGCAGGGCGAACTGCTCCGCCCACTTGGCCGACAGGGTGGGGAAGGTGCGGCGCAGCAGCTTTTGCAGGTCGGTATCGGAGATCACCGGCATATCCAGCACCGCGAAGCGGGACACCAGCGCCTCATTCAGCTCGCGTGTACCGGCGTAGCCATAGTTCATGGTGCCGATGAAGCGGGTGGCATCGTCCAGCGTGATGCGCTCATAACCCGGCACGTCGATGACCCGCCGGTGATCCAGCGTGGCGTGGAGCACAGCCAGCGCCTCGTTTTTGGCCATGTTCACCTCGTCCAGCACACCGAAGCCGCCCAGCCGGGCGCAGCGGCAGATAGGCCCCTCCCGGAACACCACCTCGCTCTTTTGCAGGGTGTCTGCGCCGATAAGGGCGGCGGCGTCCACATTGACGTACATGGACACGTCCCACACGGGGCGGCCGAATACGGCGGCCAGATTTTCTGCCAGTACGTTCTTGCCGGTGGCCTTCGGCCCTGCCAGCAGCAGGTGCTGGCCGCACAGCAGCGCCGCCGCCGCGCTCTCCCAGACCTCCTTGCCGTAGTAGAGGCACTGGGGCGCGGGAATGCGCGCCGCCCCCTCGGGCGGCACGGGGTGTGTCGCCCGAAAGTGCTGTATCTCCTCCAGCAGCGACGGGTCAATGCCCTCGTCCCGCAGCTCCTTCCAAATATCCATAACCTCGCTCCATTTCTTCTGTTGATGCCGTATTATACGCCCATTGGACGCTAATGGCGCGTTAAGGATACCGAAATGGGGCGAAAAAAGCAGGAGAATGTCCATTGGACACTCTCCTGCCTTGGAAGGTAGGGTCACATCAGATCAATGCTCCTCATTGGGGAGCGGGACGATGCGCTTCTCGCGGCTGCGGGCGCGGGAGGGGAGCAGGGACGCTGCCAGACCGAACACGGCGGCGGGGATCAGCCAGCTCAGACCCAGATCGTACAGCGGCAGACTGGGTACGACGGGGATGTTGACACCGTGGGCGGTGAGGGTGCAAAGCACGCTGGTGATCAGCGCGCCGATGCAGGCGCCGCGGCTGACGCGATCCGGCATCCGGGGCATCAGCAGGGAGATGAAGATCAGCACCAGCGTGGGAGGATAGATGACGTCCAGCACGGGGGCAGCCACCGCCACGATGCGGTCAAGACCCAGATTGGACACCACGGCGCTGAACACGCAGATGGCGATGACGAACGCCTTGTAGGGCACCTTGCCGCGGCACAGCTCGGCGAAATAGGCGGCGGCGGAGCTGGTCAGGGCGATGGCGGTGGTGACGCAGGCCAGACCCACGACAACGCCGAACAGGATCATGCCCACCTTGCCCATCAGCGCCTCCACGATGGCCATGACCAGCTGGGCGCGGCCGATGGTGCCGTTGTACTGCCCGGACACAGTGGCGCCCAGATAGGCAAGACCCATATACACCGCCAGCAGGAGCACGCCCGCCAGAATGGCGGAGCCGCCGACCACGCGGAACTGCTTTTTGCTGTTGTCGTAGCCCTTGGCGGTGACGCTTTGCAGTACGATGATGCCGAAGGGCAGGGCAGCCAGCGCGTCCATAGTCTGGTAACCGGCCTTGATGCCGGTGACGGCCACATTGGAGATCTGGGGCAGCGCGGAAATTTCACCCACCGGGGTAATGACGCCCTTGATGATGATGGCGAACAGACCCAGCAGCAGCAGCGGCGTCAGGATCTTGCCCACGATGTCCACCACGGCGGACTCCTTGATGCACAGCACAAGGATCAGCGCAAAGAACAGCACGGAAAACAGCACCGGGGACACACCGGAGAGGTTGGGGGAGATGGCCATCTCAAACGTGGTGGCGGAGGTGCGGGGGATGGCCACCATGGGGCCGATGCACAGGATGATGGCGCACATCAAAAGCTCGGCAGGCACCTTGCCTACGCGGCTGATGACGGCCTCGCTGCTGCCCACGCGCAGCAGGGCGAACATACCCAGCAGCGCCAGGCCGATGTCCGCGATGAAGTAGGCGGAAAAGCCCGCCAGCCACTGGGGGCCTGCTTCCATGCCGAGATAGGGCGGGAACACCACGTTGCCCACGCCGAAAAACATGGAAAACAACGCGAAGCCCACCACGATCACGTCGCGGAGGGTGTTGCTTTTCTTCTGCATAATGTTATCGTCTCCTCTTTTTTGTTCCGAATTTTGCAAGTGTTCCGTCATGCAAAATATGAATATAGTGTATCATTTTTTTCATGACCGCGGAAATGACCGTTATTGATGGGGGCATTAAAAAAAGTTATGGCAACAAAAAATGTACCAGAAAGGCAGATGAAATCGGCGGAAAATTGACAAAAATCATGTTGAAATCAAAATTGCATTGTGATATATTGAAAAATAACTATGCAATTGTTGTGCAAAATGTCGAAGGAGAGAGTCCTATGGATGATAGTAAGCTGCGGGCGCTGCTGACAGCCGTACAGTGCGGCAGCTTTGGAAAGGCCGCCGCACAGTTGGGATATACCCAGTCCGCCATGACCCATCTGGTCAGCAAGCTGGAGGCGGAGCTTGGCTACACGCTGCTGCTGCGCAGCAGCAAGGGCGTCTGCCTGTCGGAGGAGGGCGAGCGTCTGCTCCCCTATATCCACGGCGTTATCACCGCCTGCGACGCCCTGCGGCAGGAGGCGGAGGCACAGGGGGAGGCGCACAGCCGCGCCCTGCGGATCGGGTGCTTTGCCAGCATTGCCCGCGCCCAGCTGCCGGAGTTGCTGCGGAAGTTCCGCAAGCAGCACCCGGAGATCAAGGTGGATGTGCTGGTACAGGGCAGCGAGCTGGCCGCCGCACTGGACGAGGATCGTATCCAGCTGGCCATCGTGGACGAAAACTGCGCCCGCGGGTTCCAGTGGACGCCGCTGACGGACGCGCCGTTGGTGGCGGTGACGCCGCCGGACTTCCCATGGACGGGGGAGACCATCTCGCTGGCGCGGCTGATGCAGGAGCCGTTCCTCTCCTGCCCGGAGCAGTATGTGGAGCAGTATCTGCCGGCGGACACGCCGCGGCTGGAGGTAACGGCCTCCGACGACGGCGCCATATTGTCCATGGTGGCGGGAGGACTGGGCGTATCGGTGCTGTCCGCCTACTCGCTGGCGGGCTACGAGAATCAGGTGCGGGTCATCCCGCTGGATCAGCCGCTGTCCCGGCGTCTGGGCGTGGCGGTGAAGGCCATGCCGGCAGCCAATTCCCCGGCGCGGCTGTTTTTGTCGTTCCTGAAGCGGCAATACCAGAACGCACGTTGAGACAAAAGAAGGAGCGCCGTTTTCGGTCATTCCGAAAACGGCGCTCTTGTTGTGCTGTGCAGTCGGCAGGAGGCGTAGGCGCGGGCCGCGCATTTGGATGAGAAAGCCCATACTTTCGCATACGACGCAGAGCGGCGCAGCACCTTAAACGATAAAATTGAAACGATAAAATTGCCTAAAAGGAAGAGGCTTGTTCTGTATGAAGTGTGTGAAAAACGGCGATTGACAAAAGAATCACAAAGACCTATAATACGCACATCAAAGGCAAAGGCGCCTTGGAGAGGTTCTCTCTGACGCCTTTGCCGCTTTTTTTGTGCGCAGGCACCCTGAAAAAATCTGACGAAGGAGGCATCTATCATGCGGACGATCATGGGTTTTTGCGGAATATGCAGTGATATTACAGACTTTACCAAGGGCTTGACGCAGGCAGCACCCCACGGCCATGGGGAGAACCGCATCGTAGATGTGGGCTGCGGCCTGCTGGGGTACCACCGCCATGCGTCGGGGGAGCATCCGGCGCAGGAGCTGCAGCCGTTGACGCTGGACGGCAGCTATGCGGTGTGCAGCGGCGAGCTCATCGGCTACGGGGGCCTGCGGGCGGGCTTGCAGGCCAGAGGCTACACCTTCCGCAGCCGCTGCGACTGTGAGCTGCTGCTGCCGCTGTACCGGGAGTATGGCATGAAAATGTTCGGAATGCTCAACGGTGAGTTTGCGCTGATCCTGTTTGACCACCGCAGCGGGCATTTCATCGCCGCCCGTGACAGCTCCGGTCAGCGGCCGCTGTACTACGGGCAGGACGACGCCGGGAACACGGTGTTTGCCAGCGACGCGGAGAGCCTGATGGGTCTTTGCCGCCGTGTACAGCCGTTCCCGCCGGGTCACTATTACGAGGATGGCCGCTTCATCCGCTATGACGACAGCGTAGGCGCGGCCTGAATTTACTTTGCCTGACTCTCTCCTTACATACAGTGCAGGGCCGCACACCTTTTGGGTGTGCGGCCCTGTGCGCTTCTGCGGGCATAACTGCTCTCGGCAGGACATATAGATAGACCAACCGACAGTTAGGAGTGGTGCTCTATCCGAGAGAATCTGGAACAGCGGGCCGAGGAGCTGGCCCTTTACCTCATAGAAAACCGGACGACCGTCCGCGCCGCCGCCAAAAAATTCGGGGTCAGCAAGTCCACGGTGCATAAGGACCTTTCGGAGCGTCTGCCGCTGTATGACCGGGCGCTCTACACGCAGGTCAAGGCGGTGCTGGAGGAGAACAAGGCCCAGCGGCATATCCGGGGCGGTCTGGCCACGCGGAAAAAGTACAAGGGTACATAAAAACGG
>OHRU01000462.1_pt1 | contig 16054 bp, 10 predicted proteins | sample 1578491 | NCBI WGS metagenome assembly OHRU01 (sample SAMEA3879565, study PRJEB24766) | human gut metagenome | biome: human-associated habitat; feature: feces | place: USA | collected 1985/1987 | reverse complement strand
AATGCGCGTCTGAGCGAAAACAAGAGCTATGTCGATACCGAAAATCCGGATTCGTCTACCAATAACTTCACGACGCTGAGCAAGCAGATCAACAATATTGTGGATTATGATATTCCGAATGTGAAGGCCTACGTGATCGAAGGAGGGATTGCAAAGGATGCTTCCCTGCTGATCAGCATTCTGGAGTACAAAAACAAAATCGACGATCTGATTCAGTTGGTCATCGACCGGATTTAAACGATTATACAAGCATGAATATCGATTTCAAACCCTCTGAGGATTCAGACAAAAGCGAACGCTACCGCCAATTTCTCAAACATTACGCCGCGCTTATCGAAGGGGAACGGGACGAGATAAGCGTAATGGCCAACACGGTGGCTGCACTGAAAGAAGCGTTCGGGTTCTTCTGGGTAGGATTTTATCTGGTGAAATCCGAACAAGAACTCACACTCGGGCCGTTCCAAGGGAGCATTGCCTGCTACCGTATCCGGAAAGGACGTGGTGTCTGCGGTACGGCATGGGAGAAGGCATGCCCTCTGATAGTGCCCGATGTGAATCTTTTTCCCGGACATATCGCATGCAGCAGCGAATCCCGTTCTGAAATCGTGATTCCAATCATATATAATAAGGTAATAAAAGGAGTATTGGACATAGATAGTGACAAAGCGGACAGTTTCGACGAAACCGACCGTAAGGGGTTGGAAGAAATGGTCAACCTGATGGCTGCCACACTGTACCGATGACCTATTAAACATTCATATCCCTCTCCGTCCGTCTGCACTACAGACGCGACGGGAAGTTTCTGAAATAGCAAACAGCTCTCATGAACACGCAAGATACAATTTGTGCCATTGCCACTGCACAAGGAGGTGCCATTGGCGTAATCCGCATCTCAGGAAAAGATGCCATCGCCATAACCGACCGTATTTTTACTCCCGCAGGTAAACACCCCCTCCCCCTTTCCGAACGCAAGGCTTACACCATGGCATTCGGACATATCCGGCAAGACGATGGGGAGATCATTGATGAAGTATTGATCGGTTTGTTCAAGTCACCTCATTCTTACACGGGCGAAGATTGCGTGGAAATCTCATGCCACGGTTCGTCTTTCATCTTGCAACAAGTCATGCAACTGCTCATCCGGAAAGGATGCAGGGCGGCCGGTCCGGGTGAGTTCACACAACGTGCCTTCCTGAACGGAAAGATGGATTTGAGCCAGGCAGAGGCCGTGGCAGACCTGATAGCCTCTTCGTCCGCTGCCACCCACCGGATGGCCATGAACCAGATGAGGGGCGGTTTCAGCCGCGAACTGTCTGCCTTGCGCGAACGCTTGCTCCACCTCACCTCCCTGATGGAACTGGAATTGGATTTCAGTGACCATGAGGAACTGGAGTTTGCCGACCGTAGCGAATTGGAAACCATTGCCGGAGATATAGAAAAAGTCATCAGTGGATTGGTCCACTCATTCAGCGTGGGAAACGTCCTCAAAAATGGAATACCCGTAGCGATTGTCGGTGAAACCAATGCAGGAAAGTCCACACTCCTGAACACGCTGCTCAACGAAGAAAAGGCTATTGTGAGCGACATACACGGCACAACGCGCGATGTGATTGAAGACACGGTAAACCTCAGCGGCATCACGTTCAGATTTATCGACACCGCCGGTATACGCGACACCCACGACACAATAGAAAACATGGGGATTGCACGCAGTTTCCACAAGATGGAACAAGCGGAAATTGTCCTATGGGTCGTAGACAATACTTGTGCGGAAGCCCAAATCCGACAACTTTCGCCCCGTATCCTCCCTCTCTGTTCCAACAAACAACTCATCATCTTGTTGAACAAATCAGACCAAGCATCGCCTATCCCGACAAAGCTATCCGGCTTGCCAGAAAACACTGTCACGCTATCTATTTCTGCCAAAGAAAAAACAGGTATCCAAGAACTGCAAAATCTCCTTGTAAAGGTAGCCTCTGTCCCTGAACTGACTTCTTCCGACCTCATCGTCACGAATGTGAGACACTACGAGGCATTATCTCTGGCTCTCGAAGATATCCACCGCGTACAAAACGGACTTCAAACTCACCTTTCCGGTGATTTCATCAGTCAGGATTTACGTGAATGCCTTTTCCATCTGGCCGAAATTGTAGGCGGTGAAATTACTACAGATGAAGTATTGGGGAATATTTTTAAGAAATTCTGCATCGGCAAGTAGGATATTGTAATCAACTGCAACGAATTAGAACCAACTATAATGAAGTCGCTGATTTTCAGCGGCTTTTTTATTTGCAAAAAATCCAGCTATAAACAGTTGGATACTGTTGTTCACCATATTTTTCTACCGTATTTCTACCGCGGAACAATTAAGGGCTTTTGCCCGATGTCACACTGACGCATTTGTTGACGTGTGTTGACAATGGTTTACGTGAGTAGACAAAAAGGGAAATTATCCGAGCTGTAAAAAGCTCATGTTTCACTAAAATATGGAGAATAACAAAAATGGAAGTAAAAAGAATCTGCCAGTGGTGCGGTAAGCCTTTCATGGCAAAAAAGACCACTACCAATTATTGTAGTCCGCAATGTTCCAAAAGAGGTTATAAACACCGGATGAAGGAACGTAGAATGGAAATGCGCGAATTTCAGGAAATGATGGAGGTAAAGAACAAACTGGAGAGCCAGGAATACTTTACCTTTTCTCAAGCAGCCAGACTAATGGGCGTTTCTCGCCAGTATGTCTATAAACTTGTAAAGGAGGACAAACTTCGTGCATCAAGGCTGAGTTCAAGAATGTCGCTCATCAGAAGAACCGACATCGAACTTATGCTGAAAACAAAACCTTATGAAGTTCTCAGACCAAAAGATGAATTTGACGTTACCGAGTATTATACAGCTGAACAGATTGCGAAAAAGTACAAAGTCAACGCCAAATGGGTGTGGACCTATACCCGGCAAAACAATGTTCCAAAAGTCAGAATCCGCCAGTTCAATTATTACAGTAAAAAGCACATAGATGCGGCATTTGCCAAATATAAGACGGATGACGCCTTGACCGAATGGTACACTCCGGAAGAAATCGAGAAAAACTATGGGATGACACGTGTAGCCATCCGTTCACATGTTTACCGCAACAACATCCCTTCAAAGAAAGAGCACGGCCAGATATTCTACTCAAAACTTCACTTCGATCTGTCCAAGAAGACAACCGAAGATGATTCTTCAGAATACTATACCGTGCAGGAAGCCATGAAGAAGTATAGTCTCACACGGGATTCAGTTTACGGCATTCTGCAATTCCACGAAATAAAACGGGAGAAGAAAGGGCGCTTTGTGAGATTCCTGAAAGTGGAATTTGACCACATTATGGGAGCTCGTTAGTGGCTAAATGCGACCGACTGTAATTATCGGAAAATTATTTCTTGCTGATTATAGTCTGTATAAAAGCATTAAGGATTTTCGCAGCAAAAGTCAGTTATAACCATCTAATATTCATCATTATGTCAGAATGCAAAACAGTTACATTGAGGACACGCCCTCTGAAGAAAGGTATGCTGTCGTTCTACCTTGATTATTATCCGGGCTACCGGGATCAGGAAACGATGAAGACCATCCGCCACGAAGGATTGAACATTTACGTCTATGCCAATCCCAAGAACCAGCGTGAACGCGACTTCAACGCTGCCATGTCAGAGAAAGCGGAAGCTATCCGATGCAGACGGTTTGAAGCCATCGTAAATGAACGGTATGATTTCTTCGACAAGAGGAAATACAAGGCCGATTTCCTGGAATACTACCGTAAGCAACTTCCCAAGCACGACCAGAAATGGGGATTCGTCTATCAGCACTTCTACAACTTCGTCCACGGCAAATGTACTTTTGAGGAAATAGATGTGGACCTGTGCAACAAGTTCCGGGAATACCTGCTTAACGTCAGGCAACTCCGACGTGACAGACCAATTTCAAAGAACTCCGCTTCCGGCTACTGGTCCACTTTCCGTGGATTCCTGAAGATTCTGTATCGCAACAGGATGATAAAAACCAATGTCAATGACTTTCTGGAAAAGATTGAACTGGAAGATGTGGTAAAGGACTATCTGAGTGTAGAGGAATTGTACTGTCTGGCCGAAACCCCGTGCAAGATACCTGTTCTAAAGACCGCTTCCCTCTTTTCGTGTCTGACCAGTCTGCGGCTCAGTGATGTTCTTTCCCTTTGCTGGGAAAAAATCGTCGACTTCGCTGCTGGAGGGAAATGTATCCATACCATCACCCAGAAGACCAAGACCGAAGACATCATCCCGATAAGCGATGAAGCATTGGAACTGATAGGCTACAGTCCTGAAAAAACCGGTTTGGTGTTCAAAGGTCTGAAACGGAGCTGGACACAGCAGCCGATGAAGGAATGGATCCGTTCTGCCGGGATCATCAAAAACATCACATTCCATTCATACCGCAGGACATACGCGACCCTTCAGGCCGCAGCCGGTACTGACATCCGTACCATCCAAAGCAACATGGCTCACAAAAGCATCACCACCACCCAACGCTACATGAAAGTTGTGGACAGCAACAAGCGTGAGGCGACCACCAGAATCACATTGACAAGAAAGGGCTGACCTGACTGATTCGTACCTATATTATCGGTTATAGTATGATTTTTCGCTGAAAATCATACTATAACCATATTTTTTCTTAATTCCCGGATGTTTTTCTGTCATTATTTACAATGGTTTGAAACCGGACATCTATTTTTGTCCTATCATAATTCCAAACAATCACAGTTTATGGCAGATAACAACCGAATATCCATCAAAAAGACAAGCCGGGTCCTTGCGATTACATGTGTCGCCTATACAACAGTGGCAACAATATTGTACGACAATTATCGGATTGACCTGATTGCCTATTCCACTCCGGTCATATTAGGGACCGTAGCTGCAATCATGTCATGCGCTGCACTGCAACGCCTGTTCTGTTCACTATTCTCGAAAAACTACCTTTCTTTTGACTACAAGGAGTTATCACCAATAGGGACTATACCTTCCGAGACAAATCCTGATATCCAAGAAGAATTTCCTCGAACTGAAAATACAACCGGTACGGTCAGCGTTGTAGCGCAAAAATCTTCATATCTCGAAAAATATGAAGCCCGCATAGAGGAATTGGAACATGCCAAAAAAGAAAGGCGAACTGCAATAATCAGCACCATACATGATTATACCACATACATAATGGCCGAGTTTTTCACCAAAGAGGAACTTGAAACGCTTCATGAGAACATCGAAGCTTTGGCTTACGGACAACAGGAGCTATACAAACCAATCCGTTCCAGAGAAGATAATCCCATCAAGTCTCCGGCACTAAGGCATTTTGCATGGAATATCGGAGAGAGACTTGATATTCCGCTAATCGACAGGGCAAAATTCATAAAAGAAATATTCCCGCACGAACTGGGGAATGCAACAATTGAATATCTTTCCAAGAATCTCCGGGACTCTGTTACAAGCAAAATCAAGATCGATGTGCCTGAAAACGGAGACTACCGGTTTGACTGCATGAGAAATTTTACTGACGGGAAAATTAGTTCTTACTGATTATAGTCTGCGTAATATCATTAGATTGGTTTGCAGCATGTTAAACAATTAAATCGTTTAGTCATGCTAAAAGAAAACCTTACATTCAATGATTTGCCGGAAATGGTAGGCAAACTGTGTGAAAAGATTGAGAGTTTAGAGAATGCTCTGAAGGAAAGTCTCGCCCAAAAACCGTCTGCCAAAGAGAATCTTCATGTCCCAATGACTGTGGAGGAAGTATGCAGCTACCTTGGAATATCCAAGTCATCCTTCTATTACAAGGCCAAGCACGGAGGGATACCTGTCATCAAGCAGGGAAAGCATCTGTTCGTATATCGCGACGAACTGGACAAATGGCTGGAAACCGGAAGAAAAAGCCAGGTGCCGCTGAGCATCGAGGAGAAACACGGGCAGATACTTGCCGCGACAAGACGTAAGGCAAAAGTAAGAGAACTGTAGGAATATGGAAAAGACGAACAGCAATATTCCTACTCCGGAGGAACTGAAAGCCTACATAGATGAATCGGTCATCAGCGTAACTGGGACATACGACCAGTCCGCTTCCGTGCTGATGGTGGATGATTCCACAATCGGGACTCTGGGAAACTTCAGTGCGTCCATCGGGAAAGCCAAAAGCAAGAAAACCTTCAATGTCTCGGCCATAGCTGCAGCCGCTCTGATAAATGGCACGGTGCTGCATTACCGTGCCTGTTTCCCGGAAGGCAAAAGGAAGATTCTCTACATTGACACGGAACAGGGCAAGAACCATTGCCAAAAAGTTCTCGACAGAATACTGAGGATGGCAGGCCTGCCGAAAGATTGTGATGCCGACAATCTGAAGATGCTGGCACTTCGGAAATATTCGCCAGAAGTACGACTGGCAATAACGGAAGAGGCAATCGGCATGATACCCGATTTAGGTCTGGTCATCATAGATGGCATCCGGGACTTCATCCATGATATCAATTCACCCGGTGAATCCACTGATGTGATATCCAAGTTCATGCAATGGACCGATGACCGGCAGATACACATCCATACCGTCCTGCATCAGAACAAGAATGACGAACACGCACGCGGGCATGTCGGCACGGAACTGAACAACAAGGCGGAAACAGTCATGCAGATAGAGCCAGACAAAGACGACAAGTCCATTAGCGTGGTGGAAGCCATACACAGCCGTGACCGTGAGTTTGAGCCGTTTGCCTTCCGGGTAAACGATGATTCCCTACCCAGACAGGTGGAGTCATATCAGCCCCAGAAAAGGCAGCCAGGACGCCCGCCTAAGGAACTGGTCGACCCGTACAAGGAAATACCTGAGGATTCGCACCGTTCCGCTTTGAACGCCGCTTTTGAGGGCGGCAATATCAATGGCTATGACAACTTGATTGAACAGCTGAAAGAGGGCTACGGACGGCAAGGAATAAAACTGGGGCACAACAAAGCCGTAAAGCTCGCAACATTCCTGAGCAACAAGCGGATGGTCGTCAAAGAAGGCAAGGAATACAGATTCAACCGTGATTTCTATTACTGAGCCGTTAGCGTTTAACCCCATCGGTGTGACATTTTTCTGTGACATTTCCCGGCTTTACTTTATTGCCGGGGTGTAGATATGGAAATAAAGCAAAGTGATGGCAGGTTTCATCATACAGGTGCAATCTGCCATGCTTCCTTTTATATGTACACTGAAATCCGGACACCCCCCCGCATCGTATGAGATGTAGTATTAATCCGTGCCGGGCTTGCCCGTATGCCAGTAATAAACCCTATGGGGGAGCCTAATACCCCACTCGCCTTTCGGCGGCGGGATGCGTGCCACTTAAAACAGCAAGCTGGGCACGGTACAATCATTGTTGGATTTGGACAGTGAGCGAAAAATTCTCTCTCTTGTAGCCAACTATAATATCTGCTTTATGCATATAGTTCCCGCAGAAGAATCGGATAGGACTTTAACCAAGTTATGATATGAAGCAATAATTATGGCTGGCGCAAAAAACACATCATGTGAAACTAGGGTAAGCCTACGATTCCTAAATGCGAGGTCTACAACCAAAACTCTTAAACCCATTCGGCAGTATATCGGACAGTCCCATGCTTTGGCTATTGAACATGTCGTTGATATTGCCTTCCCTATTTTTGAGTTTGAATCGTCATACCCATAGCCAAATTCACTATCAGAATCAAGTTACAAATGTCCAATGAGCATACCATATACTTCCTTACAAAGATTGGCTCAAATTATAGTAGTTATTACCTCAGTACATTTGTTAGGCTGAATATTCTCGTTTGGACAAAAATGGGATGTTATTGAATTTGATATAGACAAAATTATTCTGGTATGAATCTCAAAAAAATGAATATTACCAAGTATATAATCAGAAACAGATGTCCGTCATGATACGACGAGCTGATGATTAGTTTATCCACAGCATTTCCGTATATGTAAAAATAGAAACTATTTCAAAAAAACGTGTGGTTATGTTCTTTCAAATCTATTTCATCCACTTCTCTAAAAGAGATTTCAAAAGACTGTTGTAAGTTTTCTCTTTTCATGGGGAGTCTATTCAAAAAAAACAGCGGTTTTATTTACTAATAAGTAGAAATAATATATCTTTGCAGCATGAACGATACAAGAAACGAAATAATACGTATAGGTAACGAGTTAATTCGTTCCGTTGGGTACAATGCTTTTAGCTATGCAGATATTGCTAAAGCATTAAATATAAAAAACGCAGCAATTCATTACTATTTTCCCTCTAAATCCGATTTAGGGGTAGAAATCATTGAACGCAATATAAAAGCTTTTAATGAATTGACAAGCCAGTGGAAATCATTAAACTATAAAGAGCAATATTATAACTATATCCATATGCATGATAGTTTTGTAAACAATCATTGGGTCTGCATCGTTGGTGCTCTTGCTTCCTCGTGTGATACGTTGCCTGAAAATATGCAGTCAAGACTGGAGCATCTAATAAATACAATTTTGGATTGGCTAACTGAATTGTTGGATGTAGGAAAAAAACAAAAAGACTTTTCATTTCCAGAAGAGCCTAGGACAAAAGCCCTTATGGTTCATTCTACGCTATTATCAGCTTTACAAGTAAGTAAAGTACTGAAAGATAGCACTGTTTATAAAAAGATACAGCAAGGATTACTTAAAATATAATTTTTTTACAGTGCAACTTACTTACTAATAAGTATAATTATGAATGCAACAATAAACTCGATAGGAATCTATCACCCTGCACAGAAAGTATATAACACCTACTTTGAAGAAAGATTAGAAACATCAGATAAATGGATTAAAGAAAGAACTGGTATTGAAAGCCGTTTTTTTGCATCATCTGACGAATATACCAGTGATATGTGTGTACAAGCAGCAATCAATTTATCTGATAACTATAATAAAGATTTAAGTGATGTTGATTTTATTATCGTAGCAACTACGACTCCAGACCAAATTGTTCCTAATGTTGCAAGTCAAATCCAAACACGTCTAAAAATACCTCATGCCGGAGCTATTGATATATCATGTGCTTGTGCTGGATTTTGCAATGGGCTAATACTGGCAAAAGGGTTGGTAGCAGCAGGAACACATAAAAAAATCTTAGTTTTTGGTGCTGATACTTTATCCAAAGTAACAGATTTTACAGATAGAACAACCTGCATATTATTTGGCGATGCCGCTGGAGCTGTAATTGTAGAGCGTAGCGAGGAAAATTGTTTATTGGAAACAATAACAGAAACAAATGGAGAATTTGGAAAAGACCTCTATCTGACCAGTCAAAAAAATTCCATCAATGATGAAGAAGTTATTGCAAATAATAAACTGCATCAAAATGGCAGGATTGTATATAAGTGGGCTATTCAAACATTGTCTTATGGATTACAATCTCTCGCTCGCAAAAATTGTTTATCATTGGATGATATAGCATACTTTTTACCACATAGTGCCAATTACAGACTACTGGAAGCTGTTTGTAAGGAATTAAAAATACCTATGGATAAATGTTTAGATAGTGTAAGAAAGTATGGTAATACTTCTGCTGCATCCATACCACTAGCATGGTACGAGGGTATTAGAAGTAATAAAATTCAGTTAAATGACAAACTGTTACTTATGGGTTTTGGTGGCGGTTTTACATATGGCGGAATATGTATAAAAAACCAAATTCCCAATTTATAACATATAGAATTAGAAATAAATGAAAGAAATATGGCAACATTACGATTTAATATAGATTTAGAATAGATAAAATAGTATGATACCTTTTGAAGCATATAAACTGAAATAATCAATTGTATTTTGGGGAAACCTATAAAAAGGAATTGGAAATTCGGAGGTATAATCAAGAACAAATGCTATCTTTGCAAAGGTAACAGAAACAATAGAATTGTTCAACCCATATGAAATGGCAAGTGTGCATATAGCTGCGCTTAACGGATAGCATTTGAATCAAGCTATTCAGCAACGGACAGGCTTATAACAGGTTTGTCCTTTCTTGTTTTGCCATTATCCAAATTTATAATCATGTGATGTGTCATGCCGCCTTGTACAGCAGGACTTGTCGCATCCTATCAAGTTGAACAATGAACTATACATATAAACATATCTGGCTCATCAACTTTCCCGTAATGATGAGCATTCTTATCGAACAACTTATCAATATCACCGATGCCATCTTCTTAGGGCATGTGGGAGAAATAGAATTGGGCGCATCCGCCATTGCCGGGATTTGGTATCTGGCTATCTATATGCTCGGCTTCGGTTTCAGTCTGGGCTTGCAGGTCGTTATCGCACGACGCAACGGCGAACAACACTACTTCGAAACAGGAAAGACGTTTTTTCAAGGATTGTTTTTCTTGTCGGGGCTTGCTGTCCTTTTATGTCTGTTCTCCAAGCTGTTTTCTCCGATTATTCTAAGTCGGCTGATTGCTTCTGCGGAAGTCTATCATGCCGTGATTGATTATTTGGACGGGCGAATCTGGGGACTGCTTTTCTCCTTTCCGTTCCTTGCCTTGCGTTCGTTCCTGGTCGGCATTACCCGTACAAAAGCCTTGAATATGGCAGCTCTGACAGCCGTATTGGTGAACATTCCGGGCAACTGGCTGTTCATATTCCATTGGGACATGGGGATAGCGGGCGCAGCCATCGCGTCATCTTTTGCCGAAGCGTGTTCATTGGCGGTGCTGACAATTCATGTCTTACGGAAAATGGACAGACGGCTTTATGGTTTGTATTGGAACTTAGATAAAGGTTTGTTACATCATGTTTGTCGTGTGTCTGTATGGAGCATGTTCCATTCGTTTATCGGAGTGGCCTCGTGGCTTGCCTTCTTCGTAGCTATCGAGCATTTGGGAGAAATGGAACTGGCAGCTACCAATGTCATACGCAGTGTCTCGACAGTGTTCTTTGTCATCGTCAATTCGTTTGCAGCTACTACCGGTTCGCTGGTGAGCAACTTGTTAGGAGCCGGACAAAAGGCTCAGGTAATTCCGCTGTGTAACCGGGTTATCCGTTTGGGATATGCCATCGGTTTTCCGCTGGTCATCCTTGTCGTGGCTTTCTATCGTCCAATTATTGGTATTTATACGGAAAGCACAGCTCTGATGCAGATTGCCCATTTGCCGTTTGTGGTCATGTTGCTGAACTACGTCTTTGCCTTACCCGGCTATGTCTATATGAACGCCGTTACAGGTACGGGGGCGACGCGCATGACATTTATTTTCCAGTTGATAACCATCGTGGCCTATCAGATTTATTTGTGGAGCATCAGTGGTTTCAGTACGTCATTGTCCGTTTATTGGACGGCAGAATATCTGTATGTGATATTACTCGGCCTGTTGTCTGTCATTTATCTCAAATATAAACACTATTAAAAGCTGAATGTCATGATGAAAAAGGTGTATCCACGCACTGGCGACACGCAGACTGTGTACCTGAATGCAGTTGTAAAAGACCCGTCTATCGAAGTGGGCGACTATACCATCTACAATGATTTCGTGTCCGACCCGTTACTTTTCGAGCGAAATAATGTGCTTTATCATTACCCTATTAACCATGAACGGCTGATAATTGGCAAATTTTGTTCCATTGCCTGCGGTGCGAAATTCCTGTTCAACTGTGCCAACCATACCTTAAAATCCCTATCCACTTACACCTTCCCGCTCTTTTATGAAGACTGGGATTTGGAGAAATCGGACGTGCCATCTTATACGATAGTCGGCGGTGTTCCCGCCCGACCGATAAGGAAGCGTTTCGATGAAGAAGTGATACGGAAACTCGAAACACTGAAATGGTGGGACTGGTCTGCCGAAAAGATACGGCGATGCTTGCCTTATATCGTGAATGGTGACATCGACAATCTACTTGATTACAGGGAATAAATGACCAACTTTAATACCTAAAAGAGAGTATTCCACGAATTACGCTCTTTTAGGTATCAGATTCCTATTCTATTTATTATTTTAGATCTCCTCAAAAGTAACATTAATAATTACGAACTCCAATTATAAGAAAAGTAGCCTTAGCCCTCAATACCAATAATTATATTCATTCTTAATCCTCTTAATTATGAAAATCTGTAGACTTTTTTATTCCTCTATCTCAAACACAACTTTTGTAACAGTATCCATAACTCTCTTGAAAATCAATACTTTTGTCCGCCATTTATCCGTTTATTAACCCGTTCAAAATCCGAACAAAAGATCAACATTATCTTCCTCCCAACACAAAATCTTTCTCGATGAGAACTTTCATTGATTATTATTAATCACTAGCCAAACATCGCTCATAGTTATAAATTACTCTATTTTCTTCCATTTGATTTAATGATTGCGTTTATGGCTGACACGAAGTATATCATCATCTTCTCTATATGACGAGATATATCCAATAGTTTTTAGCCTCTCTAAAAGTATTTTATTCATGTGATTATTTTCTATGGCGGCCCTCTTAGATTTATCAGTAATACTTCGATATGGATCGTCCAAAGACTCTATTAATTCTGCCACAATGTCAAAATCATCTTTATACTTTTCAATCAATTCTATCAAAAAAGACAATCGCTCTTGCAGGTTAGTTGAGTCAGACAAGATGATCTTCACTGTATCATAATCAAATTTCTCAATATTGTTTTTCACCACAGGAAGAGTAATATTGGCTAATTCATTGTCCCACACAATATGAGGAAGGAAGTGTTGAACTACACTTAGAGATTTTTCTCCAATCACTCTTGAATCTCGCATAAGATACTTGTATAACCTCATATCAGTAGGTAACTCTTCTATTTCTCCAATGCACTCATCTAAGTACCTATCTACATAATATATAAGGACATCACTATGATTGTCTCTGATTGTAGTCGTATAATACCAGCTATATGGGAGCATATCAGCACAAAGCAACGATTTAAAATGAGCACTATCAACACTGCTAATGTCTTCATCTTCAAATGTAATACCATCAAAGATTTTGATAAGCTTATCGTACACCGGAATCTCAAAGTTTGATGTCAACAAAACACTGTGTGCCAATAGTTCTTTCTGGGCATCCTCCAATTCAGATATATCTATTAATTTATCAATATGTTTGATAATGAATGTACCTAATCTAGAAGTTATTATGTTATTCTGGCTTTTATAAAATGTATATATCTCAGACCACGATGGTATAACTATGTCAACTTCAATAGCAAACTCCCATTGAGTATCATTAATATCGGAAAGAGAAATCTTATTCTGCTGCCCCAAAAGATATTTGTATTTTGTTTCCGCTGCAATATTCTCGGAATTGATAATCTCAAGAATAATTTTTACGCTCTCTTGTTTCGCTGCATCTGTGATAAATACATTATTTAGCGCATCATCCAAACGTTCATCGATATAATCTGATACAGGTTTTGCTGATTCGCAACTTCTCAGCATCGTAACATTTAAAGGATAATGATCTAATGTCTTTATCCTTTCTTTTCGATAATAAACAAATGCACATGCAACATTTTCCGGTGTAAGCATATATGCTTCGTTTTCTACAACATATTCAAGCAGACATTCAGAATCTGCATTAATATCTGTAAATATCAGTTTCCCATTCGACACAATTTGTTTGACTGTATCAAAACCTATAAGATCTACCCAATGAGATATAAATGCGAAATTCTTACACAACCAGTTGCGACTTTCTTTTGTAGAATGTTTTAGTTCAAGGAATCGTAACCACGCCTCAAATAATTCATCGGAACTATGTTTTGCAAAAATCTTCCATAATCCATCAGTAATATTACCCAAATGATTGAAAAGTGAGCTTGAATCTTCAACTGATTTATAGAAATCAATTAAAAAGTCCCACTTTTTATTATTCTTGATAACATGTGCTATTGAATGGAGTTTCGCGTTATTTGATTCGTCTCCAATATGTTGACTGATATAATCGACTACTTGAATATTCAATATACTTACATCATTGTAACATTTGTCAGGAATGTTCTTTACGCACTGTCCTACTTTATCTATATGATAATCATACGGCAAACTATGGCGAAGTTTTAATTCTAGAATAAAATCATGGTCATGCTTATTAATTGACTTACCAAAAAAGAAGGATATATAATCAAAGTAATCTTCATTTATAAGTCCTTCTTTCAAGAAAGCCTCAAGCATTTTAGAAACCTTGAGCCCATCAAAAATCTTATGCGTCTGCATATCAACATCCAGCAACAATTCTTTTATTGGAGTAGCATAATGATTATTGCGAGATAATTCTAGTAACTTGATTTGTTCTCGATATTTTTTTTCACCCTCTCGCAAGGCCTCCAATCGCTCATGGTATGTAAAGTCAGAATTAACTATTTTCTCTATTTGACTGAATTGAATAGTACAACTTTCTTCAGATGTATCATAATAATATCTAACACCATAATATGAGTTATTTGAATATCTCTTAAAACATTGATATTGAATAGAGGATTGTGATATAAATGAATTAAACAAAGTCTCATTTTCAGCGATATCTTCAAGAGGTATAAAATTATTTTCAACAAAAAACGAAAAGGCATTATTCCCATTTTGTTTTGATAATTTTTTACGATACTCTTCGATATAAACCAGCCTTAATTCTTTTTCTTGTATGTCATGTGTCGCTTCTAAAGCTTGAAGTTTTTTAGTGATAACACCGATATGTTCATCAATTTGCCTGTTTCGCTCAACCAATAACTCATTCTTCTTATGTAAACAATCATACAAAATCCCCTTTCCTTTATGCAAGTCGGCAAAATCTTTTGGATGATAGTTTTTATATACAATCATGGCAAGAAGTTTATTTTGATCCAATTTCTCATCAAGTTTTTCTCTATATTGGGCATATTCATTGACAATGTTCTTAAGCAATCTCATATCGTCAATAAAAAAAGCTAAACTTTCTATTACCTCAACATTAAGATCTGAAAAACCTTTTATCTCTAGTTCATCTTTCAGTTTGTCTGCCGAGTTTGAGGAATTGATTATTGGAATTACAGTTGTGATATAATCAAAGAATTTAGTACGTTCTTCATCAAAGAACATATCATCCTTAACCGCATAAATGAACGTAACTTTACGTCTTACAGAGTTTGACTGATTTAAGAGTTGATTTACTTCTCGTAACTTAAGAAAAATATCAGTATTATTAAATCTATCTAAGTCCTCTATAATCACGACATTATAATCAGTAACCTCAAAGAAATAGACAATCTCATCCATGTGCTTATTGAAAACAGATGTATCTTCTTTGTTTTCTTTTAATTCAATTTCTCCATTCTTTAGATTTAACTTATTAAGTTTACTATTACTCAATGACTTGATAGTCTTTTGAGAGAATATTATTGTTGCAATAAATATATATAATAGAGCAAAAATATCAGACCATTTATTTAATACTGGATTGCTTAAGCGGTTACAAATCCATTCCACTTTCAAAAATGATGGTTCAAATACAATAATTAAAGCAACAGCATAAAGTATTATTGCAAATGATAAAGCATATTGAACCCAAACTGATTTATGATAAATCCTTTTTAATCTGGAATTATAAAGTGTCTCTTGTTTTTCTTTATAAATAAGTTGTTGAAGAATACTATACTCAATACGATTATTCATCGTATCAATATCTATTTCTTCCTTTTTATTATCTAATGGAGACTTTAGCGTAGCAAGAGATATTGAAAGATATTTGTATTTGGGAAAATCTTTCTTCAAAGTTCGAAGAATAGAACTCTTTCCGGATCCATAAGGGCCAGTAAGAGCTATGTTCAATATGTCTTTCTCCTCTATTTTTCGTGCAAGATTCAAAACACTCCTGTACTGCTTCTTATCGTTTTCATTATCACGATTAAGCAGTGCAGGAGTTAATGATACTTGTTTATCATCCTCCATTAAATTATTTGCACAAATTTTCTTCCAAAATTTCCAGCTCATTATTTATAAATATTTTTAATCATATTTTT
>OHRU01000461.1_pt1 | contig 16057 bp, 6 predicted proteins | sample 1578491 | NCBI WGS metagenome assembly OHRU01 (sample SAMEA3879565, study PRJEB24766) | human gut metagenome | biome: human-associated habitat; feature: feces | place: USA | collected 1985/1987 | reverse complement strand
GATACGCGTTACAGCCTGATACTTCCCACGAATGAAGCTTTTTTGAAGTATGTGGATCCCTGCACCTATGGCAAAGGGACATCTACGCTTTATGAGTTCTTTTGGGATACTGACAGGCAGAACGTGGGAGCTTACAAATACCAGTATGATATGGCCACGGGGACGATTTTGGATCCCGATAATAAAGAAACCGTTTATGCCAACAGTTCTTCCGGCAAGGACAATGACGCGGTCATGAACCGCCTGAGCGACATCATGGAAAATGTAATTGTCGTGGGTGACATTGAGGACGGGCATACTTATTACAAGACGAAAGGCGGAGGGACTATCAAGGTGGAAGGGCACGGAACTGATATCAAAATCAGCGGCGGCTTGCAGATTGAGCAAAATGCTCCTCTCAGTGTTTCTACGATTTATGACCAGACGGAAAACGGTAACGGAAAAGCCTACGTGATTGATGATGAGATATTGATGACAAGCCGTAAGTCTGTTTACCAGACATTGACAGAACATGAGGAGTATTCCCGCTTCCTGGAACTGTTGAGCGGCGGCGACCCGGATTCGACGGATTATAACTTGCTGACATCCCAAATAGATGACAAGTATTCCTGTGTAGACCAGAACATACGCCTGTTCGAGACATACAATTACACGGTCTATGTGCCGACCAACAAGGCCATAGAGGAATTGCACGAGAAAGGTGTCCTTCCGTATTGGGAAGACTTTGATAATGCGACCGACCCCGATGCCCGTTACAGGATTAAAAACAGGATTGTGAATTTCTTGCGTTACCATATACAGGATAATTCCGTGTACATTGGTGACGGGAGCGAAAGCGGGGTCAAATATGAAACGGCCAAGCTGAATCCGGCCAACCGGCGTTTTTACAGTGTGACAGTGGATAAGGAGGGCAATGACGGCATGACGGTGACCGACAACCTCGGACGGACACGGCGCGTGGTGACCACCGAAGGGCTTTACAACAACATGTGCCGTGAATATGCTTTCGATACGGGGAAGAACACCATATACACCTCGTCATACGCCGTGGTGCATTTGATTGACGGGGCATTGATGTATGACGAAGAGCAAATGGAGAAATATGAATAACAGGTAATGTCGAATTGATAAATGAACATTATGAATAATAGAATATTGATGACCGTCCTATGGCTCGGGCTTATGGTCGGTTCGGTTCATGCCCAGATAACGTCCGTGAGCGGTACGGTACGGGATGAGATGGAAACATTGATAGGGGCGACGGTGTGTGAGGTGGATGCCACGGGGCGTAACATCAACGCTACGATTACGGATTTCAACGGCCATTTTGCCATGAAGGTGAAGAGCACGAAGAATAAGCTGAAAGTCAGTTTTATGGGATATAAGACGCAAACGCTCCCCATAAACCGTACGGTGTACAACATTACGTTGGAATCTGCACAACGTGTAATGAAAGAGGTGTCTGTCGTATCCAAGAAACGTTTGAACAGCGGGGGGCTTGCTATTCCGGAAAGGGAAGTCAGCTTTGCTACCCAAACCATATCCACAAAAGAATTCGAGGGGTTGGGCATTACGACTGTCGATGAAGCTTTGCAAGGACGTATCGCCGGGCTTGACATCATTTCCAATTCTGGTAATTTGGGAAGCGGGACCACGATGCGTTTGCGCGGAACGTCCTCCATCAGTACGCTGACCAACCAAAACCCCCTTATTGTCGTGAACGGTAACACGTGGAACGTGGACATGAGCACGTTCGACATCAACAGTGCCAACGATGAAACCTTTGCCCAGTTGTTGAACGTCAATCCCGAAGACATAGAGGAAATCAGTGTGTTGAAGGATGCTGCTGCCACGGCTATTTACGGCTCGCAAGGTGCCAACGGAGTCATCGAAATCAAGACCAAACGCGGTAAAAGGGGAGCACCTGCCGTAAGTTATTCCTTGCGTCTTACGGGGACTTACCAACCGGAAGGCTATAAGATGCTGACGGGCGATGAGTACACGATGTTGCTGAAAGAAAGTTATTTCAATCCGGAGCAAAGCTCTACGGCTTCCAACATCCCGGAATTGAACTACGACCCTACCTTTTCGGAGTATGAACAGTACAATAATAATACCGATTGGCAGGATGAAGTGACCCAATGGGGATTGAGGCAGAACCATTACGTTTCTGTAACCGGAGGAGGCGAGAAGGCCACTTTCCGGATATCGGGAGGGTATGACCATGAGACTGGTTCCGTCATCCAACAGAAATTGGACCGCCTGTCCACTCGTCTGGCTTTGGACTATTACGTGAGCGACCGTATCAAGATTTCGACGAACTTTGCCATGACTTACACGGACAACCAGAAGAATTACGATGACTTGTTGGCCATTGCTTATAAAAAGATGCCCAACATGTCCGTTTACGAGCAAGATCCCCGCACGGGACTTTCCACCGGAAGATATTATGAGATGCTCCAGTCTGCCTCTTCCGTATTCAACGGGAATCAGAAAGACCTGGTAAATCCTGTGGCCAGTGCGCACTTGGCAAAGTTCGGTGACAAGACTTACGACATTACCCCGGAACTGGAAATCCAATACAACCTGTTGGGAACCACAGAAGATGAATGGCAGCTAAGATGGAACGGACGGGTGAACATGAATGTTTTCAATGAGTATATCGACAAGTTCTATCCGCAAGAACTGAAAACCATCAGTTGGAACGGGGATGTCAACATGGGATATACCGGAAGCTCGAAGAATGTGGCCATTGATACCAAACAGACGTTGACGCTCATTCCGGCTTTCAAGAATAAAGACCATTCTATGATGGCCATGGCGCGCTTCAACCTCATATCCGGCAACAACAACCAACAGTACACGGAATCTCGCGGGCTTCCTTCCGGAGGAATAGAAAGTCCTGACGCGGGCGGCATGATTAAGGGTATGTCTACCAGTTATAAACAATGGCGTTCCATTTACTACACGTTTTCCATGCACTATTCGTACAAGAGCCGTTATTCGTTGGATTTCTCCGTGCGAGCCGACGGAAGTACGAAATTCGGTCCGGATCAACGTTGGGGTGTTTTCCCTGCCGTTTCCGCACGTTGGAACATCATTGACGAATCTTGGATGGAGTGGAGCCGTAAATGGCTGTCCATGCTTTCCATACGTCCCAGTTGGGGCAGGGTGGGCAACCAACCTACGGAGGATTATCTTTATGAAAGCAAGTTCGGTACCGGTTCAGCTTATATCGACATGAATGCCATGAACCAGTCGAACATGCGTCTTACGGACCTTCGTTGGGAGACCAAATCCACGTATGATGTGGGTATGGATTTGGGATTTTTGGACGACCGTTTGAAACTGACTTTGGAATGGTATCATTCGACCACGGACGACATGTTGATGAGGGATGTCTCCATACCTTCGAGTACGGGATTCTCCAAATTAGCTTATAGGAATGTTGGTAAAATGCGGAATTTGGGTTGGGAATTCAATATAACGACGAACAGGATTATCAAGGCCGGTAAGTTTTCTGCCGATTTCAATGTGGCATTCGGAAACAACAAGAATGAGATTCTTGAAATGGACGCTACCGTGCTGAATATGTTGAACACCAAGTTTACACAAGAAAACCGTAACGTGTTGCAGCGCGTGCAATTGAACAATCCTTTCGGGGCAATTTACGGTTTCCGTTATAAAGGTGTATATCAATATCATTATGAGACTTTTGCGGACATGGGGGTGGCCGAACAAGAACAGTTCCTGGCAGACGGAAAGACGGCTCCGGTCGTTTTGAATGCCAACGGGGAAATCATCCGCGACAGCAAAGGGGAACCCAAACGGGTGAAATACTGTTTCTCGAATGCTGAAAACGAATCGAAGGATTATGATTTCAAGGGCGGTGATGCCATTTACGAAGACATCAACCATGACGGGAACATCAATGAATTGGATATCGTCTACCTCGGCTCTTCATTACCCAAGCTCACGGGAGGATTCGGCTTTACGTTGAATTACGACCGTTGGAGGCTGAATGCCCAGTTCAATTACCGTGTAGGCAATAAGATTCTGAACCTGGCCCGTCTGGATGCCGAATCCATGATTACGAACAACAACCAAAGCCAGGCCGTGAATTACCGTTGGCGCAAGGAGGGCGATGTGACTCCGATTCCGCGAGCCATGTACGGGACATTGAGCAACGGTGCCGTATCCAATTACAACACGTTGGTCAGCGACAGGTTTGTGGAAGACGGTTCGTTCCTGCGGCTCAATTATTTGCAACTGTCTTATTCGTTCAGTAGCAAGGTGGAAAGGGCGTTGCGGCTTAAAGGCTTGCGCTGTTACGTGAGCGCGAACAACCTGTTCGTATTGACGAAATACAAGGGTGTGGATCCTGAAATCAATTATGGAAGTTACGGAGTGGCACAAGACAGTGGGCAGACACCGCGTGCGAAGTCGTTTACCTTGGGCGTGACCGTCGATTTCTAAATAATAATCAAAAGCAAAGAAAAAATGAAATCATATTCAATCTTAATGTCGGCAGCGTTAGCCGCATGTTCATTTATCGGTTGTGGGGATTTTTTGGACATCAAGCCTTTGAATGATATCGTGCTAGAGAATTTCTGGGACGAGAAAAGCGATGTGGACAATATGATAAGCGGCTGTTACTCTACGATGCAAAGTGGCGACTTCGTGTACCGTCTTATGGTTTGGGGCGAAGTGCGTTCGGACAATATCGTGGCGGGTAACAACGTGAATGCGAATGTCGATTTGTCCAATATCTTTGAGGAAAACTTGCGGGCGAACAATTCCTACACGAAATGGGAGAAGTTTTATAGCGTAATCAACAGTTGTAACTTGATTATAAAATATGCTCCCCAGGTGGCAGAAAAGTCCCCGGATTATACCCCGAGTGCCTTGAAGGCCACGGTAGCGGAAGCTTCGGCGTTGCGTGACTTGTGCTATTTCTACCTGATTCGCGCTTTCAGGGATGTTCCCTATACGACGGAAGCATACGTGGACGACAACCAACAGTTGGCTTTGCCGGCCAGCAAGTTCGACGATATTCTGGACGCGTTGATAAAAGACCTCGAGTCGGTTCAAAATGACGCAGTGAAGGTCTATCCGGAAACAAGTCCTTTATACCAGACAGGAAGAATCACGCAGGATGCCATCCACGCCATGCTTTGTGAGATGTATTTGTGGAAGCAGGATTATGAAAAGTGCATTTGGTATGCCGATACGGTCATCAATGCCAAGTTGCAAGAGTATAATGAAAAGTACCGGGAGTATGGCGGCCTTGTGACCGGTGTGGTAGACAAATTGGTGGAAGGGTATCCTTTGATTAGTGATGCGAACAGTACCAATACCATGTATGGCAGTGCTTATACCCAATTGTTTGTGGACGGCAACAGCAGTGAGAGCATTTTCGAATTGACTTACATGGACAATGACAATATGCTTTCCAACGAGGCGGTGAGTCATGGTTATGGTAATGAAGAAACCTTTCCCGGCCTTTTCCGTCCTGCCGATTTCATCGCAACGGATATTCCGGACCGTTCTTACCAGGTTTATAATAACATGTATGATACACGTTATTATGAAAGCTTGCAGCGTTCCACTTCTACGGATTTCAAGATTAACAAGTATGTTACAAACAGTGCCACGATTGACTTGTCTGCTTCCACATCCGATGAATTGTCCGTGTCCTACGGTACGGCTTATAGGGCGAGTTATTGTTCGGCCAACTGGATCGTTTACCGCCTGACGGACATCATGCTGATGAAAGCCGAAGCGTTGGTACAACTTGCCGTAGACAGGGAAAACGGGAAAGACCAGAAGCTTTCCGAGGCTTTCAAGTTGGTCAATGCAGTAAACCTTCGTTCCAATTGCGACAAGAATAAGGTGGCAGTTCTGGACAGCACATTATATACGACGAAAAGTACGATGAATAACCTCGTGATGGCCGAACGCCAACGGGAACTCATGTTCGAGGGGAAAAGGTGGTTCGACTTGGTGCGTCGTGCACGTCGTGAGGGCAATACGGACTATTTGGTGGAACAGGTGAAGCGCAAGTATACGACGAACGGCTCTGCTGTGCAAAGTAAACTTTCGAGGATGGAGGCCATTTATTGGCCTTATAACGAGGACGAACTGAAAGTCAATCTATATTTAGAACAGAATCCTGCTTTTGCAAGCGGGGAAAGTAGTTCGTACGAATAAAGACAGTATAAACACAAAAAAATGATGATTATGAAAAGGTCAGTATTTAAATATTGGGGAGGCTTGGCTGCTTTGTTGGCCCTGTTCGGTTTCATAGGATGTTCCGATGAACCGGATGAGATGAATTACTATACCTTTAAAGGGCAGATGATGAGCGACTACCTGCTAAAGACCGAACAGTTCAGCGATTTTGCCACATTGGTCAACCGTGCCGGGATGATGGACATGCTTTCTTCCTACGGTTCTTATACGTGTTTCGCTCCGACCAATGCAGCCTTGCAAGATTACATCAAAGGAAAAGGGCTGAGGTCTCTCGACGATTTGACGGACGCGGATTGTGATACGATTGTCCGTACGCATTTGGTGGAAAACATGTATTCCACTTCTGAGATGAACGACGGGGTGTTGCCGACGACCAACATGAACCGCCGTTATTTAGAGATAGGGCATGGCAATGATGAAAACGGGAACGCCGTGGTTATGGTCAACAAGACTGCCCATGTCATTTTCGAACTTCAAGACGACTCGGTAGAGAACGGAATCATGCAACCCGTAACGGAAGTGTTGGAAAACTCCAACCGGATGTTGCCGAAGGTGTTGGAGCAAAACGATAAGATTACGACGTTCTATGCAGCTTTGAAGGCCACGGGATTATTAGATTCCCTCAACGCCTATCGTGACGATTCGTGGAATCCGGATTTGTATGAACGTTATTACTACACTTCCCATATCAACCAAGAGACGGCTACCGTTCCTGATGAGAAACGTTACGGGTTTACGTTGTTCGTCGTTCCGGACTCGGTATTGTCGAGGAAATACGGGATTGTGCCCGGTGACATCAAGGGGCTTTACGATAAGGCGTGTGAGATATATGATGCGGTTTATCCGGAAGATAAAAATGCCGAATACCATAGCTTTGAGCGGTTGGAACACCGCAAAAACCCGTTGAATCGTTTTATGGCTTACCATATCCTCGACCGTGACGTGAAGGGGTGGAATTACCTGACCCCATTGAACGACATCGGCATAGAGACCACTTTGATGAATCCGGAAGACTGGTATGAGACGATGTTGCCCCGTACGATGATGAAGGTGGAGAAGCTTACGGTATGGAAATATACGAACATGTCGGGCGACCAACGCTTGGAAATTTACTTGAACCGGCGTTATGACGACAATTACAGCATCCATGGTTCCATGGTCAGCCGTACAGTAGAACCGGAATATGAGCAAGAGGGACTGAACGGGCGGTATTTCTATGTCAACGACATCGTGGCCTTTAGCACCGACACCCGCGACATCGTGCAAAACAGCCGTATCCGGATGGATTTCTCTACGATTTTTCCAGAGTTGATGACGAATGATATCCGGCAGAACGGCGACCCGGTATATAACGATCCGCCTTTCGACGAGACAGCCAAGTACGGGCGTAATTACTATTTCCCCAACGGGTATTTGAAGAATGTGAAGAACGCGGGATATTTTATTTACCGCCGTCCGCGTTTAGGGTACTACTGTTATGAGGGAGACGAAATGAACTTGTTCGGTGACTATGATTTCACGTTCAAGATACCACCAGTCCCGTTCGAGGGCGATTGGCAAATACGTTTGGGGTTCACTTGCGAGCCGACGCGTGGCATTGGCCAAATCTATTTCGACGATGTGCCGCAAGGCATACCTTTGGATATGACCAAAAACCTTGCCGACCCGACCATTTTGGGTACGGCGTTCCGCAGCGATTACACATCTGCCATGTCTTCATCTGAAAAACAGGAAGAACGGAAAGCGTTGAAAAACAAGGGCTATTACCGAGGTGCTGCCGGAGGGTATCATTTATTGGGAGATCGTCACGACATATTCGCAAATTGTGCGGATACTTATCGCATTGTGCTTTGTACGGTACATATCAATCCTGATAAAGACCATTTCTTGCGTATCCGCAACGTTTCGGACAACGGCAGCACGGAGTTCATGCTCGATTATCTGGAACTGGTGCCCAAGAGCGTATATGGCGTGACGGATGAAGGAGAGCAAGAGGATGATTTGTAAGATGAATAAACGACGAATTATGAAAAAGACAATTATAAAATATGCTTGGGCGGCATTGCTGCCGTTCGTGGCTTCGTGCAGTGACGAATGGGATGAACATTACGGGCAGGGTAACCCTATGGCCAGTGAAGAGTCCTTGTGGCAGGCGTTACAAGAACGCCCAGAGCTGTCCAATTTTGCACGTTTGGTGGAAAATGTGGGATATGAATATTATTTCGGCGGTGACCGGATGTTTACCCTTTTCGCTCCCACTAACGACTATCTCACGGAGGCAGCTGTGGACAGCCTGACAGAGGTTTACAATACCCAAAAGAACAACCGGATAAAGAATAACGACAACACTGTCATTAAACAATTCTTGCAAAACCACATGGCGATGTATAATTATGCTGCCATCCCGTCAGGAGATTCAGTGCAGATGATGATGTTGAACGGCAAATACAGTTATTTGGCGGATGGCACAGTGAATGGGGTGAAGTGCCTGACTTCCAACGAACTTTATCGCAATGGTGTGTTGTTTACCGTAGATGGCCGGCTCCCATATTTTGCCAACGTGTCCGAATACTTCAGCACGGATGCCGAGTTGGACAGTATCGCGTCTTTCTTCAGCCGGTATAACGTGTATGAGTTCGACCCCTCCCGTAGCGTCCCGGGGGAGATTGTAGACGGGAAGACGGTCTATCTGGATTCCGTGATGAACCTGAAGAACGTCATGTTCGACGAATTGGGATACATCAACCGTGAAGACAGTGCCTATTGGATGGTAGTGCCTACGGACCGGCAATGGAAGAGCCTTTATGAGGAATACAAGGCTTATTTCAACTACGACAATACTACCGCAAAGCGTGACTCCATGGAAAACTTGATGACGCACAAGGCTATCATACAAGGTACGATATTCAATATGAACATCCAACCTTCGTTGAACGATTCTGTCGTATCGACCAACTGGAATGAGGCCAATTACAGATACTATAAATGCTTGCGTCCTTTCGACCAAGGCGGGGTCTTCGCTGAGGCCCGTGATGTCACGTGCAGCAACGGGAAGGTATTCATAGCGGACAATTGGGCGATAGACAAACGTACGACATTTTTTCAGGAAATAAAGATTGAAGCGGAGAATGCTTATTACCGGGACAGTGTGGCCAAATGTAAGGAACCGGTCACTACTTGTGTAGTTCCGGCAGGAAATCCGTTGTACGGACAAGTGTCAGGCAATGCTTTTGTGCAGGTGGAACCGCGCAATACCGCTGTGACGCCGTTGATACGATATACGATACCCAATGTGCTGTCTAACATCGGTTATGACATTTATGCCGTTTTTGCCCCTGCGATAGCTGCCGACACGCTGCCGCTGAAAGTCAAGTTTTCGTTGAAATACAACGACCAGGATGGCAGGCAAGTGAACGATATCAAAATGAAAAATCCGATTAGCGGTACCTATTCGTATGAGACGGTTCCTAATGTCGTGGATACCGTCCTGGTTGCCAGCGATTACAAAATTCCTACATGCAGTTACGGGCTGAGCGAACCTCAAGTCCGCTTCACAGTGGAAAGTGACCGTTCGACTTCCAAATACACGCGTGTCCTGCGTTTGGACTGTATCGTGTTCAAACCGCACGAAGATGAAAACAATGATTCTAATGAATAACATAAGACCATGATGGACATGAAGTATAAAGTATATTGCGTTTCGGCCATGATGTTGTGTTGCATGGCATCGGAAGCACAGGAAAAAGACACTGTCGGGGTTGGTGACAGTGTGAAGAATGAAAGTGTCAGCCGTGTACGGAAAAAGGTAAAGACACGTACCATACGGGGAAAAGTGTTGAGCGGTACGGATAAGAAGCCCAAAGGCGGAGCTATGGTCCGCACACACGGCATGGACGGCTACAGTACGTTGACGGAAGAAGACGGGACTTTTAAGCTCGAACTCCCCGTTTTTGCGTCCTCCATTGATGTCTCTTCTCCGGACGACCATTTGGTGGAAGTGGGACTGCGTTCCACGGAAGAGCAGCCGCTCATCTTTTTGTACCCTCAGAGCGTGGCACCGTTGTACGGCAAGAAAACCGATATCCTGAACATGCGTGTGGCTGACGGGGCTAACTATTCCCCGGCCCTGTCGGTGGAAGAAGACATACAGCGTGAGTTGGGGGCGAGCGTGCGCACGGTGATGCGCAACGGCACGCCCGGTGTCGGGGGCGTGATGATGATGAGCGGCCTGAATTCCATCAATGCCAATGCACAGCCGCTTATCGTGATAGACGGAGTGCCTTTGGACCAACAATATGGTAGGGAAATGCTTCACGATGGGTTCTACAATAACATCTTGACCAACATCAATCCGGCAGACATCGACCACGTGACGGTGTTGCGTAATGGGACGGCTCTTTACGGGGCCAAAGGTGCCAACGGGGTCATCCTTATAGATACCCGGCGGAGTAAAAGCATGGCTACCCGTATTACCGCCACATTGTCGGCTGGTGTCACTTTGGAACCCCGTTATTATGACATGATGAATGCGTCCCAATACCGGACGTATGCCAGCGAGCTGCTCAAGACCACTAACACGGCCATTCGCGATTTTAATTTTTTGGATGATTCCCCGAACAATTATTATGCGGAGAAATATAACAAGAACACCGATTGGAAAGACAAGGTCTACCGCACGGCTTTCTTGCAGAATTACGGCATCAATGTGGAAGGCGGAGATGAAGTGGCACAATACAACCTGTCATTGGGGTATACGGGAGCACAATCCACATTGGAACAGAATGACATGGACCGGCTGAACATCCGGTTCAATTCCGATATTGCGTTAGGTAATAAGCTAGACGTACGCTTCGATGCGGCATTTACCAACATCACCCGTGATTTGCGTGACGATGCCGCGCCCTCGAGTTATGAGGAAGGGACGCCCACGTCGCCGTCTTTCCTGGCGTATGCCAAGGCTCCGATGTTGAGCCCCTATACGTTTTCCAGAGGGGAAATCTATGAGAACCATTTGGACGTGACGGATGAAACTTATTTGGACGAGGCTTTGGCCGGATATAGCAATTATAACTGGAAGTTAGGTAACCCGTTGGCTATCCTTGAATATGGCGAGGCGCAGAACAAAAACCATTTCGAGAACTCCATGCTGAGCCTTTCCATCAAGCCTAAGTTCAAGTTTAACGACCATCTTTCGCTCAGCGAGCATTTCAGCTATGTGCTGACGAACACGAACGAGAAGTATTATATCCCCTTGAACGGTGTACCCGACTACTATGTGTCGAGTCTCGGGGCTTTCAGGCAGAACGAGGCACGTTCGTTGTTCTCCAAGCAGAATGCCATCATGAGCGACACCCGTCTGGAGTGGAACCAACGGTATGCCGCGCATGCCATTGCCTTGCGCGGAGGCTTCCGCATGCAATGGGACAGCTACCAGTTGAATACCCAAGTGGGTTACAATACGGGAAACGACAAGACTCCGTTCATCTCTTCTTCTTTGCAGGATGCTGCAACCGGGGGGGCGAAGGACCAATGGAACTCTTTGGCCTACTATGCCCAGGCCGATTATGACTTTAAGGGCCGTTATTACTTGCAGGCCACGGTGGCAGCCGAAAGTTCTTCCCGTTTCGGACGCGACACGGACCAGGGAGTGAAGATGTGCGGGGTGAAGTGGGGAATCTTCCCGGGTTTCCAAGCTTCTTGGGTTGTCACCAACGAGCCTTGGATGGCCGGATCAGGTTTCCTCAACTACCTTCGCCTATCGGCCGGAGTGGACGTGAGCGGCAATGACGATTTGCCTTACTACGCCACACGTTCGTATTTTGCCAGTTCGGACTATATGGGACAGGCTTCCGGGTTGGCGATTGCCGGTATCGGCAACGAGAAGATCCAGTGGGAGCGGACTCGCCGGGTCAATGTCGGTGTGGATGCCAACCTGTTGGATAATAGGTTGGGCGTGCGTTTCAATTATTTCCGCAGTGCCACCGACCATTTGCTGATGTGGCAGGAGATGTCCTTCCTGAGCGGTCTGGATAAGACCTGGGGCAACGGTGGCAAGTTGGAGAACCGTGGTTTCGACGTGGAAGCCACGGGAGTGGTATGGGCTTCACCGTCATGGCAATGGCAGGTCGGTGCCAGTGTGGGGCATTACAAGAACGAGGTCACCGCTTTGCCAGACGGCCAACAGTATATGGATACGGAAATACTCGGGGCCACGGTACGTACGGAGATAGGCCGCCCGGCCAATCTGTTCTATGGCTATAAGACAAAGGGTGTGTTTGCCACGAGCGCGGAAGCCCAGGCCGCAGGCTTGTACGTCCGTGATGCCAACGGGGTGGACCGGACGGCTTTCGAGGCAGGTGACGTGCACTTTGTGGACTTGGACGGTGACCATTTCGTCACGGAGGCCGACCGCACGGTGATAGGCGACCCTAATCCGGACATTTACGGTAACATCTTCACTACCGTGCAATACCGGCGTTTTCGTTTGGACGTGCGTTTCAACTATTCTCTAGGGAACGACATCTATAACTATATGCGCCAACAGCTCGAGTCAGGAAGCCGTTTCATGAACCAGACCACGGCGTTGGCACGGCGTTGGCAGGTGGAGGGGCAGCAGACAGACATACCCCGGCTCTCTTTCCAGGATCCGATGGGCAATAGCCGTTTCAGCGACCGTTGGATTGAAGACGGGAGTTATTTGCGGCTGAAGACCGTGACGTTGAGTTATGACCTGCCTATCTCTTCCACGTTCTTGCAGGGATTGCAGTTCTGGGTGCAGGCCAACAACGTGTTTACCTTGAGCCGTTATTTGGGGGCCGACCCCGAGGGTGCGGCTTTGTCTGCCGTCCTGGGGCAGGGCATAGATGCCGGAAGCGTGCCTCAGAGCCGCAATTTCATGGTGGGTATCAAAATCAGTCTCTAATCTTAAAAGTATCATGACGATGAAAACAAATATATACAGGTTAATGGGTTGCGGCGTGATGGCCGCAGCCGTATCGTCCGTTTCCCTTACGGGATGCCAGGACTTCTTTGAGCAGGATTCAGACCGCATTATCTTTGCCGACGGCGGCCACCTGAACAACCCGACGGATACGGTGTATTCCATGGTGGGAATCTTGCAGAAGATGCAGGCCCTTGCCGACCGTTCGGTCTTGTTGGGCGAGGTGCGTGGCGACTTGGTGGATGTCAACGAATACACTTCGGCGGACCTTCGCGATATCGCCTTGTTCGAGTTGGACGACAGTGCCAACGTGTACAACCAACCCCGCGACTATTACGCGGTCATCAATAACTGCAACTATTACATCGCTTGAAAGACAACCGGAACGAAAAAGTCTTCATGCGTGAATACGCCGCAGCCAAGACCTTCCGTGCATGGACTTATTTGCAGTTGGTGTTGGCTTACGGCAAAGTGCCTTTCGTTACCGACCCCATCTTGCTGTCGGGCGATTTGGAGCGCGACTATCCGAAATTGGAAGTGAAGGACATCTGCGAATGGTTGATTTCCGACCTTGTCCCGGTGGCCGACGAGGACATCCCTTTGTTCAACGGGTTGAGCGTGGACAGCCGTTTGGCATACGTCCCGACCAAAATCATGTTGGGCGACTTGTGTTTGTGGGCGGGACGTTACCGTGAAGCCGCACAATGGTATTACCGTTATATCTCGATGCGCAACGGTGAGCAGTCTGCATACGCTTTGGGCACGAATGGTTCGTCTTGGAACCGGGATGAAAAGGATTATAAAAGTTGGAGCGACAGCTATAGTGGCATGCTTACGTCTGAAGGGTATGCCGCAGATGCGGAACTCATTTCGCTGATTGCTTGTCCAACGGGTATGGCGGAATTGAACTATAGCCAGTTGAGGAATATCTTCAATTCCACGAATGAGAATGCCTATCGGCCTGAGCTGTCGCCCTCTGTGGCTTTGACCGATTTGTCGGAGTCGCAGGTTTATTGCAACTACTCCACGGCCAACGAGGTGACCTATGCTCCGGAGGAACTTCCGGACGGTCGTGGCGACCTGCGGTTGCCAAGCATCGTGCAGGAAGGTTCGGTAAACTATGACAATGCTTGGCGGCCCTCACAGACCGTTTTAAAATATTCATCGGCCAACGTGCGCATTTATCGCCGTGCCATGGTATACCTGAGGATGGCCGAAGCCTTGAACCGTGCCGGTTATCCTCGTTTCGCATACGAGATTTTGGCTGATGGCGTGAATGATTCCATCGTGCGTGCCCGTATACTCCCTTATTGTCCCACGTTGGAAGACAGCGCTTTCGTGCAAGGTTTCAGTTTTCCCGAAAACCGCTATGTCGTAAGATGCTTGGACACCAAAGCTACGGACATCAATACCATGGGACTGCACTCGCGCGGTTCCGGTTGGACGGAGTTCAACGAGCATTACGCCTTCCCCGTGGCGCCCGAAGGGGTGGCCGACACGCTCCAGTACCAGATGGAAAAGGTAGAGGACATGTTGGTGGACGAAGGGGCTTTGGAATTGGCCTTCGAAGGGCAACGTTTCTACGACCTGATGCGGGTGGCCCTGCGGCGCAATGATCCCGCTTATCTGGCAGAAAAGATATATGCCCGCCGGGGAGAAGACCGGAGAGGGGAGATGCGTTCGCTCATCAAAGCGCAACTGGTCGACAAGCATTCATGGTATTTGAGTTGGAGGGGACAAATCGGATACTAAGATTGTCAAAGAGTAACCTGCAAGGCGGAAAAGGACTGTGTTGCCTTTTCCGCCTCGTTTTTGCCTTTAATGCGATTTTGTTTTGATTTTTCTTTCCGAAAAGTACTCTCGGGCAGCTCATTCAAGAGGTTGTGTTTCCAATCTCAGGAGAACGGAAAATCAATCTCCTGAGATTGATTTTTCAATCGGCTGCAAGTGATTTTTCAGTCTGCGGAGAAAAATAGTACATCTCTATCGCCTTTATAATTTGCTGATATGAAGTTGGTTGTGTGTGTGCTTGTGATGGAGGTGTTTTGTTTCCAATGTTTCAGGTGGATTCTCTTTTGATGTACATGTTTTTGATATGGGATATCTTTATGTCGTATGTTGTTTTCATTGGCTCACAAAAGTGGGATAGGGGATGCAAGCAAACGAAAAAAGGAGCAGAACGTCATGTTCTGCTCCTCCTGTCATTTATAAGAGTTCATCGTTGGGTCATTTCACGATGGTTTTCTTTGTCACGGTCGTACCGTCTTCCATCGTCTGGCGTAGGATGTTCACGCCCTTCTGCAAGCGCGGTAACTTGATGCCGTCCACGCTGTAGATTTCTTCTGACTTCACTTTGCCCGTGGCGAGGGTTTCGTCGATAGATTCTCCGTTGTCGAGCGACACGCAGGTCAGGCGCACGTTGTCGAACTTACACCAACCGCAGTTGTTCCAACCTTCTGGAGCGGCCGTCCTCTTGTAGGTGTATTCCCAGTGTCCGTCGGTGCGTATGCCCAATTTCAAAGGTTCGTTGGCAGAGAGGTGCACTACGACTTCAAGGGTGTTAAGCGGACCTTTGTCCCCCATGTCGCCATTGTTCTTGCAATCTACTTCATCATATCCGCCGAACGTGCGTTCCACTTCGTAGGGATGCCCTTCCTCAAGTTGGTCGAGGTCGTATTCATCTTCCCAACCGTAATACATGGCTGCGTTGTTCACAAACAGGCGCTGTCCGGCCAGGCGGTAGTCGTCATTGTCGTTAGGTACGACCATGTCTACTGTTACTTTGTAGTAACCGGCAGGCAGGCCTTCTACGGTCTGGTACATATATACGTCGGGGAAGTCGCCGGACTGGAGGCAGAATCCATA
>OHRU01000460.1_pt1 | contig 16061 bp, 19 predicted proteins | sample 1578491 | NCBI WGS metagenome assembly OHRU01 (sample SAMEA3879565, study PRJEB24766) | human gut metagenome | biome: human-associated habitat; feature: feces | place: USA | collected 1985/1987 | reverse complement strand
CCGCTTGCGCGTTTCAGAAATGCTTTTTTAGAACAGGTTCTTCTCCGTGGCCTTGTCGAAGAAGTGCATCAGCTCGGGCTTGAAGCTGTACTTCACGGGCTTGTGGCTGCCGTGGACAGCGTCGAGGTCGATGTCGGTCGTCGGGACGACGATGACGACGTCCTTGCCGTTGGAGTTGACGTGCAGATGCAGCTCGGAGCCCATCAGTTCGGAGACGTCGACCATGGCGTCGATGCCGTCCTGAGACAGGTGGATATGGACCGGGCGGACACCGGCGATGATGTCGACGGGCACCTTGTCCATCTTCTTGAGCGCTTCCTGCTTGTCGGCGGGCAGCTCGAAATCCTTGCCCTGCACGGTCGCGACGTACTTGTCGCCCTTCTTGGACAGCGTTGCGTCAAAGAAGTTCATCTGCGGCGTGCCGATGAAGCCGGCGACGAAGAGGTTTGCCGGATGGTTGAAGACCTCCTGCGGCGTGCCGATCTGCTGGATGAAGCCGTCGCGCATGATGACGATGCGGTCGCCCAGGGTCATGGCCTCGACCTGGTCGTGGGTGACGTAGATGAAGGTGGTGTCGATCTTCTCGCGCAGCTTGATGATCTCAGCGCGCATCTGGTTACGCAGCTTGGCGTCGAGGTTGGACAGCGGCTCGTCCATCAGGAAGACCTTCGGGTTGCGGACGATGGCGCGGCCGATGGCGACACGCTGGCGCTGGCCGCCGGACAGAGCCTTCGGCTTACGGTTGAGGTACTGGGTGATATCGAGGATCTCAGCGGCCTCACGGACCTTGCGGTCGATCTCCGCCTTCGGGGTCTTCTTCAGCTTCAGGGAGAAGGCCATGTTATCATAAACGGTCATGTGGGGATACAGAGCGTAGTTCTGGAAGACCATGGCGATGTCGCGGTCCTTCGGGGCCACGTCGTTCATGAGCTTGCCGTCGATGTACAGCTCGCCCTCGGAGATCTCTTCCAGACCTGCGACCATGCGCAGCGTCGTGGACTTGCCGCAGCCGGACGGGCCGACGAGAACGATGAATTCCTTATCGGCGATGTCGAGGTTGAACTCCTGTACGGCGACGACGCCCTTGTCGGTGATCTGAAGGTTGACCTTCTTCTCCTCGGCAGGCTCTTCGCCCTTCTTCTTTTTCTTGCTCTTCTTTTCTTCGCCACTGACGAACGGGTAGATTTTCTTGACGTTTACGAGTTTTACTTCTGCCATACTGTTTGGACTCTGACTGCGCTGCCTCCGCACCGCATTCTCACGACCGCCGGGCTTGGCGGACGCATTGCGGCATGTCTCCACAATGCCGCACCGGGAGCCTCCCGGATAAAAAATCCTCCTTATTATTGCCGCAGGGCACCATAAGTGTGGATTGGTACACCACGACTAAGATACAGATATTATATCAGATTGCTCCGGTAAAGTCATTTGTCGCTTTTGCTGAAATTTTACGCAGAAACACGGCAGAACGCACAAATCAGCTCCCCCGTTTACTTTTTCCCCAGCCCCTGATACAATAGAGAAAGCATACACATGGGAGGGATGGCGCATGAAGCAGACGACGCTCTGCTATCTTGAGCGCGATGGACAGTATCTGATGCTCCACCGCGTAAAAAAGGAGCACGACGAAAATCACGACAAATGGATCGGCGTCGGCGGAAAATTTGAGGATAAGGAAAGCCCGGAGGACTGCGTCCGCCGCGAGGTGCTGGAGGAAACGGGGCTGACGCTCACGCAGTACCGCTACTGCGGGCTTGTGACCTTCGTCTCCGACGTCTACCCGACCGAGTATATGCACCTGTTCCACGCCACGGGCTTCACCGGCACGCCGAAGGACTGCGACGAGGGTGAGCTGGCCTGGATCGGCAAGCGGAAGCTCGCCGCCCTGCAGCAGTGGGAGGGCGACCGGATCTTCCTGCGGCTCATGGACGAGCACGTGCCGTTTTTCTCGCTGAAGCTGGTCTACGCGGGCGATACGCTCACAGAGGCCGTTTTGAACGGGCAACGGCTGGAGCAGTCTTAAGGTATCAGGTATTTCCCGGCGTCCTGCTCAAGCTGCTTCCACACCGGGTATTCCGTACCGGTTTCATCGAAGAAGCACTTCAGATCGCGGTTCAGCGCGCAGGCTTCTGTAAAGCTGCCGCAAGGCAGTTTATGGAAAAACATTTTTGGGAGAAATTGCTGAATTGTAAGCGAAGAGTATTGAAAAATCGGTTGCTCTGGATTATAATAGCTACAACATATTGTGGTGGAGAGCGGCTGAGCGCCGGACTTCAGACACAAATGAACGACAAGGAAGGAGAAACTTTCATGAGCAAGAAAACAAGATGCCGCGTGCTGAGTCTGCTGCTGGCGCTCGTCATGGTTCTTGGCATGGTTCCGATGGCTTCGGCCTCCTCGGCATACAATGTCAAGCTGACCCCGACGACTCCGGATGAGAGCAAGCTGAGCACCGCCATTCAGCAGAACAAATTCAAGCTGCAGAATGGTGAAGAGGCCTACGCGGACAGCGATACCGTCCGCGCGATCGTTATTTTTGAGGGCGAGGGCGCTGTCCCCGCAGCGCTGAAGAGCACCGGCGTCGCTACGCAGCGCGCTGTCGCAGCCGCGTCGAAGACCCTCACGGCGCAGCACAGCCGCATTAAGACTGCGATCCAGTCCAAGGCTGTCAGCTATGACGTCAAGTACGAGTACACCACGCTGTTCAACGGTATGTCCGCAGACGTCAAGTTCGGCGACCTTGAGAAGCTGGCCAGCACGGCAGGCGTCAAGGAGGTCTATCTGGCCAACTATTACGACGAGCCCGTCGTCATGCCCAGCATGGATTCGGCCAACGACATGACCAACATCACCAAGGTTCGCGGTTATGACACCGGCAAGGGCACCGTCATTGCGGTCATCGATACCGGCATCACCCCGGGCCACGAGGCGTTCACAGCGTATGACAGTATGCTGAACAAGGCTGCCATCAGCAAGGAACAGGCCGAGGCCGCGATTGAAAAGCTTGGCCGCGGCAAATATCTGTCGGCAAAGGTTCCGTTCTCCTATGACTATTATGACAAGGACAACGACGCGACCGACGACGTCAGCGGTCACGGCACGCACGTCTCCGGCATCGCAGCCGGCTGCGTCCTGTCGGATGACGGCGGCTATGAATTTGCTGGTTCTGCGCCCGGCGCGCAGATCCTTGCACTGAAGGTCTTCTCCTCCGACGCAACGAAGGGAGGCACCTCCAGCGACGTTTATCTCGCAGCCCTTGAAGACGCCTACACATTGGGTGCGGACGTCATCAATATGTCCCTCGGCGCACAGAACGGCTTCGTCTATGACGGCAGCGAGGAAAAAGTCCTGAACGGCATCTTCACCACGCTGGACGACGCGGGCGTCATCTGCTGCATCGCAGCGGGCAACGAAGGCTCCATGGCAGACGGCGAGAGCATCACCGGCGTTCCTGCCGGCTATGTCACGTCCGACTATGCGGACTACGGCGTTGTCGGTTCCCCGTCCACCTATGACGGCAACCTGTCTGTTGCGTCTGTTGACAACGCGAAGTACGCCTCTCCGGCGATTGAAGTTGACGGCACTCAGATCGGCTACAGCGATACGGTCAACGCTTATAATACGCTGGCTGGCAAGACGTATGACTTTGTCCTGGTTCCCGGCAATGGCGAAACGTCCGACTATGCGGGCATCGACGTTACCGGCAAGGTCGCAGTCATCAAGCGCGGCAGCATTTCCTTCGTTGACAAGGTCAACAATGCGGATGCAAAGGGTGCAGTTGCTGCAATCGTTTATAACAACGAATCCGGCATCATCAACATGGCGCTGGACGGCACGAAGCTTCCCGCTGTTTCCGTTTCCGGCGAGGACGCATCCAAGCTGCTTAACGCAAAGGAACAGAAGGTCACATTCCTCGCGGAGATGGCCTCTGTTGACAACCCCACCGGCTGGCAGTCTTCGTCCTTCAGCTCCTGGGGCCCCACCCCGTCCCTGACGCTCAAGCCGCAGATCTCCGGCGTCGGCGGCAGCGTTCTGTCTGCACAGAACGACACGACGGACGGTTATCAGGTCATGTCCGGTACCTCCATGGCGACGCCGGATGTCGCGGGTGTTACTGCGACCATCCTGAGTTATCTGAAGAGCGAATCGAAGTACAAGGATCTGAGCAAGAAGGAACTGGCTGACATGGCAGAGGCTCTGTTGGCGTCCTCCGCGCAGACGGTTATTCCCAACAACTACACCTTCAGTCCGAGAAAGCAGGGCGCTGGTCTGGTCGATGCTTTCCATGCCGAGCAGCTTGTTCTCGGTGGTGCAAAGGCGTATATCACCAACCCGATCGCCAACATCGGCGACAACCCCTCCAAGGACGGCCACTTCCAGATCCGCTACACCGTCAAGGATCTGAGAAACGAGTTCCCGGGCTGGGATCTCGAAAAGGGCGGCAAGGAATTCAACATTTCGTGGAAGTTCTGCTTCGATGAGCCCGTAGCAGATGAGGAAGGCAACTACTACAACGCACTGACGACGCTCGGTCTGACAGAGGACGAGGTCACTGTTACCACTAACTATGAAGACGACGTTCTCGTCATCGGCCCCGGCCAGACGGCAGAAGTCGTGATCGACGTACAGCTGACGGATGATTTCATGGCCGATATCGACGCCATCTATCCGAACGGCGCGTACATCGAGGGCTACATCAACTTCACGAGTCCCGCTGCAACCTATGACCCGACCGCCTGCTTCCATGGCACGTTCATGGGCTTCTATGGCGACTGGGCACAGGCTCCCGTCATGGAACAGCTTGACTGGATCGACGTTATGACCGACAACACTGACGTCACCTGCAACACCTGGCCGAATCTGGCCTATCTGGCTGCGATCAGAGGCAACTCCATCACCAGCAGCTCTCTGGCCGGTACGAACCCGTTCGACTCGGAGCTGGATCTCCCGTTCGATGCGGACAGAATCGCAGTTTCCAGCCCAGATGCCGCATATGCGCTCGAGCGGACGCTGTTCATGCAGCCGATGACGCTCCGCAATGCCCGTCACCTGATCATGGTTGTCTCCAACCGTGAAACCGGCGAGGTCTACTATGTGGACGACACCGAATATCTGCCGAAGGCCATCTATGACACGGATAACGGCTGGACAGCCACCGGCTCGTTCCTGTGGGACGGCACCGATCTGGACGGCAACGCAGTTCCGAACGACACCAAGGTCGACGTCAACTACTATGCCAACATTGCTTACGGCGCAGACGAGCTCGGCGCGCTGACCAACGGCGGCACGGATTACAGCAAGCTCAAGACGCAGGGCAAGAAGTATCTGGAGTGGAACTATGTCTGCACAGTCGACTCCGAGGCTCCGAAGGCACTCACGGCAAGCTATGACCCGGATACCAAGGAACTGACTGTTAAGGTCAAGGACAACCAGTATCTGGCCTATGTCGAGCTTGACACCTATCCCGATCTCACTGTGGGAGACGACGCGATCTTTGCAGAGAAAGCTGCCGGCACTGCGTCCACAGTTACGCTGGATGCTTCGAGCGTCACGAACGGCATTGCAGTTCTCTATCTGTTCGATTATGCGACCAACTACACCGCATACGTTGTTGATCTGGACGCTGCTTCCGACGGTGAGCTCACCAACTGCACCGTGACGCTGCAGTCCTACAATGCAGATAAGGGTCTTGTTAAGGAAGCCTACACCGAAGACTTCGCTGCCAAGGACGTCGTTGAGGTCTGGTCCGGCGAAGAGGTCACCGCACAGGCACAGCCTGCCGAGGGCGAGGAGTTCTACGCATGGATGCAGAACGGCAAGATCGTCTCCACGGATGCGGACTACACCTTCACGGCTGTTTCCGACGTGACGCTGACGGCAGTCTTTGATCCGATCTATACCGTTTCCTTCGATTCTGACGGCGGCACGCCGGTCGAATCGCAGCTGGTTATCCGCGGTGAGACTGCCTCCAACCCCGGCGAGCCCACGCGCAGTCTGTACACGTTCAAAGGCTGGTATCTGGACGGCACGCTCTATGATTTCAGCAAGCCCGTTCTGTCCGACCTGACGCTGACCGCAAAGTGGAAGCTCATCAACGAGCCGATCGACCCCATCCTCCCGGCACTGATCCCCGCCATGAAGACCCCGACGACCGGCAGATTCCCGTTCACCGACGTGACCACGGGCGACTGGTTCTATGACGCAGTCAAGGGCGCCTGGGAGAACGGTCTGATCAATGGCGTGACTGCCACGACCTATCAGCCGAAGGGCACGCTGACCGTCGCTGAAGCCATCAAGCTGGCCTCCGCGCTGCATCAGATGATCAAGGACGGCAAGGTCACGCTGACCAACGGCAGAGGCTACTGGTACGAAACCTACGTCAACTACGGCGTCCGCGAGGGCATCCTTGACGAGAGCTACCAGAAGCTCAGCTACGAGCAGATGACCAAGCCTGTTTCCCGCAGCGAGTTTGTCCACATCTTCTTCAAGGCTGTAGGCAGCTACAAGACGATCAACTCTGTCGCGGACAACAGCATCCCCGACGTGAAGACGACGGACAGCTACGGCGATGAGATCTACACGTTCTATCGTGCAGGCATCCTCACCGGCTCCGATGCCGCCGGCACGTTCCATCCGGCCAGCACCATCGTCCGCAGCGAAGCTGCCGCGATCCTCGTCCGGATGTACGACGCATCCTACCGCGTCAACATCACGCTGAAATAATTCCCCGCACAAAAGGGGCGCTTCCCACCCGGGAAGCGCCCCTTTTTTCAGTTGTAATCAAGAAAGCTGCTTTGCCGCACACAAGGCAGTTATTTGATGCACGTGTGCTTTTTGTAGCCGTATTCCTCCGCTTCTTCGGCGGAATTGAAGTAAATGCGGTTCTCCTCGCCGGGGAGCTTGGCGCAGCTTGCGCTGTGGACGATCATGGAATTGCGGTTGCCGACGAACGGCGCGTCTTTCCCGGCCGCCGGTTCGCGGCTGGTGGGGTCTGTTGTGATGGACAGCGTTTCCCCGTCGGAGACGATGATGATCTCGCCCTGTGTGTCGGTACGGTAAATTTCCGCGTTCAGTGCCTCCAGTCGCGCCAGCACGTCCGCACCGGGATGACCATAGTCGTTATCCGCTCCAACGCTGATCACCGCCACAGAGGGCTGCACAGCCGTCAGGAACGCCTTGGACGAGCTGGTCGGGCTGCCGTGGTGCCCGACCTTCAGAACGTCCGCACGCACATCCGCGCTGGATTCCAGCAGGTCGCCCTCGGCCTTCTGCTCCATATCGCCGGTAAACAGGAAGCTCGTCCCGCCGTAATCGACGCGCAGGACAAGGCTGCCGTTATTGGGATCGGAATATTCCTGCACCGGCCCGATGACCGTCACCGCTGCGCTGCCGAGACTCCAGTGCGTGCCGGTCTGCGGCACCTCGATCTGCCTGCCCTGCTCTTCCGTATACTTGACCACGTTGGAGAAAACCTTCGTCGTATACTCTGTGACACTGGAATAGACGTGCTCCACCGGGTATTTTGCCAGCACGGCGGCCAGTCCCCCGCAGTGATCCTCGTCCGGGTGCGTATTGACCACATAGGTCAGCTCCGTCACGTCCAGCCGGTTCAGACGGGACACCAGAAACTGCCCCTCCTCGACCGGCCCGCCGTCGATGAGCATCGTGTCCTCTCCGCAGGAGAGCAGGATACTGTCTCCCTGTCCGACGTCGAGAAAACGCACCGTCAGCGTCTCATCAGACGGCACCTTCTGCGCTGTGGTGGTCGATTCTGAGGTCTGCGAATCGGATAACCACTGGAAGCCTCGCCCCAGCGCCTCCCCGCCGAACCAGATGGCCAGCACCGCCAATAAGAGCACGGGCGTCAGCCACCATGGGAGCTTCTGCTGATTTTTCTTTTTCCTGTTTTCAGCCATACCGTGTGCCTCCGATCTCTTTTCTCTATTCTACACCATAAATCAGCCCTTTTCCAGCGCAAAAAAAGAACCCCCTCGGTTTGAAGCCGAAGGGGATACTCTTTTTTCAGGGACCGAATCAGACCAATTCGATGACGGCCATCTCGGCTGCGTCGCCGCGGCGGGGTCCGATGCGGGTCACGCGGGTGTAGCCGCCGTTGCGCTCAGCGTACTTCGGAGCGATCTCCTCGAACAGCTTGTGCGCGACGTCTTCCTTGGTGATATAAGACAGAGCCTTGCGGTAGTTGGCCAGACCCTTCTTCTTGCCAAGGGTAATCATCTTCTCGACGACAGGCTGGACTTCCTTCGCGCGGGTAAAGGTCGTCTCCATCTTGCCGTTTTCGAGCAGGTATGTGGTCATAGCCCGGAGCATCGCCTTGCGCTGGTCGCTGGTTCTGCCGAGCTTTCTGGTACCAAACATAGGGTTACTTCCTCCTTCTTTGAAAGGTTATCGCTTAATTATTAGAGTTTGCGGAATCGTCGCTTGCCAGACTCAGGCCCATCATCGCGAGCTTGTTCTGAACCTCTTCGAGCGACTTCCGGCCCATGTTGCGTACCTTCATCATGTCCTCGCCGGTTCTGGAGATCAGATCCTCGACGTTGTTGATGTTGGCGCGCTTGAGGCAGTTAAAGCTGCGTACAGACAGATCAAGCTCTTCGATGGTCATTTCGAGGACCTTATCACGCTGCGTCTCGCTCTTTTCGACGACGGTCGGGCGGTTGCCGACTGCGTCGGACAGGTCGGTGAACAGTGTGAAGTGGTCGCAGAGAATCTTTGCACCGAGAGACACCGCATCACGTGCGGTGATAGTCTTGTCCGTCCACACCTCGATGGTCAGCTTGTCAAAGTCGGTCTGATTGCCCACACGGGTATTCTCGATCGAGTAGTTGACCTTCAGGACGGGTGTGTAGATAGAATCAACGGGGATGGTCCCGATTGCGGTTTGGGCCGTTTTATTCTTGTCCGCAGATACATAGCCCCTGCCGTGATCGAAGGTAAGCTCCATGGAGAGCGCACCGTCAGGTCCAAGGGTGGCTATGGGCTGCTCCGGATTGAGGATCTCGACCTCGGCGTCTGCCTTGATGTCGCCTGCGGTGACAATGCCTTCGCCGACGGCCTCAATGTAGACGGTCTTGGGCTCGGCGGAGTGGAGACGGGCGATGATGCTCTTAACGTTAAGAACGATCTCGGTCACATCTTCCTTAACACCGGGGATGGTCGAAAACTCATGCTGCACGCCTGCGATTTTGATCGAGGTGGCGGCGGTACCGGGGAGTGAGGACAATAAGACCCTGCGCAGAGAGTTACCAAGTGTCGTGCCGTAGCCGCGCTCCAGCGGCTCGATAATGTACTTGCCATAGGAGCTGTCTGTCGGAGTTTCAATGCACTCTATACGCGGCTTTTCTATTTCGATCATATTAAATATAACCCTCCTTATTAAGTTCGGCGCATGATTTGCGCCCTGAGTTTTGTCAGCTTACCAATTGAGGGTATCTGTATTACTTGGAGTACAACTCGACGATGAGGCGCTCCTCGATAGGGAGGTCGATGTCATCGCGTGCGGGCACTGCGACGACCTTTGCGATCATGTTGTTTGCGTCGTACTCAAGCCACTTGGGTGCGGGACGGGAGCTGTTTGCCTCAACATTGGCCTTGATCTTATCAAGACCGCGGCTGCTCTCTTTCAGAGTAATGACCATGCCGGGCTTTACCTGATAGCTGGGGATGTTGACCTTGCGGCCGTTTACGGTGAAGTGGCCGTGGCTGACCATCTGACGTGCTTCGGCGCGGCTCATTGCAAAGCCGAGGCGGTACACGACGTTGTCCAGGCGGCACTCGAGGATGCTCAGGAGGTTTTCGCCGGTCTTGCCGGGACGGCGCTCTGCCATCTCATAGTAGCTGCGGAACTGACTCTCAAGAACGCCGTAGTATCTCTTTGCCTTCTGCTTCTCGCGAAGCTGCATACCGTACTCGGAGCTCTTGCTGCGGCCCTGGCCGTGCTGGCCGGGTGCATAGGATCTGTTCTCAAGCGCGCACTTTGTGTAGCAGCGGTCGCCCTTAAGGAAGAGCTTCTGACCTTCTCTGCGGCACAGGCGGCAGACTGCTTCAGTATATCTTGCCATTTGTCTTTCCCTCCTTCAATTAGACACGACGACGCTTCGGAGGACGGCAGCCATTGTGAGGAATGGGGGTAACGTCCTTGATCATCGTTACTTCAAGACCTGCCGTCTGCAGAGCGCGGATAGCCGCCTCTCTGCCCGAGCCGGGGCCCTTGACGAATACTTCGACGGTCTTCAGACCATGCTCCATAGCTGCCTTTGCGGCAGTTTCCGCTGCGGTCTGAGCTGCGAAGGGGGTAGACTTTCTGCTGCCACGGAAGCCCATGCCGCCGGCAGATGCCCAGGAGATCGCGTTGCCCTGGGTGTCGGTGATGGTGACCATGGTGTTATTGAAGGAAGAGCTGATATGAACCTGGCCCTTTTCAATGTTCTTGCGCTCACGACGGCGCTTGACTACTTTCTTAACAGCCTTTGCCATTTACATATCCCTCCTTACTTCTTCTTATTCGCAATGGTCTTCTTCGGACCCTTGCGGGTACGGGCATTGGTCTTGGTTCTCTGGCCATGAACGGGCAGACCACGGCGATGACGGACGCCGCGATAGCAGCCGATCTCCGTCAGGCGCTTGATGTTCAGTGCAACCTCACGGCGGAGGTCGCCCTCGATGGTGAAGTGCTTGTCGATCACTTCACGAAGTGCGGATTCCTGATCCTCGGTCAGATCCTTGACGCGGATATCCGGGTTGATCTGGGCCATTTCCAGGATCTTCTTAGCGCTTGTTCTGCCAATACCGTAGATGTAGGTCAAACCGATCTCGATTCGCTTCTCACGGGGCAGGTCAATACCAGCAATACGTGCCATACTATTCAGAGCACCTCCTATTAACCTTGTCTCTGCTTATGCTTCGGGTTTTCGCAAATAACCATAACACGGCCCTTGCGCTTGATGATCTTGCATTTTTCGCACATGGGCTTCACGGACGGTCTTACTTTCATACTGTTAACCTCCATTGAGACCTCAAGTCTCTATTTACTTCTCCATGTGATCCTTCCTCTGGTCAGATCGTACGGCGACATTTGCACCGTGACCTTATCACCGGGCAGGATCTTGATAAAGTTCATCCGGAGCTTGCCGGAAATGTGTGCCAGAATGGTGTGCCCGCCGCCGATATCGACGGAGAACATGGCATTCGGCAGTGCATCAGTTACGATGCCCTCAAGTTCGATTACGTCGTCTTTTGCCAAGATCAATTAACCCCCTTGGTTTTGACTTTGTTTTTGGCCGAAGCTGGCCAATTCTTTTCGTAATTCGCTATTGAGTACCTTCTCGCCGTTGCGAATTTTCTCGGCGATTCGTGACTCCGTCCGAGGTATCTGTTCAATATGCTTGCGCTTTTTGCGCTTTGGCTTCTCCAGCCTGCGGCTCTTGCCGTCGGCCAGCAGCAGGTACTCCCCTTCTGTTTCCAGAATGAAGAAGTATTTTCCCTGCTCTCTGCCGGCAGTTGCCTGAACAAGATTCGCAATGTCCATGGCGTCCTCTTACGGTGCGGGAGCCGTCAGAATTTCGGGCTCTCCGGCGGTGATGAGGATCGTGTTCTCGTAGTGTGCCGCGTATTTGCCGTCACGGGTCTTGACGGTCCAGCCGTCGCTCATCTGGCGAATGGCTGCGGTTCCCGCGTTCACCATTGGTTCGACGGCGATCGTCATGCCGCGCAGCAGCTTCGGCCCGTGGCCCGGCGCCCCGAAGTTGGGGATCTCGGGCGCTTCGTGCATGTTTCTGCCGATACCATGACCAACATACTCACGCACGACGGAGAAGCCGTTCGTCTCCACATACGCCTGTACGGCGTGGGAGATGTCGGAGATGCGGTTGCCCTCGCGGGCCTGCGCGATCCCCTCAAAGAAGCTCTGACGAGTCACGTCGATCAGCCGCTGTGCCTCTTCGGAAATGGTTCCGCAGGCGTAGGTGGCCGCGCAGTCGCCGTGGAAGCCGCCGATGAACGCGCCCACGTCCACGCTGACGATATCGCCCTCCTGCAGCACCCGTTTGCCGGGGATGCCGTGGATGATCTCGTCATTGACGGAGACGCATACGCTGGCGGGATAGCCGTTATAGTGCAGGAACGACGGGATCGCCCCCTGCTCGGTGATGAACCTGTGGACTGCCTTGTCAATTTGTTGGGTTGTTACGCCGGGTTTTACCATATCCCGTGCCACAGCACGGGCAGCCGCGGTAATCTTTCCCGCCCGGCGCATCAGTTCGATCTCGTGCGCGGATTTCAGCGTGATCATTCGATCACTCCCAATTCACGCAGGATCGCCTGCGTGGTCCCAGCCACGGTGGGCTGGTCCTCCACAGTTTTCAGAATCCCACGGGCCTCGTAGAAACCCTTCAGGGGCTCTGTCTCTTTATGATAAACCGCCAAACGGTCCCGGACCGTGTTGGGGTCATCATCCTTGCGCTGCACGAGCTTGCCGCCGCACACATCGCACACACCCTCCTTTTTCGGGGGGATGTTCACGACGTGGTAGCTGGCGCCGCAGCTCTCGCAGACACGGCGGCCACCCATACGAGCCACGATCTTTTCATCGGGGATCTCGATGGCCACCACGGCGTCGAAGCTGATGCCGGCCTGCTCCATGGCCTCGGCCTGGGCGATGGTGCGGGGCACCCCGTCCAGAATGTAGCCGTTGGCGCAGTCGGACTCCTGCAGACGCTCCTGGATGATGCCGATGATGACTTCATCGGGCACCAGGCGGCCGGCGTCCATGTACTCCTTGGCACGAAGGCCGGTGGGCGTACCGTTTTTGACGGCGGCGCGGAGGATGTTGCCGGTGGAAATGGTGGGCACGTTGAGCTTTTTCTTGAGAATATCCGCCTGGGTGCCCTTCCCGGCACCCGGAGCGCCTAAAAGGATCAGTTTCATATTGCACACCTCGATTATTCCAGGAAGCCCTTATACTGACGCATCAGCATCTGGGACTCCAGAGCCTGGACGGTCTCCAGCGCCACACCGACCACGATGATGACGGAGGTGCCGCCGATGGACAGAGCCGCGACATTGACGATCTTGCCAATGATCAGAGGCAGAATAGCCACGATGCCCAGATACACAGCGCCGAAGAGCGTGACCTTATTGAGGACCTTCTGAATGAACGCAGCGGTGGGGTTGCCCGGACGGAAGCCGGGAATGAAGCCGCCGTTCTTCTTCAGGTTGTTGGAGATCTCCACGGGGTTGAACTGGATGGTGGCGTAGAAGTAGCTGAAAGCGATGATCATCAGGAAGTAGAAGATCATGTACAGCACGGACTTGGTGTCGATGGCGTTGAGGAAGCCATACCAGAAGGTGCCCTCCTTCGGCTGCTTGCAGAAAGCGGCGATGGTGGAGGGAATCATGGCGATGGACTGGGCGAAGATGATGGGCAGAACGCCGGACATGTTCACCTTCATGGGCAGGGTGGAGGACTGGCCGCCGTACATCTTGCGGCCAACCTGACGCTTGGCGTACTGCACGGGGATGCGGCGCTCGGCACCGTTGACCCAGGTGATCAGCACGATCAGCAGCAGGATGCCCACGATGACCAGCAGAGCCATCCACCACTTCAGGGTGCCGGCCCGGAAGCCGTCGACCATCTGGGACACCATAGTGGGAACGCGGGACAGGATGCCCGCAAACAGGATAATGGAAATGCCGTTGCCGATACCGAACTCGGTGATCTGCTCGCCCATCCACATCACGAAGGAGGAGCCGGCGATGAAGGAAACGGTGATGACCAGAGCGGCCCACACAGACGTGCTGTTGAGGATGCCGTAGTTCTTCATCAGGAAGAAGTAGCCGATACCCTGAATGATGGCGATGGCCACCGTGGCGTAGCGGGTGATGGACTGGATCTTCTTCTTGCCTTCCTCGCCGCCCTCCTGCGCCATACGGCCCAGGGAGGGGATCGCGATGGTCAGCAGCTGGATGATGATGGAGCTGTTGATATAGGGCTGGACGCCCAGGGCAAAGATGGTGGCCTGGGCAAAGGCGCCGCCGGACATGACGTTGTACAGGCTCAGCACGGTGGTGCTCAGCTGGTCCATGTAGGTGCCCAGCAGGCCGGTGTTCACATAGGGAACGGGAATGGCATTGCCAATGCGGAAGATCAGCAGAATCAGCGCGGTGAAGATGATCTTCTTGCGCAGCTCGGGGATGCCCCAAGCCTTTTTAATGGTCTGGATCAACTTAGATCACCTCTGCCTTTCCTCCAGCAGCCTCGATTGCGTCTTTGGCAGACTGGGAGAAAGCAGCGGCCTGTACGGTCACCTTCTTGGTAACATTGCCGTTACCCAGAACCTTGTAGCCGTATTCACACTTGCTCAGGATTCCCTTGGCAAGCAGGGCCTCTGCGGTGACGATGTCGCCGTCCTCAAACTTGTTGAGAGCGGTCAGGTTGATGATCTCCAGGGGTTTGGCAAAAATGTTGTTGAAGCCACGCTTGGGGATACGGCGTGTCAGAGGCATCTGGCCGCCTTCGAACCCGATGCGGGTACCGCCGCCGGAGCGGGCCTTCTGGCCCTTATGGCCGCGGCCGGCAGTCTTGCCGTTACCGGAGCCGGCGCCGCGGCCCTTGCGGTAAGCTTCCCTGACGGAGCCAGTGGCGGGAGACAGTTCGTTGAGTTTCATCCTCTCGCACCTCCTTATTCTACTTCGGTGACCTGGAGCAGATAGCCGATCTTGGCGATCTTGCCCCGGGTCTGGGCATTGTCGGGCTGAACGGTGGTGTCACCGATCTTGCGCAGGCCCATGGACTTGGCAGTGGCAATGTGCTTTTCCAGTCTGCCGTTGAGGCTCTTGACGAGCTTGATGTTCAGATTAGCCATTGTTCACGCCTCCTTAGCCCACGATCTCGTCGACGCTCTTGCCGCGGGTGCGGGCGACCTCTTCCGGGGTGCGCAGAGCCTTCAGGCCCTCGAAGGTGGCGGCGACAACGTTGACAGCGGTATTGGAGCGCAGGCACTTGGTACGGATATCCTTCACGCCGGCAGCTTCCATGATGATACGCACAGGACCACCAGCGATCACGCCGGTACCGGGGGCGGCGGGCTTCATCAGCACGCGGCCTGCACCGGCCTCGCCGATGATCTCGTGGGGGATGGTGCTGCCGGACAGGGAGATGGTGATCATGTTCTTCTTGGCGTCCTCGATGCCCTTGCGGATCGCCTCGGGCACCTCAGCGGCCTTGCCAAGGCCGAAGCCGACCTTGCCCTTGCCGTCGCCGACGACCATCAGCGCGGAGAACTTCATGACACGGCCGCCCTTGACGGTCTTGGAAACGCGGTTCAGGTAAACGACCTTTTCGATCATTTCCGGGCCATTGTCTTCCTTGGGTGCGCGATCTCTATTGTAAGCCATTGTTCATCCTCCTCCGATTAGAATTCCAGGCCGCCTTCACGGGCGCCTTCGGCAAGCTCTGCCACACGACCATGGTAGATATAACCGCCACGATCGAACACGACAGTGTCGATGCCCTTTGCCTTGGCGCGTTCTGCAACCAGCTTGCCGACCTTGCGGGCAGCTCCCTTGTTGCCGGTGGCGCCTTCGAAATCCTTCTCATTGGAAGCGGCGGCAGCGAGCGTAACGCCGCTCACGTCGTCAATGATCTGTGCGTAGATGTTGGCGTTGCTGCGGTAGACGTTCAGGCGGGGCCGTTCGGGCGTGCCGGAGATCTTGCCGCGGACTCTCGCGTGGCGCTGCTTGCGCTGCTGCTGGTATCCATGAGCATATACCGTTCTCCGGCCGTTGCACTGATGCCTGACGTTACGCCCAAGCCTCTGCGCAGCAAAGCCAATGCCATAATCAATCTTATGGGCGCGCTTGGCGGCGTATACACACTGGCCATGACAAGCTTTCTTGTCAAGGGCTCTGCGGTGGACGACCCCAGTTACCTGCCGCTTTTCATAGCTGTCGCGGCGCTTATGGCTATATCGGTAACCGCCCTCGCCCTTTCCGTCAACGAAAAGAAGCTCAAAGCCGAGGCCGACATAATAAATGACAGGATCGAT
>OHRU01000457.1_pt1 | contig 16120 bp, 13 predicted proteins | sample 1578491 | NCBI WGS metagenome assembly OHRU01 (sample SAMEA3879565, study PRJEB24766) | human gut metagenome | biome: human-associated habitat; feature: feces | place: USA | collected 1985/1987 | reverse complement strand
CCACGATGAATCTGCCGATAATCCGCTGTTTATAAATTTTTACTGGATATTTGCGGAGAAAAAGGTACCAGAGCTTACGCTCATGGGGTGTCATCTCCCTGCGAAGTCGCCGGGCATTTTCTAATTGGGTGTTGTCTTTTGGTATAGTCATTGGTTGCCCTCTCCGTCCTCGCTGCGCTCGGCCACCTCTCCCACAGGGAGAGGCAAGGGATACCCACGCCGTACACCGAAAGGTGCATAGAAGTGCACGATTTATTTGTCCATCTGCTGCAATAACTGCCCTTGAACGATCGTCAGGTAAACACCGCATGGCTGCGGGGACTGAAACTGTTTTACGACCACCCCGGCCCTCGCACTGGGAGCTTTTGTTATTCGTGCAGCAGGCCCATATGAACCATGGCCCGGTACAGTCCGTCCTCCCGCAGGGGCGCGGTGACGTATTCCGCCTGGGCCTGCACCTCTGCCGGGGCGTCGCCCATGACCAGGGGGTGTCCCACACACGCCAGCATTTCCAGGTCGTTGGGACTGTCGCCGATGGCGTAGCAGTCGGCCAGGTCTGCGCCCAGGGCCTGGGCCACGGCCCGGCAGCCGGACGCCTTGGAATAGCCCCGCATGGGCAGCTCGAACATGCCGCCGCCCCGGTCGATGATCTGGCACAGGGGCGCCATCTCCGCCAGAAATTCCTCCCTCCGGCTGTCCGGCCCCACCAGGACGCACACCTTGTCAAAGTGGAAATCCGGGTCGCCGTCAGGCCGCCCCACCCGGACGCCGCCCCGCTCCAGGCGCTTCACGGCGTTTTCCAGCTCCCGGTTCAGGTGGTGGTGGGGCGTATCCACCCAGATGTGCGACGCCTCCTCAAAGTACATATCCACCAGGCACCGCCGCCCGGCCTCCAGGATTTTCCGGCTGGTGTCCCGGTCAAAGCCCACGTGCCGCAGCACCCGGCCGTCCAGCTGGATATACTGGCCGCAGGAGCACACCAGCCCGTCGAATGCCAGCTCCAGCAGCTGGGGCTCCATGGCGATCCGGGGCCGCCCGGTATTGATAATGCAGTGATGCCCCGCCTGCCGCAGCTGCCGCACCGCCTCTGCGGCGGAGGGCGGGATGCTGCCGTTCACGTCCATGATGGTGCCGTCAATGTCGAAGAAAATGATGCTCATAGCCTGTCCCCTTCGGTGTAATCTACGCCCGATTATAACGCTTTTCCCTGCAAAAGAAAATTCGCATACTGCACAAAGCTTCCGCTCCGGCAGACAGCTTTTGCGTGGCATCCGCAGACGGCTTGCAAACGCCGTCCCCGCCTGGTACAATGGAGAAAACCCGTTAAGGAGGAACCGGTCAATGACCAAGCAGGAAACCTATGACTATCTCCGCGCCCACGGCGTGGATTTTGAGATCACCGAGCACCCGGCGGTGTTCAACATGGAGGAGTGCGCCGCCGTGGACATGCCGTATCCGGAGGACGACGCCAAAAATCTGCTGGTCCGGGACGACAAAAAGCGGAGCTATTACCTGATCACCGTCCGCTGCGGCAAGCGGGTGGACCTGAAGGAGTTCCAGCGCCGCCACGGCACCCGCCGCCTGAGCTTCGCCTCCCCGGAGGAGCTGCTGCGGCTGCTGGACCTGACCCCCGGTTCCGTGACGCCGCTGGGGCTGCTGAACGACCGGGACCACGCTGTCCGCTTCTGCCTGGACCGGGATTTCGACGGCGGCCGCATCGGCGTTCATCCCAATGACAACACCGCCACGGTGTGGCTGTCCGTCCGGGCCCTGCTGGCCCTGCTCCGGGACCGGGGCACGGAGATCGAATTGGTCGAAATCTGAGAAAAAAGGAGAACCGTTATGAATCCCACCGAGCTGCTGTCCGCCCTGCACACGGCAGAGCGGCTGAAGGACACCACCCGCCACTGCTGCACCTCCCGCCGCCGGCCGGAGAGCGTGGCCGGGCACAGCTGGCGCATTGCCCTGATGGCCTACTGGATGCGGGACGAGTTTCCGGAGGCCGACATGGACAAGGTTATCCGCATGTGCCTGATCCACGACCTGGGCGAGTGCTTTACCGGCGACATCCCCACCTTCCGCAAAACGGCGGCGGACGAGGCCGACGAGGAGCGGCAGCTGCTGGCGTGGGTGGACACCCTGCCCGCCCCGTATGATGCGCAGATGCGGGCACTGTACCGGGAGATGGCGGCGCTGGAGACCACGGAGGCCCGCATTTACAAGGCTCTGGACAAGTTTGAGGCCGTCATCCAGCACAACGAGTCCCCCATCGACACCTGGGAGCCCCGGGAGTACGACCTGAACCGCACCTACGCTCAGGAAAACGCCGCCTTCTCCCCGTATCTGACCCGCCTGCGCCAGGCCATCCGCCAGGAGACCGAGGACAAGATCGCCGCCGGAAAATAGGAAGGGCGCTCCCCTGCATCCCTCCGTCGGCGAAACCGCCGCATCACGCGAAAAGCATCCCTTTGGCGTTTCCGGCCAAAGGGATGCTTTTATGCTCTTTGATCTGTTTTGGGGTGATACGTGGGCACCATGTCCGCCACATATTGGCGGATGTCCGGGCTGTTGCTCTGGCAGGCCCGCTCCAGCACCGCCAGCTGGCGGCAGAAGGCCTCGTCGTCCATGTTGATGGGCTGGCCGATGTGGATGAGCTGGTTGGCGGTCTCCCGCAGGCCCTCCTCGTCCATCAGCAGCTCCTCATACAGCTTCTCTCCGGGCCGCAGGCCGGTATAGATGATGGGGATATCCACATCCGGCTCATAGCCGGACAGGCGGATCAGCTGCCGGGCCATGTCGTCGATCTTCACCGGCTGGCCCATGTCCAGCACAAAGATCTCGCCGCCCCTGGCATAATACCCCGCCTGCAGAACCAGGGACACCGCCTCGGGAATGGTCATGAAAAACCGGGTGATCTCCGGATGCGTCACCGTCACCGGTCCCCCGTGGGCGATCTGCTGCTCGAACAGGGGCACCACGCTGCCGTTGCTGCCCAGGACGTTGCCGAACCGCACCGCCACAAATTCCGTTTCGCTGCGCCGGTTCATCATCTGCACCACCATCTCGCACAGGCGCTTGGACGCGCCCATGATGTTGGTGGGGTTCACCGCCTTGTCCGTGGAGATCAGCACAAAGCGCTTTACCCCGTGCCGGGCGGCGGACCGGGCCATTTTATAGGTGCCGAACACGTTGTTCTTGATGGCCTCGTTGGGGCTGTCCTCCATCAGGGGCACATGCTTGTGGGCCGCCGCGTGGAAGATCAGGTCCGGCCGGTACGTATCCAGCAGGTTATCCACCCGCTGCTGGTCCCGCACGGACCCGATGCACACCTCCAGCGTCAGCTCCGGGTGCTCCCGGCGCAGCTCCATCTGAATGTCGTAGGCGTTGTTTTCGTAAATGTCGAAGATCACCAGCCGCCGGGGCCTGTGCCGGGCGATCTGACGGCACAGCTCGCTGCCGATGCTGCCGCCGCCTCCGGTGACCAGAACCGTCTTGTCGTTGATATAGCCGCAGATCTCCTCCAGGTTCACCTGGATGGGGTCCCGGCCCAGCAGGTCCTGCAGCTCCACCCGGCGGAGCTTGCTGATGGTGACCTCACCGTTGACCAGCTGATACATGCCCGGCACTACCTGGATCTGGCAGCCGGTGGTGCTGCATATATTGAGGATCTCCTGCCTTCCGGCGCCCTGAAGCGACGGAATGGCGAACACGATCTTGTCGATATCGAATTGCCTGGCGGCCTGGGGAATGTCCCGCCGCGCACCCACAACGCGCACACCCTCCAGAATGCGGCCCCGCTTGGCGGGGTTGTCGTCGATGATGCAGGCCACCCGGCTGTTGAGATGACTGCTGACGGCGTATTCCCGGATCAGCTGCCGCCCGGCCTGGCCTGCGCCGATGATCATGACGTTTTCCGCGCCCTTCCGGGCCAGAGGCGCCCGGTTGCGCAGGTACCGCATCCCGCGATAGAAAAAGCGGATGCCGGAGGTGCAGAAGAAGCTGAAGAACAGGCCCCACACATAATAGGACCGGGGCATATGCACCCCAAACAGCGCCACGCATGCAAAGCTCAGCCCGCCCAGAAGCACATAGGCCAGTATGATCCGCATCAGCGCGTCCACGCTGACGAACCGCCAGATGCTGTTGTACAGGTTGCACAGCCAGAACACCGCCAGGCAGACCGGCACCCACCACCAGATGGTGTGCAGATATCCGTCCACAAACTCCTGGGGAATATCCGTAAAGTGGAAGTCGAACCGTGCCCACAGGGCCAACAGGTACGAGCCCATGATGCCGATGATGTCCGCCAGCATGATCAGGAGCACCCGGGACAGCCACCTGCGATCCACTTTTCCTATGTACAGGCCCATCCGGCGGCGCCCCCTTTCTCAAGGCGGAGTGATCCTTCCTCCGCTTTCTCTTTTCAGATGCCATCCCAATATAGCACAAAACAATGAGAAAATCAAGTCGAAAAACGTTGTTTCAATAAGGTGAATCCGTGGAAACGTTTTCGCTTTATCGGCTGGCATACGGGGGCCAATCCCTGGCAGACCAGACTGTCAAAAAAGGGCAACGCCCTTTTTTGACAAGCTTAAAAGGAGACGGGCCGCGGCCCGTCTCCTTTTGGTATGCTGATTTCCGCTGTTTATTCCTTGCTCTGGCCATGCTCGCTCTGGTCCTCCGGCTTATCCTGGGGCTGCCCCTCCGGCTTCTCGTCCTTCTTATCAAAGTCCGGCATGGGGATAGGCTGGGACACGATATTGATGTGCCTGGCCGGGGGATCGATCACGTCCGGGGTGGAGGGACGGAACAGCTTCTGGTCCTCCTCCCGGGTGGCGCCGTAGTTGTCCACGGTTTCCGGATCCCGTCCCTCGATGATGGCCATCATCTCCTGGCCGGTAATGGTCTCCTTCTTCAGCAGATACGCCGCGATTTTGTCCAGCAGCTCCCGGTTTTCCTCCAGGAGCTTCCTGGCGTCCTGATGACACTGGCGGATGATGGCGATGGTGGCCCGGTCCGCCGCGGCATACGTCTCCTGGGCGCAGGTCATGGAGTACCCGCCGTCCAGATACTGGCTCTGCACGGTGCCCAGGGCCATCATGTCGAACTCGTCGCACATACCGAAGCGGGCCACCAGATTCCGGGCCATTTCCGTGGCCCGCTCGATGTCGTTGGCTGCGCCGGAGGTCATGGTGTTGCACACGATCTCCTCCGAGGACCGGCCTGCCAGCAGGGTCCGGATCTCCGCCAGAATGTCCTCCCTGGACATGAGGAACTTTTCCTCCTCCGGCAGGTGCAGGGTGTAGCCCAGAGTTCCCTGGGTATGGGGCACGATGGTGATCTTGCTGACGGGCTGGGCATTCTTCTGCTTGGCCGCCACCAGAGCGTGGCCCACCTCGTGATAGGCGATGATGCGCTTTTCCTCCTGGGTGATGACGGTGCCCTTCTTCTCGGAGCCTGCGATGACGGTTTCAAAGGCCGCCAGCAGGTCGTTCTGGTTCACGGCCTTGCGGCCCTTGCGCACGGCCCGCAGGGCCGCCTCGTTCACTAGGTTCGCCAGGTCCGCGCCCACGCACCCGGCGGTGGCCTGGGCGATCTTGTCTAGGTTCACGTCCTCCGCCAGGCGGATGTTCCGGGTGTGGACCTGCAGGGTGGCAAGTCTGCCCGCCAGATTGGGCCGGTCCACGGTGATGCGCCGGTCGAAGCGGCCGGGGCGCAGCAGCGCCTTGTCCAGCACCTCCGGCCGGTTGGTGGCGCCCAGAACGATAACGCCCTTGCTGGGGTCGAAGCCGTCCAGCTCCGCCAGCAGCTGGTTCAGAGTCTGCTCCCGCTCGTCGTTGCCGCCGAAGCGTCCGCCGTCCCGGGATTTGCCGATGGTGTCGATCTCGTCGATGAAGATGATGCAGGGAGCCACCTTGGCGGCCTCCTTGAACAGGTCACGGACCCGGGACGCGCCCACGCCCACGAACATCTCCACAAAGTCCGAGCCGGAGATGGAGAAGAACGGCACGTTGGCCTCGCCGGCCACGGCCTTGGCCAGCAGCGTTTTGCCGGTGCCGGGGGAGCCTACCAGCAGCGCGCCCTTGGGCAGCTTGGCGCCGATGGCGGTGTACTTTCCGGGGTTATGGAGGAAGTCGATGATCTCCTCCAGCGACTCCTTGGCCTCGTCCTGTCCGGCCACGTCCTTGAAGGTGACGCCGGTGGACTTCTCCATGTAGACCTTGGCGTTGGCCTTGCCCACGCTGCCGATGCCGCCGAAGCCTCCGCCGCCGTTTTTGGCCAGCATACGGAACACCAGCATCAACAGGCCCACCATGATGATGGTCGGCAGGATGCACTGCACCATGAACACCAGCACCGGGTTCATCTGCGACTCGTAGTAGCCGGTATAGGACACCTTATGCTCCTTCAGAAGGGGCAGCAGATCGGTGTCGTTGAGATAGGCGGTGTACAGCGTCAGCTTGGAATCCTTGGACTGGGTATAGGATTTGGGCGGCGTCTTGCTGTTCTCGTCCTTCTCCTCGGTGTAGGTGTAGCCCTCCACCGGCGTGATATAGATGGCGTCGTCCTTGAACAGCACCTCGTCCACCTTGCCGCCCTCGATGAGGGACACCATCTCGCTGTATTTGATCTCGTGGCTGGTGGCCTTATTGGTGGCGTTGCTGTTGTAGGCGGCGAAATAGTTGAATGCCACCGTCAGCACCAGTGCCCATGCCACCAGCGTCAGGATGCCCCGCAGGTTGCTGCGGCCCTTGCCGTTTTTGTTGTTTTTGTCGTTGTTGGCCATGTGTATCCTCCGTAGAAACCACCGGGTGGTAGACTTTTGCATTATGGCACAGTATACCACACTCCACCCTCCGTCACAAGCGGCACGCTGTCGGATTTTCTGTAAATTTTCTATGAATGCTTCTTTCTATCGTGGAGATAGTGTGGTATACTGGACGGGATACAAAGAAAACGAGGTCATACCCATGAGAGATATGAAGGATACTGCGCGCCGCCCCCTGCCCGATGCGGAGGCTGACGGCATCATCGAGGGGCGCAACGCCGTGATCGAGGCCCTGCGGGCCGGAACGGCCATCGACAAAATTTACCTGGCCAAGGGCGAGACGGACAAGACCCTGGGCCACATTGCCTCCCGGGCCCGGGATGCCGGGGTTGTTGTGGTGGAGGCCGACCGGCGGAAGCTGGACGCCATGAGCCGCACCCACGCCCACCAGGGAGTCATCGCCCTGGCCGCCGTCCGGGAATACGTCAGCATCCAGAGCATTCTGGACAGCGCCGCCGCCAAGGGGGAGCCGCCCCTGCTGGTGGTGTGCGACGAGATCTCCGACCCCCACAATCTGGGGGCCATCCTCCGCACCGCCGAGTGCGCCGGGGCCCACGGGCTCATCATCCCCAAGCGCCGGTCCGCCGGCCTCACCGCCATCGTGGGCAAGACCTCCGCCGGAGCCGTCAGCTATCTGCCGGTGGCCCGGGTGGCCAACCTTACCTCCGTCCTGAAGGACCTGAAAAAGCAGGGGGTCTGGATCTTCGGCACCGCCGCCGGGGCCTCCACGGACCTGTACAGCGCCGACCTGAAGGGTCCCGCGGCTATCGTCATCGGCTCCGAGGGCGACGGCATGAGCCGCCTGGTGGCGGAAAACTGCGATTTTTTGGTCAGCATCCCCATGAAGGGGCACATTTCCTCCCTGAATGCGTCGGCGGCCGCAGCCATTCTGCTGTACGAGGCCGTGCGCCAGCGCCGGGGATAACAGCAAGGAGCTTCTATGAGTAAGCAAGACATGCGGCCCACGCCGCCGGAGGAGCACTATACCGTAGACGAGATACTGGAGGAGTTTGGCTCCGGTGCGCCTGCGGAGAAGCCCTCCCCCATACCGGAGCCGGCCCCGGAGTCCATACCGGACCCGGCCCCGGAGCCTCAGCCGGAGCCGGAAAGCGAACCGAAAGCCGGACCGGAGCCCGTTTCCGAGCCGGAATACCGCCCGGACGACACGCCCCCTCCCCCCCGGGAGAATCCCCTGGATAAGCTGCGCCGCCGGATACAGGCCCGGCAGGAGGACCCCGACGAGCCCGGCCTGGAGCCGGAGGAGGACGACGAGGACGCCGTTCTGCCGGAACGGACGCCTCTGAAGCAGCGTCTGTCCGCCGCCGTTCAGTGGTTCCGGGACCGCATTCCCGCCCGGGATCTGGAGGAACCCACGGACGCCCCGGAGGAACCGCCGGAGCCGGAGCCCACCATGGACGACGCCGCCCGGGAGGCCAAATGGCAGTGCGCCCGGACCCACCGGCAGCGCATGCTGCTGGCCCTGCCCGCCCTGCTGACGGTCATCGTGGCCGTTATTGACGGCCTGGATGTGCTGTCCCAGGGGTGGTACGACCATGTGTGGCTGCGCTGCGGCATCCCGGCAGGGCTGCTGATCCTGTGCCTGCTGCTGTGCCCCCACCTGTGGCAGAAGGCATGGGAGCATCTGCGCCATGGCCGGGTCACCGCCCCGGCGGCGGCGCTGCTGTGCGGCCTGGTGGCCCTGGCGGACAGCGCCTGGTGTCTGTTTCTGGGGAATTGTCCGAATTTGCCCTTTGCCGCCCCGGCGGCGGCGCTGCTGTATCTGTGCGTCTGCGGTCAATACCGTGCCGCCCGTGCCCGGTACGACAGCTTCCGCCTGGCCCAGCTGGGCGGCGTTCCCCCGTATGTGGCCTCCGTCACCGCCGCCGGCGCCTGCAAGCAGCAGGGCCGTCTGGAGGGCTTTTACCGTCTGTGGCAGTCTCCGGACCCTGCCGCCCGCTGGCAGCCCATCCTGACGCCGCTGTATCTGGCCCTGGCCACGGTGCTGGCCCTGGTGGCGGCACTGGCCAGCCATCAGATGAACCGTTTTCTCTGGCTGTGGTCGGCGCTGCTGTCGGCCACGGTGCCTCTGTCCCTGCCTCTGTCCGGGACGCTGCCCCTGTCCCTGCTGTGCCGCCGCCTGCACAAAAGCGGCTGTGCCGTGGCAGGCTGGAAGGGTGCCCGGGCCATCTCCGCCGCCCGCCGGGTGGTGGTAACGGACGAGGACCTGTTCCCCGCCGGGGTCCTGTCCCTGCAAAAGAAGGGGAAGGAGGGTCCCGCCTCCGCCCCGGTGGGCACGGTGGAGCTCAACGGTCTGAAGGTATACGGCGAGGAGATCAACCAGGCTCTGGCCTATGCCGAGGCTCTGTGCCGTGCCGCCGGCAGTCAGCTGACCCCTCTGTTCCAGCAGCTGATGGACGGTCAGGTCAGCTTCCGCTATGACGCCCACGATCTCCACTATTACGAGGACGGCGGCGTAGACTGCACCATCCGCGGGGCCACCGTGGCCATGGGCAGTGCCTATTTCATGAAAAAGCGCCGGATCACCCTGCCCCGTGACCTGAAAATGGACACCGGCGTCTTTATGTCGGTGGACGGCAGGCTGGCCGCCATCTTCGTGGTGAAGTACCTGCCCTCCCGGAACGTGGAGTGGGCCCTGCGGGCCCTGCGCCGCAACCGGGTCACGCCGGTGCTGGCCACCCGGGGCGTCAACATCACCCCCAACATGCTCAAGCGGAAATTCCGGCTCAACGCCCGGCCCATCTATCCCGGGGTCGCCACCCGCCTGGCCCTGGCGGACCTTACCGGCCAGCGTGGGGAGGCCCCCAATGCCATCATCTACCGGGACGGTCTGCTGCCCATGGCGGAAACCGTCATCGGCAGCCAGCGCATGTGTCAGGCGGTGCGCTGGTCCACGGCGCTCGGCTGGATCGGCGGCCTGTGCGGCCTGGTGCTGTCGTACTATCTCACCACGGCCGGTGATTTTGCGGCCCTGTCGCCGCTGTACATGCTGGCATTTCTGGCGCTGCTGCTGCTTCCCACCCTGCTGCTGTCGGGCCTGGTGAAATATTATTGATCCCCTGATACAAAAGCTCCCTGTCTCGCATAAGACAGGGAGCTTTCAGCTTGTCAATAACTTTTTTTGACAAGCTGAAAGCCCCGGGCGTGGCCCGGGGCTTGCTTTGTGCGTTCGGTCAGCGGCGGTCGCGGTAGACGGGACACTTCTTGTATTCCTCGCCGTAGTCGGGGTTGCAGGTGTACTTCACCTGGGGGTCGTTGGTGGCAAACCGCTTGCCGCACAGCTTGCAGACATATTCGTCGTTGTCATAGCTGCTGAGAAACCCCTTGCTGATGTAGTCCAGATAGTAGCAGCGCGCCATGTTGTAATCCTCCTTGTTATTCATAATCCCGCGCGGGGGTCTTACCAGTGGTTGGTGGCCTTGAGACGCAGCAGAACGTGATTGGAGGTATAGCGAGTGACAGGGACCCACTCATGGTTATCGTTGTAGCGGTGATCAGCATCATGTCTATGGTCGTCATGTACTTCATACTGCTCATGCAATATGCGGTTGATGGCATTTCCGAGAGCTACCTTCGATCCGAATAGTAGATGATAGTCTGTGTTTGTGGGTATGAAGCATGAAGGCTCAAAAAACGGCACCCGGTTAGTGGCAAAATCGAAGGTTCTCATCTGGCCATTGGTGCGGCCGGTGACATGGTTGTTATAAATGGTGATCTCCTCCGGCAGACGGCCGGTTCCGTCACTGATGGCCTCGATGATCTTCCGGGTCAGGGGGCTGTCGGCGTACTTATCCTCCAGCTCCTTTTGCCTTGCAAGCGCCGCCTGCTTTTTTGCATCTTCCTTCCGTTTTTCTTCTTTCAGTCGTGCTTGATTGCGTTTCTCCTGTCGCTTGTGCTTTATTGGTTCGGCAACAATAATCCACACAAGGTAGACCGCCGCCAGAATCACCGAAACCAATCCGTTGCCGTCTGTCACCTTCCAGCCCACCCAAAACAATGCGCCTGCCGTCAGCAGCCAGAAGAAGAACTTCCAAAATCCTTCCCTTTCGTGTCCAATAATACCGGTGATAATCCAGACGCTCACGAACAGTGTATACCAAGTAATGGTTGTTTCCATTATCGTCTTTTCCCTCTCTTTCTACTCACCACAGTACTTTTCTTTATTATAACTACTCAAAATAGCTATGTCAAGAAAATATCCTGTTAAACCGGGCGATAATGTCAAATCCATATAGTATAATTATCAAAAAACTTGGAGGTGGCCCATGGAAAAAGAGGAATTTGCCCGGCGGGTGTCGCAGCTGCGGCAGGCCAAGGGCGTGTCAGCCCGGGACATGAGCCTTTCCCTGGGCCAGAGTGCCGGGTATATCAACAACATTGAAAACGGCGTGAACCTGCCGTCCATGTCCATGTTCTTCTACATCTGCGACTATCTGGGCGTAACACCAGAGGAGTTCTTTGCTGCGGAGCTGACCGACCCGGTGCGTCTGCGGACGCTGACCGGCTCCCTGCGGCGGCTCAGCAGCCGCCAGCTGGAGCTGCTGGCCCAACTGCTCCAGGAAATGAAATAACCCCATCCCCTCCCGCCGATCGGGAAGAGGATGGGGTCGCTTTTTGCCGTTTCCCGCTTTCAACACCCCGCGCAGAGGACAGCGTCGCCGGTGCCCCGCGCACAGAGCGGCGCCCTGTCCGGGCATGGATCACACGTCCCCTATATGGTGTACACAAACGGGTCCGAGGGATTCTTCATCACCGGGGCCGGAGTGGCGGCGGCCACCCGGGTGCCGCTGCGGACGGAGTGGGTCAAAAACACGTTGCCTCCCACCACGGAGCCGTCGCCGATGTCCGTCTCACCCCCCAGAATAGACGCGCCGGAATAGATGGTCACGTCGTCCCCCACGGTGGGGTGGCGCTTCCCCGGCAGGGACGCGTGCCCCGCCCGGGGCGACATGGCCCCCAGGGTCACGCCCTGATACAGCTTCACGTTCCGGCCGATAACCGTGGTCTCGCCCACCACGATGCCGGTGCCGTGATCGATAAAGAAGTGGGGCCCGATGGACGCGCCGGGGTGGATATCAATGCCCGTGCGGCTGTGGGCATATTCGGCCATGATCCGGGGGATCATGGGCACCCGCTGGCAGTACAGCAGGTGGGCAATGCGATAGACAAAGATGGCGAACAGGCCCGGATAGGCAAAGATGATCTCCTCCCGGGACGCAGCGGCGGGATCGGACTCAAACGTGGCGTCCAGGTCCTCCAGCAGCAGCCGCTGCACCCGGGGCAGCCGGCGCACAAACTCCCGGGTGATCTCCTCCGCCCGCTGCACCTGGTCCTCCGGCAGGGCCAGCCGCAGCTGAGCCGTCAGCTTTTCGGAAATGCGCTCCAGCAGCAGGGCGGCATAGTTCTCCGGAGCCAGGGACATCAGCGCCGGGTCCCCGAAATAGGCGGGGAACAGCAGGCGGCGCACCTCCTTGACCAGGTCGATGACCGCCCGGCGGTCCGGCAGGCGCAGGCCGCTGCCGTACAGGGGCGTGGCGCTCTCCGTCAGGGTGCGGCCCATGGCCGCGGCGGCTTCTTGAATGTATTGGGGATACATAAACAGGCTTCCTTTCGGCATGTGGAACATAAAAACGGCAGGGCATGCAGGATGCATGCTCTGCCGCTGCTTATACGCGCTTTTCCCGGGCAATTCAATCCCGGGCTTTCTGGGCAAACCATGCATGACCGTTCCGGGCATGACAACAGCAGGCCACGGTACAGATGGCCCGGCAGCTGTTGACGGAAACGGTTCTGCTCATGCGGTTCGCTCCTTTTCGGTGTCTGCTTTTATTATATGCCCCGCCGGGCCCCGCGTCCATTGTCATTTTGGACAAAATGCGGGTTTATTCTTCCCGCACCCGGTGGTACAGGGTCCCGCAGGCGGGCTCCACTCCCTTGACAGCGAACAGCTCCTCCACCGTGACGAACCGCACCCCCCTGGGCTGCAAGCGGTCCACGATCTCCAGGGCCGCCGTGACGCTGGTGGCGTAGCAGTCGTGGAGCAGGAGAATGTCCCCGTCTCCCGCCCGCCGCAGAACAATGTCCAGGATGCTGTCCACGTCCCGGCTTTTCCAGTCCTCCGTGTCCACGGACCAGCAGATGGCCGGAGTCCCCAGGGCGCAGAGCTCCCGGTCCGATAGGAAGCCGTAGGGGGGCCGCAGCCAGTAGCTCCCGTCCCCCAGCACCTGCCGCAGGGCACGGTCGCATTTTTCCAGGTCCGCCAGGGCGTCGGCGGTGGACAGCTCCGTCAGTGCCCTGTGGCTGAAGGAGTGGCTGCCGATCTGGTGGCCCTCCTGCCGGATACGCCGCACCAGGTCCTCCCGGCCTTCGATCTGACTGCCCACCAGAAAGAACGTGGCCCTGGCCCCCCGCCGGGAAAGGCCCTCCAGCAGCCGGGGCGTCCAGGCAGGGGATGGGCCGTCGTCAAAGGTCAGGGCCATGTAAACCGGCTCTCCCGCCGGTTCTGCCGGCTCCGCCGCCGCCGGTTCCGCCGCCGGGGCGCACCCGGTCAGCAGCAGCGCCGCCAGCAGCGCCGCCGCTATCCGCCGCCTCATACCGGTCCCTCCACCGCCACCGCCTGCATCCCCAGCTCCCGGTGCCGCTGCCACACCGTCTCCCTGGGATAGCGCACCACGCCCCGGTCCTCCCAGGGGTCGCAGCAGATATAGTGCTCCCGGTCATATCCCGACAGCACCACGCAGTGCTCGTTGGAGATCCACATGAAGGGCTGGTCCTCCGGCTCCGTCCGGTACCAGGGGCCGTTGACGGTGGGGCGCAGGTCAATGCTGATCCAGATCAGCACCGGAATCCCCCGGTCGATATACCGGCGGCACAGATAGCCAAGCTCCGCTCCGGTCTCGTTTTTGACCCGGTAAATCCCGGCTTTGTCCCGGGCCAGACCGGCCAAAAAGCGGGACATCCCGCTTTTTATCGCCGGGGCCCAGCAGCCCAGGGCGTCCGGGTCGTGAGGGTCCCCCACAAAGGCCCGGCGGGGGTCCGGCCCATGCCAGACGCCGCCGGTATCCCGGTAAAACGGGGCCGAGGGCAGATGGTCCCGGGCAAAATCCTCTGCCGTCACGGAAAAGCCCAGGTATTGCAGCGCCATGGCGGCGCTGACGCTTTCGCAGCCGGTGGGCAGGCTATGCCCCTGGCCGATAAAGGGCACCGGAAGCTGCTTCATGCCGCCCCCTCCCGCCGCCGGGACAGCCGGTGGAAGAAAAATACCTGCCCCACCACCAGGGCCGCCCCCGCAGCCAGCGGAAGCCAGGGCTCTCCCAGCGCCGCCGCCAGCAGATAGCAGACCGCACAGTCGGCGCCGACCGCCAGGCCGTACCACAGCTGGGTGGTAACATGGGCCATGTGATCGCACCCGGCGCCGGTGGAGCTCATGATGGTGGTGTCGGAAATAGGGGAGCAGTGGTCGCCCATAACGGCCCCGGCGCACACCGCCGCCACCGCCGCCGGCAGCAGGGAACTGCCGGCAAACACCGGCACCGCCACGGGAATGAGAATGCCCATGGTGCCCCAGCTGGTGCCGGTGGCAAAGGCCAGCAGCCCGCCCACCAGAAACAGCACCAGCGGGAACAGGGCCGTCAAGGTCTCACGCCCGGCAAACAGCCCCTGGACAAAGGCCGCCGCGTCCAGCCGGGCGGCAAAGGATTTCAGCCCCCAGGCAAAGGTCAGCACCAGCAGCGCCGGGGTCATAAGCTTGAAGCCATCCAGAAAGCCCTCTACATAGCCGGAAAACGTCACCACGCCCCGGGGAATGTATAAAACCGCCATCACCAGCAGCGTTACCGCGCAGCCGAAGCACAGGGCCATGGGCGCATCGGTGTTGGCAAAGACGTTGGACGCCGTCAGGGGAAGCCCCCCCTCCCGGCAGGTCCGGCGGCCCAGCAGCACCATGCCCCACACCACCGAGACGATGAGGCACACCGTGGGCACCAGCAGATCCACCGCCCGGCCCCGGGGGCTAAACTGGCCGGCGGGAGAGCGGTCATCCCGGGGCGGCTCCTGGACGGCGGCCAGCCGCTCCCGGCGGTACATGGGGCCGAAATCCCGGCCCGTCAGGGCCACCACGAACACCATCCACAGCATCAGAAGGGCGTAGAAATTATACGGGATGGCCCGCAGAAACAGGGTGAAGCCGTTGACCGTTCCGGCGTATTCCGCCGGAATGTACGATGACACGGCGGCGGCCCAGGAGCTGATGGGCGCGATGATGCACACCGGGGCGGCGGTGGCGTCAATGAGAAAGGCCAGCTTCTCCCGGGAGATGCGGAAGCGGTCGGCGATGGGCTGCATGATGGCCCCCACCGTCAGGCAGTTGAAATAGTCGTCCAGGAAGATCAGGCATCCAAGGCCCGCCGTGGCCGTTTCCGCTCCCCGGCGGGAGCGCACCCGGCGGGAAGCCCACTCCCCGAAGGCCCGGGAGCCGCCTGACCGGGCAAACAGCACCACAATGGCCCCCAGCAGCACGTCGAAAAAGAAGATCTTCCGGTCAATGCCCTCCATAAGGGTCAGAAACAGCGTCTCGAAGCTCCGCCAGGGGGCGAAGCCCTCTGCCAGCAGCGCCCCCATCACGCACCCGGCCAGCAGGGAGGAGTACACCTCCTTGGTGACAAAGGCCAGCACGATGGCCACCGCCGGAGGCAGCAGCGCCCAGCCGGTGCCCACAAAGGACGCAGGTCCGCCGCCTGTGTCGGCAGCGGAGACGGCCCACAGCAGCACCAGCGCCGCCGCCAGCAGTTCCGATTTGGTGTTGACGGCAGCCAGATAGAAAGCCGCCAGTTCCTTGTCGCTTAACTGTTCCAAAAAAGCTTTCAACCGGCCGTTAGAGGTCTTGTGCTGTTCCGGAACATCCAGCCCGTGAGTAGTAATAAATTTGGTATTAAGTTCATGATTCGACCACGCGATAATCGGCGCCCACACTTTTTCCTGACGGGCAATCAAATCTTTTTCCTGCCCCCAGAACAGCAGCATATCCGTTACGGCAAACTGCACAAGTTTATCGATAACCTCGCTGCGATGCTGCGCTATTTCCTTAGTTGCCTGCTTGAGTTTTTCTTTCATTTCTCGTCCTTAGTTGCTGGAACCGCTGGTCTTCTTGGGTGATTTCAAAGCCTTCAGAATATCCTTCGGTGTATTGATAATTGCTTTCAGCCCTTTGCCGACCTGATCCGTCGTTTCCTGATATACGTTCTGAGTCGTGGCAGCTACACCGCTCGGCTTGGG